>SERZ01001458.1_pt1 | contig 13385 bp, 13 predicted proteins | sample 3171461 | NCBI WGS metagenome assembly SERZ01 (sample SAMN06051861, study PRJNA518727) | freshwater metagenome | biome: subpolar coniferous forest; feature: holomictic lake; material: water; isolation source: holomictic Lake 227, 6 m depth | place: Canada: near Kenora, Ontario | collected... | reverse complement strand
GGTTGGACGGAAACGGCGGTGCGCGCCACCCCCTGAGGAAAGGGTTTTTGGCGCCGGAGTCAACCGCCGTCCGGGCCCCGCCTTATAAGTTTAACCAAAGAGGCCGTGCAGAAACCAGGGCGGGGGCCGTTCGGAGCGGTAAAGGCCGTCACGATAGAGCCAGAAGCGCCGGCCCTCGCCGTCCTCGACCCGGTAATAATCGCGCAGGCCTTCCAAGCCCCGCCACCATTCGGCAGTGAGACGCTCCGGCCCTTCGGCACAGGCCACCCGATGGACCTGACCGCGCCAGCGGAACATCACCGGCGGATCGTCAGGCACCGGCGCCATCACCTCGATCGGCTCGGGCCGTGCCAGCAGGCGCAACGGCCGTGGCCGGTCGGCCGGCCAGTTGGGGCCGGTGAAGGGATCGAGCGCCGCCGCCCAGAGCACGGCGCGCTCGGGCCACCAACTGGCGAAAGGCAGCGGCCGGCGCACCGCCGCCGCGCCCAGCCGCAGCACCAGCCGGTCGACGAGACCGGCGAGATCGGACTCGCCGTCCCCGGCGTCCTTGCCCTCGAAACTCAACTGCACCGCCGCCAGCGGCTCGGCCACCGGAACGGCCAGCGCCAGGACCTCGAAGCCGGGGCCGGGCTCCAGGCGCTCCAGCCGTTCGGTGAGCAGACGCAGCAGCGGCACCGGCGCCCGCACCGGCCGGCTGGTGCCGATGGCGATCTCCTGGGGCGGCTGGTCACAGCCGGCATCGACCCGCCAGGCCGCAAGCTCCAGCCGCCGCGCCCCCTCTCCCGCCCGCTCCAGCCCGGCACACAGGCTGTCCACCAGCCGCGCCACCGCGGCCCGGATCGAATCCGGCGCCGCGATCGGCTCGGCGAAGGCCAGACGGACGCTGTGGGGCGGTGGCGGCCGGCGCGGCGACACGGGCTCGTCCTCGAGGCCAAGGGCGCGGTCGAGCCGCCGCCCGACCTCCAGACCGAAGCGCGCCGCCAGCGCCCGCCGCGGCATAGGATAAAGATCCGCGATCCGGCGCAACCCGACCCGGGCCAGTCCGTCGGCGCTGTCCCGGTGCAGCCCCAGCGCCGCCACCGGCAGTCCGGCCAGGGCCTCGCGCTGGCCGCCGGGGGCGACGATGCCGCCGCAGCCGAAGCGCGCCTGCGCCCGCGCCGCTCCCGGCGTGTCGGCGATGGCGATCACGGCGGCAAAACCGGCCCGGGCCAGCCGGGCGCCGAGATCCCCGGCCATCCCCGCCTCGCCGCCAAAAAGATGGGCGCAACCGGTGATGTCGAGCATCAGCCCGTCGTCGCCCTCGACCGCCAGCCAGGGCGTGTAGCGCCCGGCCCAGCCGGCCAGCCGCTCCAGCGTCCCGGCGACCAACCCCGGCTCGGCACCGACCGCCGCCAGGTCGGGCACCAGGGCGCGGGCGTCGGCCAGCCCCATGCCCGGCCGCGCCCCGGCCAGTTCCGCCGCCCGGTTGACCGCGAGCACGACCACCCCCCGGCTGCCCGGCATCACCACCGCCAGTTCCCGCTCACGGCCAGCGCCACGCCGACGCTCGATACCGTCGGTGACAAGGCGGGGCAGCCAGAGGGCGAGGCAGCGGCGGGACATGGCAAGGGGGGGGGCACAGAAAAGAGCATGACGGAGAGAAGAGGGAGACATAAACAAGAACATATATAATACATAACAAAAACACCACTCGCAAACCGGAAACCGGACGGCGTGCCGGCTCGGGAGCACCAGACACGCCCGCAGGTTCGCCGGCTCGATCGGCAGCGGCTCTGCCCCACGACTTATCCTCTTGACCGGCCGGCCCCAGGCTGTGAGGCTCGGCCGCTCATGCCTCCTTTCCGGACAGCATCGTCTGCGCTTACGACAAAGGCCCGCCGCTCGCGGGGCAAAAAATGATCCTCGACAACCGCCAACTGGTGTTTTCCGAATCGGCCGTGCTCACAGCCTTCCGCTGGTATGTCCAGGCACAAGGACAGAGCGATCTGCCTCAGGGCGTGGTGTCGCGAATCGCCCTTACCGGGACTCCGTGCCGGGTAACGGTGTTCCTTCAGCGCCATGGCGCCTCCCGATTCGACGAGTTTCCCTTTTCCGGCAACAAGCTGGTGGGAGCCTTGCTCTATTTCTGCAAGAAACAGAAGGTACCGGTACCGCGTGATGCGCAGAAGACGCTTCGAGTCGAGGATGATGTTCTGGTGATGGACATCACCCGCCAGATCGTGGCCACCCCACCGGCCTAGTCTGCCGGGACTGGCACCCCCGTTTGCATACAGAGCGGGGCATTTTTCGGTTGACGGCGCGAATATGGTCGGCGACTGTTGACTATGGCATTGATCCGGCGCCCCCTTTCAGATACCGAGCGACTTGACTGGTTGCGTCTCATCCGCACCGAGAATGTCGGGCCGGTAACCTTCTTCCGGCTGCTCGAGCAATGCGGCTCGGCGGCGCGCGCGCTCCAGCTCCTGCCCGAGATGGCCCGGCGGGGCGGTCGGAGCAAACCGCTGCGCATCACCTCCAAGGCCGAGGCCGAGCGCGAGATCGCGGCCACCGCCCGCCTCGGTGCCCGCCTGCTGGCGGCCTGTGAGCCCGACTATCCCGCCGCGCTGGCCGCGATCGACGACGCGCCGCCGCTGATTTCGCTGCTCGGCCACGGTCATCTCCTCAGCCAGGGGGCGGTAGCGGTGGTCGGCGCCCGCAACGCCTCGCTCAACGGCCGCCGTTTCGCCCAGCAGCTGGCCCGGGACCTGGCCACAGCCGGACTGGTCGTGGTTTCGGGGCTGGCCCGCGGCATCGACACCGCCGCCCACCAGGGCGCGCTCCCGGGCGGCACGGTGGCGGTGCTGGCCGGCGGGGTCGACGTCATCTACCCCGAAGAGAATGAGCCTCTCTACCGGCGCTTGAAGGCGGAGGGCGCACTCATCGCCGAATGTCCGGTCGCGACCCAGCCCCAGGCCCGCCATTTTCCCCGGCGCAACCGCCTGATCTCCGGCCTGTCGCTGGGGGTGGTGGTGGTCGAGGCGGCGGCGAAGTCGGGCTCTCTTATCACTGCCCGCTTCGCCCTCGATCAGGGGCGGGAGGTGCTTGCGGTGCCCGGATCGCCGCTCGACCCGCGCTCAGAGGGTCCCAACGCCCTGATCCGCCAGGGCGCAACCCTGGTCCAGTCGGCGGCCGACATCCTTGAGGCCCTCGCCGGTCTTGCCCGGCCGCCGCTGGCCGAACGGCTCCAGGGCGACCTCTTCCTGGCCCCGCCCCCGGCCCTGGTCACCCCCCCGGCCGACGAAACCGAACTGGCCCGCGCCCGGACCCTGGTCCTCGAAAGCCTGGGGCCGACACCGGTTCCGGTTGACGAACTGATCAGGGGCTGTCAATTGTCTCCCCCGATCGTGCACACGGTGGTGCTGGAACTGGAACTTGCCGGACGAGTGGAAAGACGGCCGGGCAATCAGGTCAATTTGATTTGATGTCAATTGACCTTGGTGCCGGACGGCATTCTGTGCCCCTTCGGCAGCATTCCGGATTCTCTCCTCACCGGAGCAGACAGGATGGGCGGAGAGAAATTCGTGCCGGGCAGCAGCGTCGTCATCGTCGAATCGCCGGCCAAGGCCAAGACGATCAATAAATACCTCGGGCCGAGCTATTACGTGCTCGCCTCCTTCGGTCATGTCCGTGATCTGCCCGCTCGCGACGGTTCGGTGCTGCCCGACCAGGATTTCGAAATGGCCTGGGAACTGGGGGAACGCTCCAAGCGCCACATCGACGAGATCATGCGCGCCGTCAAGGGTGCCGATCGCGTCTACCTCGCAACCGATCCGGATCGCGAAGGGGAGGCGATTGCCTGGCATGTCGAGGAGTTGCTGCGGGAAAAGCGCCTGATCGGCAAGGTCGACGTCCAGCGGGTTACCTTCAACGAAATCACCAAGAGCGCGGTGCTGGCGGCGATGGCCAAGCCGCGCGCGGTCAACAAGGAACTGGTCGAGGCCTATCTGGCCCGGCGCGCCCTTGATTATCTGGTCGGCTTCACCCTGTCGCCGGTGCTGTGGCGCAAACTCCCCGGCTCGAAATCGGCGGGACGGGTGCAGTCGGTGGCGCTGCGGCTGGTCTGCCAGCGCGAAGGCGAGATCGAGGCCTTCCGGCCCCAGGAATTCTGGACCATCGAGATCACCTTCGGCACCAGGGACGGCGCCACCTTCAGCGCCCACCTGATCCAGCTCGACGGCAAGAAGCTTGACAAGTTCGCCCTCGGCAACCGGGCGGCGGCCGAAGCGGTGGTCGAGCGGCTGAAGCCGCTGGCGTTCTCGGTGGCCTCGGTCGAGCACAAACTGGTGAGGCGCAACCCGTGGTCGCCCTTCACCACCTCGACCCTACAGCAGGAGGCCTCGCGCAAGCTCGGCTTCGGCGCCACCCGTACCATGCGCACCGCCCAAAAGCTCTACGAGGGCGTCGACATCGGCGGCGAGCACGTCGGTCTGATCACCTATATGCGAACCGATGGCGTCTCGCTGTCCCACGAGGCGATCGATGCCGCGCGCAAGCTGATCGGGGACAGTTGGGGCGACCGCTATCTGCCCTCGTCGCCGCGGGTCTACAAGACCACGGCCAAGAACGCCCAGGAGGCCCACGAGGCGATCCGGCCCACCGATATGTTCCGCCGCCCTGAAGACGTGGCGCGCTATCTCGAAAAGGACGAGCTGCGCCTCTATGAACTGGTCTGGAAGCGCACCGTCGCCTCGCAGATGGCCTCGGCGGTGCTCGACCAGGCGACGGTGGATATCGCCTCGGCCAAGGGCGAAGCGATGTTCCGCGCCACCGGCTCGATCGTGGTCTTCGACGGCTTCCTGCGGGTCTACAAGGAAGACCGCGACGACGATACCGACGAGGATGCCGAGCGCCGGTTGCCACCGGTCAGGGAAAAGGACCCGCTGCAGCGCCAGGGCGAGATCCGCGCCGATCAGCACGCCACCCAGCCGCCGCCGCGCTATACCGAAGCCAGTCTGGTCAAGCGGCTGGAGGAGCTGGGTATCGGCCGGCCGTCGACCTATGCCAGCATACTCCAGGTCCTGCAGGACCGTTCCTATGTCCGGCTCGAAAAAAAGCGCTTCATGCCCGAGGATCGGGGCCGGCTGGTCACCGCCTTTCTCGAGAGCTTCTTCGAGCGCTACGTCGAGTATAACTTCACCGCCGATCTGGAAAACCAGCTCGACGAGATTTCCGGCGGCCGCGTCGACTGGAAATCGGTCCTGCGCGAGTTCTGGGCCGCCTTCCATGTCGCGATCGACGGCACCAAGGACCTGACGATCACCCAGGTCATCGATACCCTCGACGCCTCGCTGGGCAGCCACTTGTTCCCGGCCGGGACCGCCGGTGGCGCCGATCCCCGGACCTGCCCGACCTGCGGCAAGGGCCGGCTCGGCCTCAAGCTGAGCCGCAACGGCGCCTTCATCGGCTGTTCGAGCTATCCCGAGTGCCGCTACACCCGGCCGCTGTCGGTGGCCGGCGGCTCGGGCGACGACGCGCCCGATGCGCTCGAAGGACCGCGTCTGCTCGGCGCCGACCCGGACACCGGCCTGCCGGTCACCGTCCGGCGCGGACCCTATGGCGCCTATGTCCAACTCGGCCCGGCGGCCGGCGCGACCACGCCGCCCGAGCCGGCGCCGGAACCGGCGCCCACCGCGGCCAAAGGCAAGAAGAAGGCCAAGCCGGTGGCGGAAAAGCCCAAACGGGTCTCGATTCCCAAGGGCCTGCCGCCCGCGGACGTCGATCTCGATACCGGGCTGCGCCTGCTCGCCCTGCCCCGGGAGGTCGGCCGTCATCCCGAGGGCAACGACACGATCAGCGCCGGCATCGGCCGCTTCGGCCCCTACCTCAAGCACGGCAGCGTCTACAAGTCGCTGCCCGATGATGATGACGTCCTGACCATCGGCCTCAACCGCGCGGTGGTCCTGCTCGGCGAAGGCAAGCAGCGCGCGGCCTCGGTTCCCGGCCGGGCGCTCGGCACCCACCCCGCCGACGGCAAGCCGATCACCATCGGCAGCGGCCGTTTCGGCCCCTACGCCAAGCACGGCAGCCTCTATGCCTCGCTGCCCAAGGCGGTCAGCCCCGACGCCGTAACCCTCGAACAGGCAATCGAGCTGCTGGCGGCCAAGGCGGCCAAGACCGGCGGCGCCCCGGCCAAGACCAAAGCCCCGGCCCGGAGCGCCGGGGCCGTGATCAAGGCTGAAAAGCCCGCTCAAAAAGCCCCGGCCAAGACCCCAGGACCGCCGAAGGCCACGGCGGCCCCGGCGCGAAAAGCGGCCAAGCCCAAGGCGGCGGCCAACGACGCCGCCACCACCCCCAAAGCCAGAAGCCGCAAGACGGCGTCGTGATCGGCCAGCCCCGGGACCGGCGGCCGATCAGCCCGGCCCGGCTTCGGCAACCGGCGAAAGCTCGGAGGGCGGCGCGGCAAAATCCTCAAGACTGGTGGTGCGGTCGGCGATCGAGCGCACCGCGGCCATGACCTCGTCGAGGTCCTCGAAAATCCGCTGGTCGAGTTGATCGGCCAGCTCGAGTTCGGTCAGCCGCTCGCGCACCGTCGCCAGAAACTTCAGTTCCGAGACCAGGACCTCGCGCACACCCATCGGCACTGCACGCTTGCGCGACAGGGCCTGAAAGAAGCTCTTGTTGGATTTGACCAGCATGGTCAGGGCGTGGGCATTCAGCTTCAGGAACTGATGATGGAGCGCCTCGATATTGAGATCGAGAATGTCCTTGATCCGCCGTTCGATGATCGCCGACAGCGACATCATCTCGTCGACCTTGGTGCGGAAGCCGAGGAAGACCGCGAAGTTTTCCGAGCCCATGCCGCGCTCCAGCACCCGTGCCAGCGCCTCGGCCTGACGGATCTGCCCCTCAAGCGCCAGCAGCATAGTGATGATCCTGGCCCGATTGCTCTTGTCGCTCGCCAACCGCCGTCTCCGAACCAGACGCCCCGTTCGATAAAATTTCGCCTATCCTTAAATGGTGGATGGGTCAACCCCGTTTGGCCACGGCGGCGCAATTCTGCGCCCCGGGCGGACCAATCTGTTACACTCGGGCCACCCGAAGTCCGACCCTGCCCCGACCGATGCCGCCCCCACCCTCTCCATCCTTGTTGCCCCCCGTTGCCGGCCCGGCGGTCGCCGCCAGTGAAGCGCGGCAGGTTCTGCTCGGCACGCTGGCCGGGCATCTCTTCGCTGCCGTCCAGCGCCGGCCGCCGCGCACCCTGCGCATCGGCGCCGTCGTCCCCGATCCCGCCCACCCCGAAACGCCGCTGGCCGCCGATCTGGTGGTCGCGGGCGGCCCGGCGCTGCCCGGCAGCAGCGGGATCGCCGAGCCGCTGGTGATCGTCGAGGTGCTGGGACCGGCCAGCGAGGAGGCGGTGCGCCGACGCAAGCTGCCGGCGTTCCATGCCCTGGCCGGCTGCCGGGAGATCCTGCTGGTCCAGGAGCAGCGGTTCTATTGCGAGGTCCACCGCCGGCTGAGCGGCGGGCACTGGATCACCGATCTGCTGCTCGACCGCGACGCCCGCCTGCGCCTCGAGGTCGCCGGGCTCGAGCTGCCGCTGTCGGTGCTCTATGCCCAATCGGGGCTACCGCGCGACTAGCAATTCCGCCATACTTCCCGCGCCGCCCACCACCGATGGGGGGCTGGCCACAAAAGGGCATACAGCGGCTTGAAGTCACGCGGTTCGTCATCCGATCACGGCGCGCGCAAGGGCGCGCCTTCGCAGCCGGTCGGCGCACCGCCGCCGCTGACCGCCGGGTTTCGCCCCGTCCTGCCGTCGGGCGGCGGCGGCCGACATCAACGCCGCCATTCGGTCAAGCCGCCCCGGGCCAGACGCTCGCCGGACGCAGTGTCGCGCGTGCTGCTGTTCCTGCTGAAATGGGGGCTGGTGGCGGCGATCTGGGGCGGAGTCGCGCTGGCCGGGGTGCTGGCCTATTACTGCTACGATCTGCCCGACGTCCGACAGGTCGCCCAGCACACGCGGCGGCCGGCGGTGACACTGATTGCCGCCGACGGCACCCGGTTTTCCCGCACCGGCGAACTGCAGGGCTCGATCGTCGAGGTCGGCCGCCTGCCCCGGCACATGATCGACGCCGTGCTGGCCATCGAGGACCGGCGCTTTTACAGCCATTTCGGCATCGACCTGATCGGTCTGGCCCGGGCGGTGGTGGTCAATCTGCGCCGCCAGCACATGCAGGGCGGCTCGACCCTGACCCAGCAGCTGGCCAAGAACCTGTTCCTCTCGGGCGAGCGCACGCTCAAGCGCAAGGTCCAGGAGGCGCTGCTGGCGCTGTGGCTGGAGCATCTTTACAGCAAGGATCAGATTCTCACCGCCTACCTCAACCGGGTCTATCTCGGCTCGGGAGTTTATGGCGTCGAGGCCGCGGCGCAGACCTATTTCAGCAAGCCGGCGCGGCAGGTCAGCCTGCGCGAAGCCGCAGTGCTCGCCGGCATGCTCAAGGCGCCCTCGCGCTACTCGCCGCTCAACAACCCGGCCGAGGCCTACGGCCGGGCCGAGGTGGTGCTGCACGCCATGGCCGAGTCCGGCTTCATCAGCGCCGCCGAGGAAGCCGCCGCCCGGGCCGAACCGCCGGCGCCCCGCCCGGTGATCGCCGACGGCATCGGCCGCTATTTTGCCGACTGGGTCTCCGACCATGTCAACGGCTATGTCGGCACCGACCACGAGGACCTCGTGGTCACCACCACCCTTGATCTGCGCCTGCAACAGGTGGCCGAGCAGCGGCTGGCCGGGCTCCTGGCCACCCAGGGCGGGCAATATCATGTCGGTCAGGGCGCCCTGCTCGCGCTGTCACCCGACGGCGCGGTGCGGGCGATGGTCGGTGGCCGCAGCTATGCCGACAGCCCCTATAACCGCGCCACCCAGGCCCAGCGCCAGCCCGGTTCCTCGTTCAAGCCTTTCATCTATCTCGCGGCGCTCAGCAGCGGCTACACCCCCGAGACCCTGGTCGATGATTCGCCGCTGCGGATCGGCAAATGGTCGCCGGCCAATTACGAAAAAGGGTTCCGCGGCCTGATTCCGCTCCGCGACGCCCTGGCTCATTCGGTCAATACCTGCGCCGTGCGCATCCTGGAGCATACCGGCGTCGAGCGGGTGCGCACGCTGGCCGAGCGGCTCGGCATCACCTCCACCCTTGGCACCGATCTCAGTCTGGCCCTCGGCACCAGCGAGGTCTCGCTGATCCAACTCACCGGCGCCTACGCCGGCATCGCCAATGGCGGCCGGCCGGTGTTCCCCCACGCCATCGTCGAAATCCGCGACACCGCCGGCCATGTCCTCTACCGGCGCCGCGGCTCGGGGGCGGCGCCGGTGGCCGAACCGGCAGCGGTGGCGGCGCTGACCGGCATGATGACCGGCGTGCTCGGCTACGGCACCGGCAAGGCGGCCCGGCTCGACCGCCCGGCCGCGGGCAAGACCGGCACCACCAACGATTATCACGACGCCTGGTTTGTCGGTTTCACCGCCGATTACGTCGCCGGAGTCTGGCTCGGCAACGACGACAATGACGAGATGAAGAAGGTCACCGGCGGCAGCCTGCCGGCCAGGCTGTGGCACGACTTCATGGTCGACGCTCACGCCGGCCTGCCGCCCCGGCCGCTGACCTATGCCGCGGACGCCGACCCGGCGGCGGTGGCTCCGTCCCAGGAGGCGCCGGCGCCACCGCCGGGGGGCGACAGCATTCAAAGTCTGATTGAACGGTTGTCGGGCGGCGGCCGCTAGATTACCTTTAGCACTGTGGTGGTTTTCGAGGATGGCCATGCTCGTCGACGCCAAAGGTTTTGAACGCAAGCAATTCCTGCCAGGAGAGATCATTCTTCAGGAAGGCACCATCGGCACGCGCGCCTATCTTGTCGAAACCGGCACCGTCGAAATCTCTCGCGGCTACGGCGAAAAGCGGCGGGTGCTCGGCCGGGTCGGCCCCGGCGGCATCTTCGGTGAACTGGCGCTGATCGACGGCCAGGGCCGCAGCGCCGACGCCAAGGCCATGACCGAAACGACCTGCCTCGTGATCCCCCAGGATATCTTCCGCGACAAACTGGACCGCACCGACCCCTTCATCCGCGCCCTGATCCGCATCATGTGCCGCAATTTGCGCAGCATGACCGAGCGGGCGGTCGAGCGGGAGGGTTAGGGCCGATCCCGCGGAGGCGCTCAGCGCCGCTGCCGTTCCACCGCTTCCAGCACGCCACGGCAGCCGGCCTCGATCAGATCGAGCACGCGGGTGAAGCCGCCGGGGCCGCCATAGTACGGGTCGGGCACATCGCTGGCGCCGGCCCAGGGCGCGTAATCGAGAAACAGCTTCAGCCGGCCGGCGAGGTCGGGCGGGCAGAGGCGCCGGAGCTGGCTGAGATGGCCGCGATCCATGGCCAGGATCAGATCGAAGCTCTCGAAATCGCGGGGCCGGATCTGCCGCGCCCTGAGATCGTCGATGGGATAGCCGCGCGCCCGCGCCGCCTGACAGGAGCGGGCGTCGGGCGGCTCCCCGACATGAAAGCTCTCGGTGCCAGCCGAGTCGGTGCCGACCCGCCCGACCAGCCCCGCCTCCTCGATCATGCGGCGGAACACACCCTCGGCGGTCGGCGAACGACAGATATTGCCGGTGCAGACGAAGAGAACCATGGTCATGGCAAACCACTTTCGAGGCATGCAAAGGGGACGGCCCGGGACATAGCACGAACCGCCCCGCCGCTGCCATCGCCTGCTTGCCAGTGCCCGCGCCGGGGGGTATAGCTGCGGCGAGCCTCGGCAATGGGCGGGACGGGCCATGCAATCGCTGTTCTTATTGATCGACACCATCATCGGACTTTATATCTGGCTGCTGATCGGTTCGGCGGTGCTGAGCTGGCTGGTGGTGTTCAATGTCGTCAACACGCGCAACCGCGCGATCATCGCGATCGGCGACTTCCTCTACCGGGTCACCGAACCGGCGCTGCGGCCGATCCGGCGGCTGATGCCGCACATGGGCGGCATCGACCTGTCGCCGGTCATCCTGATTCTGGTGCTGATCTTCATCCGCAACCTGATCGCCGAATATGGCTTCGCGGCGAGTCACGGCTTCGGAGCGCTGGCCGGGTTCCCGGTCGCTTGAGCGCCTCGCCCTTCGCGCCGGTCGCGGATGGCGTGCGGGTGGCGCTGCGGGTGACGCCGGGGGGGTCCAGAACCGCCGTGACCGGCTTTGCCGGCACCGCCAGCGGCGGCAAGGCGCTGAAGGTTTCGGTCACAGCGGTTGCCGAGGCCGGCAAGGCCAACGAGGCGGTGATCAAGCTGCTGGCCAAGAGCTGGCGGCTGCCGAAATCGAGGTTTACCCTGGTCGCGGGGGCGAGTGACCGCAACAAGATCGTCCATGTCTCCGGAGACCCGGAGGAGCTGATGGCCTGCCTGACCGGCCATCACCCCGAGGAGGGACTGCCATGAGCGCACGCATCATCGACGGCAAGGCTTTCGCCGCCGGCCTTCGCCAGCGGGTTGCCGGCTATGCCGCCGACCTTGCGGCCCGGGCCGGGATCGTTCCCGGCCTCGCCGTGATTCTGGTCGGCGACGATGCCGCCAGCGCGGTCTATGTCCGCAACAAGGAAAAGGCCCTGGCGTCGGCTGGCCTGCGCTCCTTCGACCACCGCCTGCCCCACAACACCAGCCAGACCGACCTGCTGCGGCTGATCGAGACCTGCAACCGCGACCCTGAGGTCCATGGCATCCTGGTCCAGCTGCCGCTGCCCCGGCAGATCGACACCCCGACGGTGCTGGCCGCGATCGCGCCCGAGAAAGACGCCGACGGCTTCCACGTCACCAACGCCGGCCTACTGGCCACCGGCCGCCCCGGTGTCGTGCCCTGTACCCCGCTCGGCTGCCTGATGCTGCTGCGCGATGTCCTCGGCCCCAGCCTGGCCGGCAAACGGGCGCTGGTGATCGGGCGCTCGACCATCGTCGGCCGCCCGATGGCGCAACTGCTGCTCGGTGCCGACTGCACCGTGACCATGGCTCATTCGCGCACCCGCGATCTCGATGCCGAATGCCGCCATGCCGAAATCCTGATCGCCGCCGTCGGCCGCCCCGAAATGGTGCGCGGCGACTGGATCCGCCCCGGCGCCACCGTGATCGACGTCGGCATGAACCGGATTCCCCCGGCCTGCGGCGACAGCGGCGGCGGCCGGTTGGTCGGCGACGTTCATTTTGCCGGGGCCGCCCTGGTCGCAGGCGCGATCACCCCGGTGCCGGGCGGGGTCGGGCCGATGACCATCGCCTGCCTGCTGGTCAACACCCTGGCCGCCGCCTGCCGTCAGGCCGGGCGGCCGGTGCCCGAGGAGGCGCTGCCGTGATCACCATCCATGCCCACACCGGCGCCCGCGCCATTGAGCAGCCGCTGGCCATTGGCGGCACCCTGCCCGCGGGCACGGTATGGATCGACATGCTGCGCCCCGACGAGGCCGAGCGCCGCTTTCTCGCCACCCTGCTCGGGATCGAACTGCCGACCCGGGAGGAGATGAAGGAAATCGAGGCCTCCAGCCAGCTCTATGTCCGCGGCGAATGCGTCTATCTGACCACGCCGATGATCTCCCAGGCCGACACTCCCCATCCGGTGATGAGCGAGCTGACCTTCGTGCTGACCGCCCAGCACATGATCTCGATCCGCTATCACGAACCGCGCTCGCTGCTGGTGTTCGGCGCCCGGGCCACCCGGCGCCCCGAGTTGATCGCCTCGGCCGAAGCGGCGCTGCTCGGCGCCCTTGATGCCGTCACCGACAGGGTCGCCGACGTGCTGGAACTGATCGGCGGCCGCATCGACGGCCTCTCGACCCGCATCTTCGAGGACACGCTGCCGGCGGCTACCACCCAGGGCAAGCGCCGCCGCCATGCCACCCCGGAGCTGCAGGAAGTCTTGCGCGGCGTCGGTCAGGCCGGCGACCTCACCCATAAGGTGCGGGAAAGCCTCGCCGGGCTCGACCGGCTGGTCACCTTCATGAGTTCGACGACGTCGACGCGAATGACGAAAGAGCAAAAGACAGCGGTCAAGACCCTGAGCCGCGACCTGCGCTCCCTTCATGAACACGCCGGGTTCCTTGCCCACGAAGTCAACTTTCTGCTCGATGCCACGCTCGGACTGATCAACATCGAGCAAAACATGATCATCAAGATTTTTTCAGTGGCTGCTGTCATGTTTCTGCCACCCACCCTGATTGCCAGCATCTATGGCATGAACTTTCATCAGAACTTTCCGGAACTCGACTGGGCTTACGGCTATCCCTGGGCGCTGTTCCTGATGGTGATGTCGGCGGCGATTCCCTTCTGGTACTTCCGGCGCCGCGGCTGGCTGTGACCGCGGCGCGGATGCGGGCCGCAATTGCTGAAG
>SERZ01001456.1_pt1 | contig 13386 bp, 15 predicted proteins | sample 3171461 | NCBI WGS metagenome assembly SERZ01 (sample SAMN06051861, study PRJNA518727) | freshwater metagenome | biome: subpolar coniferous forest; feature: holomictic lake; material: water; isolation source: holomictic Lake 227, 6 m depth | place: Canada: near Kenora, Ontario | collected... | reverse complement strand
CCACGGCAGAAGGGATGGCTTCAATAGTTCGGCGAATGTATTCAACCAGCATGTTCAACATCCACGGACCCGCAATGGCAAACACCGCCATGGCAGCAATCAGTTTGGGGACGAACGCCAGCGTGGCCTCATTGATCTGAGTGACTGCCTGAAATAGGCTCACCACCAAACCCACTACAAGGACAACACCCAGCACCGGAGCGGACACCATCAACAACATCAACAAGGCTTCTTGCCCCATGGTTAAAACCATTTGCGCATTCATAGACAGCTCCTAAGTAACAAAACTGGCAGCCAGTGAGCCAATGAGCAGGTTCCATCCATCAGCAAGGACAAACAGCATCAACTTGAACGGCAGCGCCACCAACACCGGCGACAACATCATCATGCCCAATGACATCAGCACACTGGCCACCACAATATCTATCACCAGGAAAGGAATAAAGATCATGAACCCGATCTGAAAGGCAGACTTGAGCTCACTGGTCACAAAAGCTGGCACAAGAATGCGCATCGGCGCATTTTGGGCATTGGTGCCCGGCTCCAATTTAGCCAATTTTGTAAAAAGGGCCAAGTCAGACTGCCGGGTTTGTTTGCTCATGAACTGACGCAAAGGATCTTCACCATTGGCCAGGGCCTGCTCAAAAGAAATCGTACTTTTTGTGTAAGGTAAATAAGCGTCGTTATAGACTTTATCGAGCGTGGGCCCCATTACGAAGAATGTCAGAAAAAGCGAGAGCCCAACCACCACCTGATTAGGCGGCGCCGACTGGGTTCCCAAGGCTTGGCGCAGCAGTGAGAGCACGATCACGATGCGCGTGAACCCGGTCATCATGAGCAAAACGGCTGGCAAAAAAGACAGCGCCGAAAAAAATAACAAGGTCTGGATGGGAACTGAAAAACTCACCCCTGAACCACCAGTACCCATCAGCAAAGGCAACTGCCCCCCAGTCTGGGCCCATGCGTCAGATTGAGAGGCAAAGACAAGCACCCCTGCCAAGACGGAACGAACCAGCCCTTTTGTTTTTTCACTGCGACTTAATTGATCCGTCACCCCAACCTCCTGAATCACGATAAAACGGGCGCCAAATCAACGTTAACAGGCGAAGAAGCAGAGTTTTTTACGTCAATGGGCGCACTGTGAAGGCAAGTAATCGCCTGGGGCGTAACGCCTAGCGTCAGCCAGACACGCGCACCTTCTGGACCGACCTCGACCGTGACCACTCGTTGGTGCTGACCGACCGCCACGGCAGAAACCACTCTGGACGCAGCAACTGCACCACCCAGACCAACAGCAGAGCGACGCTGCACCCACTTCAGCCCAAACGGAACCAACGCCAGCAGAATGACAAAAAGAGCGACTGAAATGAATGTTTGCGTCATCGCTTAAATCATCCCTTGCTGACGCGACGCAGTCGTTCAGAGGGCGTGACGACATCGGTCAAACGAATACCGAATTTATCGTTCACCACCACCACCTCACCCTGCGCAATCAAATAGCCATTGACCAGCACATCCATCGGCTCACCCGCCAAGGCATCCAACTCGACGACCGAGCCTTGCCCCAATTGAAGAATGTGTCGGATAGGCACCTTGGTTCGGCCCAACTCTACTGAGAGCTGAACCGGAATGTCCAACACGCGGCTGATATCGTCGATTGGCGCATCACCCGAAGTAAAAGAACGCGGGGAGTCGCCCGTCAGGACGCCACCTGACTCCATGCCACTGCCGGCGCCATCGGAGCTTTTCTGCTCTAGGAGCGCCTCAGCCCAATCGGCCATGCCATCATCTTCTACGGGTTTGTCATCTATTGCCATGGTATTTTCCTTCGCATTGAGGCGCTTAGCCCCTCAAACTTTTTTCAATTCGAACCGCATATTTTGCGTTGTGTGTGCCGTACTGGCATTCAAAGACCGGCACGCTGTCGACCGTCACCTGAATGCGTGGCTGGCGATCCAACTCAATGAAATCCCCAACCTTCATGGCCAGCAACTGCTCAATTGTCGCGTCAGCCCGAGCCAATTCGGCCACCAAGGTAATTTCAGCCGCCTGAATTTCTTGCGTCAACACATTCACCCAGCGCCGATCGACCTCAATGGAGTCACCTTGGGTGGACGAATACAGCACATCGCGAATCGGCTCCAGCGTCGCATAAGGCATGCAAAAGTGGATGGCCCCGGTGATCTCACCAATTTCAAGCTGAAAGGAGGTTGAAATCACAATCTCACTGGGTGTCGCAATATTGGCAAACTGCGGCTGCATTTCTGAGCGTTGGTATTCCAGTTCCAACGGATAAATGCCTTTCCAGGCTTTTTTATATTCATCCGTGATGACATCAACCAGACGGTTGATAACGCGTTGCTCGGTTGCCGAAAAATCACGCCCTTCAATGCGCGCCTGAAACTTGCCAATGCCACCGTACAAGGTATCAATAACGCCAAAGACAAGCGCCGGTTCACACACAATCAAGCCACTGCCGCGCAAGGGCCGAATAGCCACAATGTTGAAATTGGTGGGCACCGCCAGTTCACGCAAAAATGCGCTGTAGCGCTGCACCGTCACGGGTCCGACAGAAATCTCGGGGCTTCTGCGGATGAAATTAAAAAGTCCAACCCGCAGATTTCGTGCAAATCGCTCATTGACGATTTCCATCGTGGGCATCCGCCCGCGAACAATCCGCTCTTGGCTAGATATGTTGTAAGCGCGAACTTCACCACTCTCGTGCACTTCCTCAGCCAGCTTTTGGCTTTCGCCTGTCACACCCTCCAGCAGGGCGTCGACTTCTTCTTGAGAGAGAAAGGATTCACTCATGGGAAAGCGTCTTCAAAACCATCATTGAACAATAAAGCTTGAAAAAAGCACGCCTACCACGGGGTACTCATGCACCGCAGCTTTCTTGGCTGGCTTTTTCTTTTTGACTGGCGATGCCTCATCCACTGGCTCTTCATCGCCACCACCAAAGGGGATCGCTGCCTGATGGAGAATATCTTTGGCAAGTTTTTGCTTGCCATCCTGTGTCAGTAATTCTTCAGAAGTACGCTGCGCAATCAGCAAAAGAATGCCACTGCGGATCGTTGGCAAATACGCCTTCACGGAATCAGATGCATGTGCATCCGCCACTTCCAGGGTAATGCCAATCTGGGCTACTTTGTCACCACCGGGGTCGGCCAGATTAACAACCATGTTATCCAGCGGTAAATATACCGGGGCCTTTTTCGGATCCGCATGGGCCGACTTTTCTGGCGCAACGTCTTCGCCCTCGGCCGCCGCGGCCGCACGCTGTTTGCTGATGTAGAAAAACGCCCCACCACCGCCCAAAGCCAAGACGAGAACGGCACCAATAATAATGAAAAGCATTTTCTTGCTTTTGGCAGGGGCTTTGACCTCTTCGACTGCTTCAGGTTTGGTGGCCACTGTATTTCCTTTTACACATTGTGTTGAATTTCATTATTTAGCATTTTGCGCGAAGCAACGGCCAGATTAACCACTAATAAGCATTGCTTCTAGGCTAATAACGAAAGCAAAAGCTTATACATAGAGATCAAGGGCTCTTGTGACAGCTTTGCTGGCTCTCGGAATATTTTCAACGGGTGCTGTTTCAGTTGACACAAGGGTTACCTGTCGCGCGCCTGGCTGGTTGCGCTGATCTTGCGCACCGGCTTTGTCTTGACCTGACGCGCCTACGGAAACGCCCGACAGCACCAAGCCCTCGCTCGTCAGAAGTTCCTTCAGGTGCGCCACGGCCCCTTCGAGCATCTGCCGGGTTTCCAACTGATCAGTCCTGAAGCCAATATGCGCCTCATCCCCTTTAAGGGAAATGCTGACGGCAATCGATTCACCCCCCCCACCATCAATTTTTAACTCGGCATTTTGAACCCCGTGCGTGGCCCAATAACTGACCGTTTCAGCCATCGTCGTTTCAAACGGCTGAGACGTTGGATCAATGGTCACAGAAGGAACATCAACCCGATTGCCCGCCTGAAAAACGCTTTGGCCCCAAGCCCCTTCCACACCCAACCCAGCAGGTTGAGTTGAAGATTTATTGGTAGCCCGGTCGGCCTGACGCATCAAACCTTCCCCCAAACCACTGGCTAGCATGGCGCTTGACAAGATGGGATCACGGGTCGCCACGTCGGCTAACGAAGCCTGGGTGAGCAATTTCGACTCCGCAAGGTTTGCCGCAGCACCAGATTTTGAGTCAACGCCATGAGCCTTGTGACTGAGTCCCGGCAGGGCTTGCGCCATCTGGTCCAGCAATGCATTAACACTCTGCGGAAGGTCTTCCGTCTTTTCAGATCCAGGCACCAGCAATTTACCATTTGCAGGTTCCGACTTGTCAGCACGGAATGCGTTCAGCGCCTGCGGGCTACCACCTCGCACACGACTCATCAAACTCTCGGTGCTGACCATACTTTCTGAAGCAACTGTCCCGCCACTGTTAAATTTATCTTCACTAACTGCGCCAGCTTGGGCCAACAACAGGGCAAGCTCACTTGGCATGCTGGGCACCAAGGGGGCGACGGGGTCCGCCAAAACGGTCGGTTGCAGTGCGACTTGTGCTTTCATTAGCGCATCAGTTCCAGCGTTTATTTCAGCCGGCTGTTCAAGCGACGTCATGATGGCTGCAAAACCACCTTCAGCCGGAGTATCCGATTCATCACCCGACTTAACTTTGCCTTTGGCACCAGTTTTTTCTGTTCCTGCGATCGCTTTGGGGCTGGCTGGTGCAGAGCCAAGTTCAATACTCATGATCGACCTCCACTGAAATATTCATCTGAAAATTGAGGTTTGCGCATGGCGGCAAACTCATCCATCTGCTTTTGCTCGCGCCGTGCCAGAAGAACATCCAAACCGGCCTGTTTTTTGGCCAACACCTGCTTCAAACTGACCAGCCGAAACTCGGCTTGAAGCACCACTCGCTTGGCCAAATCCACTTTTCGGTGCTCATTGCCAAGTGCCTCAGTTTGCAAGCTAATGGCGTGATGCAAACGCCCCATAAATTGGTAATGGTGTTTCATCATCTCCGGCGAAGTGCTGATTTGCGCCGCAGCTGTCCATCTTGATTCCGTCTCAGCTGCATAGGTTTCAAGCTGTGACATCTGATCTTGTGCAAACAAGTAGGCATTTTGGGCGCGCATCAAACCCTGGTTGGCCTGATCCCGCTTGAGTGTCGCCATGTCAATGGCCAGCAGGAAACTTTTAATGGCACTCATGGGAATACCTGCTCGCGGTTCATGGCGGACATCATTTCCTGCACGCTGGTGTTAAGCGCTGACGACTCAAACATATCCTGTTGCAAAAACCTGGCCATGACCTCGTGCAACTTAATGGCTTCATCCAGGCCCGGATCAGACCCGCCCACATAAGCCCCAATCTGAACCAGATCGCGGCCCTTCTCATAGCGTGAGTTGATGGCACGAAACCGCCGCGCCATCTCAAAATGCTCCCGTGACACCACGTTGTGCATGACGCGAGAGGCAGACTGCTCAATGTCAATGGCCGGAAAGTGCCCCGACTCGGCCAACGCACGCGACAGCACAATGTGCCCATCCAGAATAGCCCGGGCGGCATCGGCAATCGGATCCTGCTGATCATCCCCTTCAGACAGCACGGTATAAAAAGCGGTGATCGAACCCACGCCATGCAAGCCATTGCCACTGCGCTCCACCAAAGCTGGCATTTTGGCAAAACACGACGGCGGATAACCCTTGGTGGCCGGTGGCTCGCCAATGGCCAGGGCAATTTCTCGTTGCGCCATGGCGTAACGGGTTAGCGAGTCCATCAGCAGCAATACATGCTTGCCCTTGTCCCGAAAACTCTCCGCAATCGCTGTGGCGTAAGAGGCGCCCTGCATGCGAAGCAATGGCGGCGCGTCGGCAGGCGCCGCGACCACCACCGACCGGGCACGCCCTTCGGCGCCCAAAATATCTTCAATAAATTCCTTGACCTCGCGTCCCCGCTCGCCGATCAGACCCACCACAATCACATCAGCCTGGGTGTAGCGGGCCATCATGCCCATCAACACACTTTTGCCCACGCCTGAGCCGGCAAACAAGCCAATCCGCTGCCCGCGGCCAATCGTCAACAGCGCGTTAATGGCGCGCACCCCGGTGTCGAGGGTTTCTCGCACAGGCGCCCGGTCCATGGCATTGATTTGCTTGCGGTCCATCGGTAGTGATGTCACATTGGCAATCGGACCCATACGATCCATTGGCTCGCCTTGGGCGTCCACCACGCGACCCAGCAGTCCGTCGCCTAATGGCAAGCGCAACATCCCATAACCCGCTGTCCGGTCAGACTGCCGTCGTTCACCCAAACGAGGCACGGCCACAAAGGCCGCCGCCGGCACCACACTGGCGCCACTTGACAAGCCATGCACATCGCCTGCCGGCATCAAAAAAGCACGTTCACTAGAGAAACCCACCACCTCGGCCAGAACCGGGGTTTGCGATTTCATCGACACCAGGCATTGCGAACCCACAGGCACCCGAATACCCGTGGCCTCCAGCACCAAGCCGGTCAACCGCGTCAGCGTGCCGCGTACCTCCAGGGTGCAATCAGTATTGACACGTTTATGGGCATCGTCCATAAACTGTTGCCACTTGGCCGAGCTGTTAGGGCTGTTCAAGGGGTTTCTCCCATGCTGAACTCAAGCCCAGGCTGGCCACCGCACGCTTCCAACGTTTCTCAACTGTGCCATCCACCACCGTTCCGGCGGACTCAATCAGGCACCCCCCGCGTGTCAGGGTGGCATCCGCCACCAAGGTCAGCGACAGGTTTAGAAATTCGGCCTTCACCACGTCTTCCAGTGCCTCAAAGTCCAGGGGATTGAGTTTGACCACGGCGCTCTTGGTCTCAGCAACCAACAAGCCAAGGGCCTCGTGAATGACCGGTTTCAACACAGTGGGGTTGATGGACAACTCTTGCCGCACCACTTGACGCGCCAATTCACAGGCCAAGTCCAGCACTCCACGGGCAATCACTTGATCCGCCTGCGCCTGTTGCTCTTGGGCCGTGATAAACAGCTGGGCAAACCCAAGAGCGGCCTCTTGCCCCTGGTTTGCTATAAATTCTGCAATCTGGCGTTGCGCCTCCAGCGTGGCTTTGGCATGGCCTTGGGCAAACCCTTCGGCGTAACCCTCTTGCCTGACCGCCTCACTCTTGACCTCGTCCAAGGCCTCATCGCGTGCCTTGCCTTTGGCAGCCAGCAACAACGAGGCGGTGTCAACCGCGCCAAAGTCCCACTGCTCAACAGCGTCAATCTCTTCTCCGGGGATAAAACGGGTGTAGTTACGCATGCTTAAACCATCGCGTCATCACCGCCACCGCCACCAATCACGATGGTTCCCTCATCGGCCAGACGGCGCACCGTCTTCAAAATCTCTTTTTGCTGCGCTTCCACCTCGGACAGGCGCATGGGGCCGCGCGACTCCAGGTCTTCGCGCAGCGTCTCGGCCGCACGCGACGACATATTGGCCAGAAACTTCTCCTTGAGCTCGGGTTGCGCGCCTTTGAGGGCCACGATGAGCGCATCCGATGCCACTTCTTTGAGCACCATCTGAATCGCCTTGTCGTCGAGCTTCATCACATCGTCAAAGACAAACATCTTGTCCATGATCTTCTGGGCCAGATCCGGGTCGTGGTTGCGAATGGACTCAATCACCGTGCCCTCAATGGCCGAGCCCATGAAGTTGATCATTTCAGCAGCCGTTTTCACGCCACCCAGCGACGACTTGCGCACCTTGTCGCCACCGGCCAGCACATGGAACAGCACCTCGTTCAAATCTTTCAGGGCCGAAGGCTGAATACCTTCCATGGTCGCCACGCGCAGCATCACTTCATTGCGCTGGCGCTCGGTGAAGTGTTTCATGACATCCGCCGCCTGGTCGAAGTCCAGGTGGACCAGAATCGCCGCCACAATTTGGGGGTGCTCATTGCGCAACAGTTCAGCCACCGATTGCGGGTCCATCCACTTCAGGCTCTCAATGCCGGAGACATCGCCGCCTTGCAAAATGCGGTCAATCAGCAGAGTGGCTTTGTCATCGCCCAGCGCCCGTTTCAGCACCGAGCGCACATAGTCGCCTGAATCGGACACCAACAAACTGTGGGCCGCCGCGATGCCGGTAAACCGGTCGACCACTTCGTCGACCCGCTCGCGCGTCACCACCTTGGTTTTGGCAATGGCCTCGCCCAGTTTTTGCACCTCTTTAGGCGAGAGGTGCTTAAAAACCTGGGCAGCCTCCTCCTCTCCGAGGGACATCATCAGAATTGCAGCGTCTTGCAGACCGTCAGCTTGAGCCATCTTTATTTACCCCGGTTGACGCCGATCAGGTCGGCGCCTCGCCATTAATCCAGCTCTTGACAATATTAGCAACAGCCGCTGGATTGTCGCGTGTCAATTTACGCGCATCCTCGATGGCCAACTCACCCATCGTGGGAAGCACAGGCTCATTGCTACGGGCTGGGGCTGCCAACTTGGCCCGTTCGGGTTCTTCCGACTCAACCGCATCCAACTGGTGGGGCGACAGCGCCGCTTTGTGAGGCGCTTGCGCCAACACTTTAAGCGCCGGTTTGATCACCCCCAGCAGCACCAGCGCACCAAACAACAAGGTCCCCACGGGCCACGCAAAACTGCGCACCAGATCCAGGAACTCGGCCTGCTTCCAGAAAGGCAGGTCGTTGATAACGATTTTTTCCTGCGCAAAAGGAGCATTCATGAGGTTCAGGGAATCTCCGCGATCTTTGCTGAATCCAATAGTCTCGCGCACCAAAGCGGTCATTTTCTCGATTTGCGCATCGCTCAGCGGCGTGTTCGTGGTCTTGCCTTTGGCATCGGTCACCGACTGGTTGTTGAGCACCACAGCGGCGCTGATGCGCTTCACGATGCCGGTGCCGCCACGCACCACCTTCACCATCTTGTCCACTTCATAGTTGATGATGGACTCACGCTTGGTGGGGCCGCTGGCGCCCGCAGCGCCACTGGCGGGCGTCAGGGCTTGGGTGGCGCCGTTGATGGGCGCGGTAGAAGGGTTAGGCACCTGGTTGGTGGTCGCCCCAGGCACGCCAGAAGGCGGGCCACCGGCCGCGCCGTTGGTGCTTTCTGAGGTTTGCTGGCTGCGAATTGCGGTTGAATCCGGCGACTGGTTGGGTTTGTGCGACTCTGAGGTGGACTCGGTCTGCGAAAAATCCAGCTCAGCGGTTACCTGGGCCTTGACATTGCCCGGCCCCACCACCGGCTCCAGAATATCCAGAATACGGCGGCTGTAGAGTTGCTCCAGCTGCTGCACATACTGCAACTGCTGCGCATCGGCACCACCGGCGCCATTGGCGCCTTCGGGGGGAGTCGAAAGCAACTTGCCCGTGTCATCCAACACACTCACCGCAGTCGGGTTCATCTCGGGAACACTGGAAGACACCAAGTGAACAATGCCCGCCAACTGGGCGCGGTCCAGCGTGCGCCCGGCGTTCAAACCAACCACAACTGAAGCCGTGGGTTTTTGCTGCTCGCGGAAAAAACCGTTTTGATTGGGCAAAGCCAAATGCACCCGCGCGCTCGACACCGAGGAGAGCGCCTGAATAGAACGGGTGAGCTCGCCTTCAAGCCCGCGCTGAAACGCCAGCCGCTCCTGAAACTGCGTCATGCCAAAACGGTTGGCGTCCATGGTCTCAAACCCGGCCACCGAACCCTTGGGCAAACCTTGCGAGGCCAGACGCAAACGCGTGTCGTACACCTTGTCGGCGGGCACCAGAATGGCACCGCCGCCATCGGCGTGCTTATAAGGAATGTTCATGGTGGTCAACTGGGCCACGATGGCGCCACCATCTTTGTCGGCCAGATTGGCATACAGCACACGCCACTCCGCTTGGCGGCCCATCATCAGCCCGATGATGCCAATGGCGATAAAGAGTGCCAGCCCCAGACCAATGCGGAGCCTTTGGGCCTGGTCCAGCCCGGCAAAACGCTGGGACAGTGACGGGTTAACGGGAATGGCAAGTGCGGAAGGCATGGTGGAGTCCAGTACGGGGTGGCGCGATTTTGCACCACCAATGCTTGCGATTATTCGGCCCACCCCTGAAAACATTAGGTTAATAAGACCGGGAATTACCCCTTACTTCAAATTAATGTTTTGGGACCAGCGGCTTTAGCATTCAAGCACCCTACTTTTACAGGGAGACTGCACTATGGAACTCCGACTATCACCCACCACAATGCCCACCACGGTGCGCCCCAGCATGGCACCGCGCCTCTCGCCAAGCCAGGTTACTGGTGGAGCGGACGGCGGATTTTCGGGTGCATTGAAAAGCGCCCTCAGCTCAGTGAGCGCCTCGCAAAACGACGCCACCCGCTTGCAGCAAGAAGTTCAGATGGAAAACCCCAAGGTCAGCCTGGAAGAAACCATGGTCGCGATCCAGAAAGCCCAGATCGGATTTCAGGCCACGCTGCATGTGCGCAACCGCATGGTTCAGGCTTATACCGACATCATGAATATGCAGGTGTAATTTAAGCCAAACAGGCCTCTAGCCCCCGTCGTATCTTCGCAAGCAGCTACAAAATTAATAGCACTTTAGTGCAGATACTGATGCTGCCCGTCAAACGCCTGCTCGCAGTGCGCCAGCCACGGTTCGGCCAGGTAGCGAATCTGGGCATCGTTTTGCAAGATGCGCTGCATGATGCGGGCCTTCTCGGAGCGCTGCTCGGGCAGCAACTCTTCGCTATGGGCACGGGCACGCAGTTGTTCGATCAGCACGGCGCAAGCCCCTTCAAAATGAACGACCTGGTCCCAGTCCTCGGACTTGGCGGCATTCAACATCTGAAGGCTGCTGTCTTCTATGGCTTTGTAGTAGTCAATCAGCATTTGTGACATTTCCGAACTCCCGGTGAGGCGTTTGTTAGAACTAGGCCGCAACTTGTGGGCCAATCTGCTTCCAGCCCTCTGCCACAGGTTCGATCACGCGAATAACATCTGCCAACGCGGCATCGTCATTTCTAAGATTAGCTTCCGTCAGCCGAAGTGAGCAGTAACCATACAGACCATTCAGGTTGGCTGCAATATCGCCTCCCTTGGCAAGGTCCAGCGCTGGCTTGAGGCCCTCGTCAATGATGCGCACCGCCCGGTTTATTTTTTCACCCTTGGTTGCCACTTCACCGCGTTTCAAAGCACCGCGAGCAGCCACCACGTTTTGGAGCAATCCGTCCAACAACATCGTGACCAATTGGTGAGGGCTGGCCTGGCTGACCGCCGTCTCCACACTGATACGTTGATAAGCAGAAGCTGAGCGTGAACTAACTGAAGTAAACATGTTGTGCACCATTTTGTTTGATACTTTAGTTATCGGCAGTTTGTCATGCAAATCAAGGGCATTTGAAAAGTAAAAGGCTTCAATCAGGCCGTGGATTTATTCCAGGTTGCCACCTGCTGGGTGACGTAACTGTTCATTGCATTCAACGAAGCCATTTGCACATCCAGGGCGCTGTAGCGGGCACGCAAGCGTGTCTCGAACAGCGCGGCTTTGTCATTCACGCTGGTTTGCGCAGCTTTGTTGGCGTCCAGACTTTTTTGCAGTGCGGCGACCTTGCTGGGCACTGAGCCACCGGCGGTCAACATGGCACGACCCACCGCCTTGAACTTGAGCGCAAACCCGTTGGTTGCGGGGTCATTGTTATTGTTGGTAAACAACTGTTGCAAGGTCGTTCCATTATTGGCCGCCGTACTCAACTTGGCGGTATTGATGGTGAGTGAGCCGTCGAGTTGACGCTCCAAACCCATATCAGACAAGCGCTGAGACGATGCGCCCAAACTGGAAGAAGAAATCATGCTGCGCATGATATTTTGCAAGCCCACCACCGAAGAATCGCCCTGAAACAAGCCAGCGGTCTTGGTTGCTGCATCGTATTTAGTTGCACCAGCAAGGCTGGCATTCAAGGCGTTGTAAGCAGTTACAAAGTCATTCACATTTTTAACCGCCGGTGTCACATCCTCTTTGATCGTCATCGTGATGGGTGACTTGACCTCGGTAGTCCCGCCAGGACTGCCATAGTTCGTGGTGGTCGTGTTCACCAGATTGATGGTGACCCCTGCAATATTATTGGTTAGCGTGTTGGTGCCCGAGGTCACCGCGAGGCCATTGATGCGGGCCTTGGCATCTTGCGAGTACTGAACAGGGTTAGCTGCCATGCCGGTCTTGGCGGCTACATTGGCCTCGTCAAACACCAGACCAGACAGGCCGGCACCAGTCGACGTCAGTTGAAAACCAGCTGCGGCACCCGTGGTCTTGGAGGTCAACAGCAAGCGCTCGTTTGATCCGTCATTGAACACCGACGCCGTCACACCAGCACCAGCGCTGTTGATCTTGGCTGCAATAGTGACCAGAGTGTCGGCTGCAGTGACTGTGACACTTGTTGAGGTCGGGGTGGTACCAGCGGCAGTGAACGTCTTGGCACCGCCCACGGCAGTGGCCCAGGTGCCCAACTGCAGTGTCAGCGACCCGGCCCCAGGCTTTGCGCCCACCGCCATGACCGGCGACGACACCGTTTGCTGTTGCGCCAGCTGGTCCACGTCCAGACTGATGGCGGCGGCAGTGGCTGTGGAAGCTACGGTGATAGTGGCCACGCTGCTGTTGGACGAAGTTGCATTGCGCCCACCCCAGGTCGCCGCGTCTGCAATGCGGGTCGCCACATCGGTCAGCGCCGAAATTTGCGACTGGATTTGCCCGAAAGTAGAAATTTGATTGGTTGCATTGGTCGCCTTCAGGACCAGCGTTTTAAGCGGGGATTTTTCCAGCGCCACCAACTGCGTCACGATGCTGTTGACGTCGAGTCCGCTGCCTAAGCCGGTTGATGAGATGGTAGCCATACAAGCCTCCTGAATATTCCAAACACCCCATATTATCGACAGCAGGCGCCCAAGGCAAACGCCTCATAAGACCTGCAATCAACGCGCATTTCGAGCGCGCCACAGACAAAGCTTGGGGCCAACTCGTACACCTATATCGACGCCAGCATGAAAAAGTTAAGCGTCATTCAACATGTTGCGAAACTTTTCCATATTCATCATCATTCGAGGAACGTCATCGCGCAATTTTTGACGGCGCCTTGGTCAAACGACATCGTCCGGACGCAACCCGCAGAGGCAGCGGCACGTTCAATCAAACACTCCGCAAAATCAGCGGCGCTGGCGCGACAGAGGCGCACCGCCCGCCACACCACCTCAATGAATTCAACCCGCCCCCCCCCGTTGAGATACGCATGGCTTCTCGAATTCGGGCAGGAATGGTAATTTACCCCCTGCTGGTCACTGTTGCGCAGGTCATGGTCTTAGCTCCTTTAAAACCGTACTTTAAGGTAAGGCTAATTTTATTGAAAGCCCATAAAAAAGCGACGCCGGT
>SERZ01001454.1_pt1 | contig 13399 bp, 9 predicted proteins | sample 3171461 | NCBI WGS metagenome assembly SERZ01 (sample SAMN06051861, study PRJNA518727) | freshwater metagenome | biome: subpolar coniferous forest; feature: holomictic lake; material: water; isolation source: holomictic Lake 227, 6 m depth | place: Canada: near Kenora, Ontario | collected 2013-06-25... | reverse complement strand
CAGCGATTTTTTAAAAACACTCACCCTTCTTTATGTGGAGGATGACAATGACACATGCGAGCAACTCGGCAGGTTCCTGCAGCAACGCGTCGAAACATTGATAACCGCCGCCAGTGGCGCTACCGGACTGGCCGCATACCATAGGCATCGCCCGGATATCATTATCACCGACATTCAGATGCCGGGAATGGACGGGCTGACCCTGGCCATGGAAATCCGCAAACTGAATTCCACAGTGCCGATCATTGTCACCACTGCGTTTGAACAGACGGACTATCTGCTACGCTCAATTGAAATCGGCGTGGACAAATACGTCGTCAAGCCGGTCAATCCCGACCGGCTGGACAAGGCTCTACTGGAATGTGCGCACCGGCTTCGGGTTGAGACGGATAGGACGGAACTTGAGTCTCAGAACCGGCAACTTCAGAAGGCCGAAAGCCTGGGCCGCATGGCCGGGGCTATTGCACACCACTTCAACAATCAGCTACAGACAGTGATGGGAAACCTGGAAATGGCCATGGATGACCTGCCACGAGGTGAAAATCCGATTGAGATACTGAACGAGGCCATGCAGGCGGCCCGCAAAGCGTCCGAGGTCAGCAGTTTGATGCTGACTTATCTTGGACAAATAACCGCCAAACATGAATCACTGGATATTTCCGAGGTCTGCCGTCGAAGTCTGCCCATGCTCCGCGCCATTCTGCCGAAAGACATAACTCTGGAGGCTGACCTGTCTTTACCCGGTCCTGTCATTCGCGCCAACGAGAACCTGATCCGGCAGGTGCTGACCAACTTGGTCAACAATGCACGGGAGTCGATCCATACTGGAGCGATGGCTATCCACCTGATTGTCAAGCTGGTTTCCGCAGCAGAAATTCCTGCATCTCTACGCTTTCCCATCGACTGGCTGCCACAGGATAATGTCTATGCCTGCCTTGCAGTATCTGATACCGGCTGCGGGATACCGGACAATGATATCGAGAATATTTTCGATCCGTTTTTCTCCAGCAAGTTCACTGGCAGGGGGCTGGGCCTATCCGTAGTTCTGGGAATCGTAAGGGCCTGTGGCGGGTCCGTGACAGTGGAGAGTGACCTGAGCAAGGGGAGTATCTTCAGGGTATTTTTGCCGGTGACAACGGATGCCGTCCTTTGCCAACTGCTTCCGATAGAGATTCCGGTCGTGACGACCGGAACGCCGCCGCCGGGCAAATCAGACAAAACCCCAATAACTGAGGGCGGCGGCACGGTGCTGTTGGTCGAAGACGAGGAGCCGGTACGTAAAATGACCAGAGTGATGCTCACACGCCTGAGTTATACGGTGCTGGAAGCCAGTGACGGTGTCGAGGCCGTGGAGGTGTTCCGGCAACACCAGAATGAAATTTGCTGCGTCCTTTGCGATTTGACCATGCCCCGCATGGATGGCTGGGAGACATTGCTTGTCCTGCGCAAAATATCACCCGACATTCCGGTAATCCTGTCCAGCGGCTACGACAAGGCTCAGGTTATGGCAGGCGAACATGCCGAGTGGCCCCAGGCGTTTCTGGGCAAGCCATATAAGTTGAATGACCTGCGCGAAACGATTCAAAAAGTTATTGTGGGGTGACACCTTTCAGAATCAGCTTGTTTATGGGAGAAAATACATGAGAAACATTACGATTGAAATGTCGGGAGAGGAATTAAAACATGTTTTGCAAGCGTACCAAACGTTACAACTCTTCATGGAAAAAATCCTGTCCCCGAATGAACTGTATCAAACAGAGTTTCTTCAGGGAATCCAGGAAGCTATTCACGATGTACAGAGTGGGCGGATAAAGGAGGTTAGCACCTTTGAAGACTTTATCGCCTGAACGGAAGATTCAGAAGACATCACGATTTACAAGAGATGTCAAAAAGTTATCAACATCGGTTCAGGAAGAAGCCTTCATTATCGCGCAACAGTTATCATACGATGTCTTTCATCCAGAGTTGAATGTTCGTCACATGACAGGATTTAAAGGTATCTATCGAGTTGTTGTGATCAATGACTATCGTATGATTTTTTCTTTTGATACAGGGACACTCTACTTGTTGAGAATAGGGCACAGAAAAGAAATTTATCGAAAGTTGGAGTTATAGAAGCCGAACAATGTTTTGCACCGGAGGCAAGGAGGCGGGTGGAAAAATGAGATGAACAGGCGCATGCAACACAGGATTTAAAGGTATCTATCGAGTTGTTGTTATCACTGAGCAAGGATCAAAACAATGTTAGAAAAAAAGACATTTTTAAGCCATGCGAGCAATTTGCGTAGGCAGACGATAGAAAATGCCTACGTTCCAATTCTATTCATGATCGTCGCCATGTTTTTCAGCGGAGGTCTATTTGATGGTACTTGCGGCAAAGCCGGCGACTTGTTTTCTCCGCGCTGGAGCAAATTAAAGCAGCTATCGCTCTGGTGGCATCAAGCTTTCAAAACAGCTATATTTCTATCCATATCAATGCGCCGCAGGACCTTAACCTGATGGGTTTTCCCAATGAATATTCCCAGGTGCTTCTAAATCTGCTTTCCAACGCCAAAGAGGCAATCCTGGCGCACAATAAAACGGATCGTCCTTCTGGCAGAGTGGATATTGTTCTAACAGAGCAAAACCACCAGGGATACGTCACTGTGCGCGATAACGGCGGCGGCATTCCGGCGGAGATATTGGACAGAATCTTCGATCCCTATTTTTCCACGAAGGAATCGGGGACCGGCATTGGCCTGTACATGTCGAAAATGATCATAGAACGCAACATGAAGGGCGGCATCACTGCCCGGAACATCGAAGGCGGCGCCGAGTTCATTGTCACATCTTCGCTTGCAGGGGAAACGGAAGTAAAGTATGAATGAGCACAAAAGGAGAAGACCATTAATGCACCCGACAAGGATAAAAATCCATGAACCGTGAACATCTGAACCCATCATCCCCCTTTGCCGTAGTGGTCAACGACGACCTCACCCAGCTCAACGTGCTGTCCGGGCTGGTGCGCAAGGCGGGCATGGAACCCCGCGCCTTCGCCGCAGCCGAAGCCGCCCTGGTGGATATGTCCATCTGGACCAAGGGGAGGGTTGGGGACATCTGTGCATTGCCATCAATCATCGTCACCGACCTCTACATGCCGGGCATCGACGGCTGGCGATTCTGCCGCCTGCTACGTTCGCCAGAATACACCGCTTTCAATCATGTCCCCATCCTGGTGGTTTCAGCCACCTACGCCAGCGACGAGGCCGAACGCATAGCCGCAGACCTGGGGGCTGAAGCCTTTCTCTCCTCTCCGGTGGACGGCAGGCGCTTCGTCGAACAGGTGCAGGCAATCCTGAGCGGCAAGCGGGTACGGACCCCCTTGCGGGTGCTGATCGTCGAGGACAGCCGGTCACTGGCTGCCCTCATCAAGGAGACATTCGCCGCCCACGGCTACCAGGCTGATACGGCGCTAACAGCCAGATCGGCTGCTGAAGCTTTCGAGAAAACGGTCTATGATGTGGCCGTGCTTGATTATCATTTGCCCGACGGCACAGGCGGCACCCTGCTTGACACATTCCGCGTGCAGCGTCCGGATTGCGTCTGCCTGATGATGACCTCAGACACCCGACCAGATCTGGCTCTGGACTTTATGAAACAGGGCGCGGCCGCCTATCTGAAAAAACCCTTTGAGCCCAACTACCTCATCGAGCTGTGCGCCAGGGCTCGCCGGGAGCGCGCCATGATGCGCGTGCAGGATTTGCTTGAGATGCGCACCCGCGATCTGCAGGAGAGCGAAGCGCGATTCCGCAACGCCATGGGCGCCACCCAGGACGGTCTCTGGGACTGGGATATACCAAGCGGGCGCGTTTATTTCAGCCCCGCCTATCTGGGCATGCTTGGATACTCTTCCGATGAACTGCCCAGCGTGTTGAACACCTGGACAGACTTGATTCACCCGGAGGATCGAGACTACACCCTGAGTGCCAACCATGCCTGCATCCGCAATGAAACCCATGCTGTGGATATCGAATTCCGGATGCGAGCCAAAGATGGCTCATGGCGATGGATCAGGGGCCGCGGCCATGCCGTTCTTCGGGATGCCAGTGGGCAAGCCCTGCAGATGATTGGCACGCATGTTGACATCACCGACCGCAAGCTTGCCGATGAAGAAATCCTTCATATCAACGAGACCCTGGAACAGCGGGTAGCGCAGGAGTTGGTGAAAAACATCAAACACGAGTTCCTGTTGATCCAGCAGAGCCGACTAGCTGCCATGGGCGAGATGATTGGCAACATCGCACACCAATGGCGCCAGCCATTGAATGCGCTCGGTCTGCTGCTGTACAACATCAAGGACGCATACCGGTTCAACAATCTGGATGCAGATTATCTGGAGCAGGCTGTTGCTGACGGCAACCGTATGGTTCAGAAAATGTCCACGACCATCAGCGATTTTTCCAACTTCTTCCGTCCGGATAAAGAGATCATCGTTTTCTCCGCACTGAAGCAAATTAAAGAGGCGATCGTTCTGGTGGAATCAAGCTTTCTAAACAGCAATATTTCCATCCACATCGATGCGCAGCAGGACCTTAACCTGATGGGTTTTCCCAATGAATATTCCCAGGTGCTCCTGAACCTTCTTTCCAATGCCAAAGAGGCGATCCTGTCGCGCAATAAAACGCACCAACTTTATTCCGGCAGGGTGGATATTGTTCTAACAGAGCAAGACGACCAGGGATGCGTCATGGTGCGCGATAACGGAGGCGGCATTCCGGCGGAGATACTGAACAGAATCTTCGATCCCTATTTTTCCACGAAGGAATCGGGGACCGGCATTGGCCTGTACATGTCGAAAATGATCATCGAACGCAACATGAAGGGCGGCATCACAGCCCGGAACATCGAAGGCGGCGCGGAATTCATTGTCACATCCCCGCTTGCCTAAAAATCATAAATTAATATCAGTTGTTAAAATAAATAAGCGAAAAGTGGGATAATGTGATCATCCTTGATGCACCAATTGGGGATTATAAAGGAAAGAAAGCAGAGGAGAGCAAAGGATATGAACAAATCCAAAATGAAGCAGTTGATGTCCGACTATCAACTCAAGATTAAGCTGTACTGTGTTATCTTCATCATACTGGCATCCATAGCAGGCATATTCCTGCTGGGCCGGTTCGGGCTGAACACCCTGTCATCATTAAGGGCCTTTGTTGGGGCTGAATCCCTATATTCAAAAGGGGCGGATGGTGGGACAATCTTTCTGCTGAGATACGCCCACACCCTCGACAAGAAGGACTATCAGGAATTTCTGGAGCATATCAATATCCCGCTGGGTTGTAAAAAGGCCCGCATGGAACTGGAGAAACCTGATCCGGACCTAAAAATCGTCACCCAGGGATTTATCGAGGGAGGTATCCATCCGGCGGACATTGAAGGAATAGTGAGTGTTTTCAAAACATTTCGAAAGAATGAGCATGTGGATCATGCCATACATGTATGGACCCGGGCGGATGCACTCATATCCGATCTGGTAAAACTCGGGGCGGAACTTGATCGTAACATTTACTTTGATTATGTACACAAGTCGGCGCACGACGAAATGCTGGGAAAAATATCACTTCTCAACGCAGATCTGGAATCCGCAGAGAATGAATTCTCCGCCACACTCGGAGAAACATCAAGGTGGGCCAAAGGCCTGTTGATGTGGGTGATGTTCGCTTTTGTCGTGGTTGCCGGATCAACATGCCTGATTATCATGCTGTTTGGCGGAAAAATCTTGTCCAACCTCAAACACACCAGTGACGATTTGACCGAACAAAACAAGATTAAAACAGGACAAGCGGCTTTAAATGAAAGGATGCGGGGAGACCAGATCATTGAGGGACTGGCAGCCAATATTGTCGGCTACCTATGTGACTATTTAAAAGCAAGCGTCGGTGCAATATACATCTTCAAGGAGGATCAAACATTGAGGCTGGTGGGCAGTTATGCCTTTCAGCAGCGTAAGGGTTTGCATAGCGCATTTAACCCTGGAGAGGGACTGGTCGGTCAGGCTGCGCTGGAAAAGAAGTACATCCTTATGACCGAGTGCCCGGCGGATTACATCAGCATTCAATCCGGGCTGGGTTCGGCAGTACCGAAAAACATCCTTGTCTATCCCTTGCTGCTAAACGATAAGGTGCAGGGAATTATTGAACTCGGTGCGTTTAAGGAATTTTCGGAAAAGGACCTGTCCTTTCTTGCAGAAGCCGCTGAAAATATCGCTATCGCCCTTCAGTCGGTGTTGTCCCGTGGTCTTATGGCCAAATTGCTGGAAAAAACCCAGCAACTGGCGGAAGAGCTACAAGCCCAGCAGGAAGAACTGCGCGCGGCCAATGAAGAGCTTGAAGAACAGACCAATGCGCTTCGAGCATCCGAGGAGCTTTTGCAAACCCAGCAGGAAGAGCTTAGAGCTACCAATGAAGAGCTGGTGGAACAAGCATCATCGCGGGAAAAACAAAAGCAGCAGATTTTGATTAAAAACGAAGAGATTGAAAAGGCCCGAAAACTTATTGAGCAAAAAGCCAAGGATCTGGAACTGACCAGCAAATACAAGTCCGAGTTTTTGGCTAATATGTCTCATGAGCTAAGAACACCGCTGAACAGCATTTTGCTGCTGTCACGGCTGCTTTCGGAAAACAAGGCGAAAAACCTCAACACCAAACAAGTGGAATTTTCGGAGACCATCTATTCATCGGGCAATGATTTGCTGAATCTGATCAATGATGTGCTTGATCTTTCAAAAGTGGAGTCCGGCCTGCTTGAAATCAACGTCTCAGAGGTTAACCTGAAGAAATTCGCCGATAAAATCTCACGCTATTATGAAAAAATTGCGGAAGAAAAAGGGATAGGCTTTTCAGTCAATATCGGGGAGAAGGTTCCGGAAATAATCCGTAGCGATCCCCAACGCATGGAACAGATCGTTAAAAATCTACTTTCAAACGCCATTAAATTTACCGATCAGGGAAGAGTCGCACTGAATATTCAGCGGCCGAATCCGGAAAACATTTTTTCGCAAAGCCAATTATTGACGGAACATGCGGTTGCGTTTTCTGTGTCCGATACAGGTGTTGGTATTAAAAAGGAAAAGCAAAAAATTATTTTTGAGGCGTTCCAGCAAGAGGATGGAACAATTAGCCGAAAATTCGGGGGGACTGGCCTGGGGCTATCGATTTCCAGGGAGCTGGCCCATTGCCTGAAAGGAGAAATCGGCCTTGAAAGCGAGCAGGGTCGCGGCAGCATCTTCACATTGTATCTTCCCGAGGCTATCGAATCGCCATCCAAAGAAATTTCAAAAGAGATTTCCAACGCTCAGCGCGCCCCCCTTCCGCCGTCATTGCAGGCAGTGGAGTCAGCCAAACCTGGGACAGAGTCGCCTTCAGGCTCACCCGTGGAGTTAGACCGAATTCGAGACGACAGGAAAACCATTGCTGCCGGAGATAAGTGCATACTCATCATTGAAGATGATCCCAAGTTTGCCGCGATCATGTCTGATCTGGCCGGAGAGAGGGATTTTAAGGTGCTGGTGGCCGGTGACGGTGAAACCGGCCTCCACTTTGCCGATTTGTATAGACCGAGCGCCATTATTCTGGACATTGGTTTGCCGGGCATTGATGGCTGGGATGTCCTGACAAGATTGAAAGACGCCCCTGCCACCCGTCACATTCCGGTACACCTTATCTCAGCCTCCGACCAGTCCAGAAATGCCATGAAGATGGGGGCCATCGGTTATTTGACCAAGCCGGTGAGTATGGAGGATATCAACCGGGTTTTTGGAAAAATAGAGCAGATGATCACTCGAAAAGTCAAAAAGCTACTGCTTGTGGAAGACAACGAGAAACAAAGAGAGTCCATCGTTCAATTACTTGAAGGTCACGACATTGAAATCACATCGGTGTGTACAGGAGCGGCGGCATATCAGCATTTGCAAACAGGTCGTTATCAGTGTATGATTCTGGATATTATGCTTCCGGATATGCCCGGAGCCGAGTTGCTGGATAAGGTAAGAGGCGACGAGAGTCTTTCAGAATTGCCCATTATCATCTATACGGGCAAAGTTCTTTCCGATGAAGAAAAGGCGCTGCTCGACAGCCACTCGGAAAAAATCATCCTGAAAGATGTCCACTCTCCTGAAAAGCTTCTGGATGAAACCACTTTATTCCTGCATCGGGTGGAGGCAGACCTGCCGGACGAAAAAAAGAAGCTACTAAAATTAGTGCACGACAAAGAGTCGAGCTTAGCCGGCAAATCCTTGCTGCTGGTTGATGATGATATGCGGAACGTTTTTGCCCTGACTCATATTCTTGAGGATAAAGGCATCAAAGTCCTTGTGGCGAAAAACGGGCGTGAAGCCCTGTCCCGTCTGGCGGAACACGTGGATGTCGATTTGGTGCTGATGGACATCATGATGCCGGTGATGGACGGATATGAGGCGATCCAGGAGATCCGAAAACAGGCTAAATACCAAAAACTTCCGATTATCGCCCTTACCGCCAAGGCCATGAAAGGAGACCGTGCAAAATGTATCGAGGTCGGGGCCAGCGACTACCTGGCGAAACCGGTTGACAGCAGTAAATTGTTGTCGATGCTCCGGGTATGGTTGTACAAATAACATGACAGACATCGAGAATGAAAAAATTGAAATTGAACTGCTGCTCGAAGCCATTTATCGGAAGTATGGATATGACTTCAGAAATTACGCCAAGGCTTCGATAAAGCGCAGGATTTTGCACCATTGCGCCCTGTCCGGACTGAAAACCATTTCCGAGCTTCAGCACCGAATTCTTTACAATGTGCAGTTCTTTGAGGCGTTGTTGATGGATTTTTCAATTAACGTGACCGAAATGTTTCGCGATCCATCCTTTTATCGGGCGCTTAGAGAGTCTGTTTTGCCGGTGCTTAAGGGTTTGTCGCATATCAAGCTTTGGCATGCCGGTTGCGCCACCGGGGAGGAAGTCTATTCCGTAGCCATATTGTTAAAAGAAGAAGGTCTTCTTGACAATACGCAAATCTATGCCACGGACTTTAATGAGAAAATTATAAAGAAAGCCAAGGAAGGGATTTATCCTCTGGAAAAGATAAAGGAGTACACCTCCAATTACCAGAATGCCGGCGGGAACCAGTCCTTTGCCGACTACTACACCGCCAGATACGAATACGCCGTCATGAATAAATATTTAAGAACAAATGTTGTCTTTGCCGACCACAATCTTGTTTCGGATGCCTCCTTCGGGGAAATGGACATCATTATATGCAGAAATGTGTTGATCTATTTTGATCGTAAACTTCAAGACCTTGCGATAGGTCTTTTCAGAGAAAGCCTGCCAACCGGCGGTTTTCTTTGTTTGGGGAGCAAAGAATCCTTAAGGTTTTCCAAATACTCCGCTGACTTTGAGGACTTGAGGGTTAATGATAGAATTTATCGAAAAAAAAATAGCGACGGTTAATAGCAGGTACGAGGCGGTCGCAATCGGAGTTTCAACAGGCGGCTTGGAGGCTTTGAAACGTATCCTGCCAAGATTGCCGGGAAATTTCAATATGCCGATGTTCATCGTGTATCACATTCATAAGACATCCGATGATTTTATGGTCCGCCACCTGAATGAAATAAGCCGCCTTTGGGTAAAACAGGCCGAAGACAAAGAAACCATAAAGCCGGCTGTGGTGTATATGGCCCCGCCCGATTACCACTTGCTGATAGAATGGGATTGCACCATCGCCCTGTCCACGAGTGAACGGGTTAATTACACCCGTCCGTCCATTGATGTGCTGTTTGAAACCGCAGCAGATGCGTATGGGGAAAAGCTTATCGGAATAATTTTAACCGGCGCGAATAAGGACGGCAGTAAAGGTGTCAGAAAGATCAAGGCAACGGGGGGATTCGTTATTGTTCAAGACCCGAAAACAGCAGAGATTGACACAATGCCGAAGGCGGCCATTGCAGCAGCGGAGCCGGTTCTCATTTTGTCGTTGGAAGAAATCGCCGAGTTTCTCTGTAATCTGAAACAAGATTGTAGCCGGTGCCTTTAACCGAGAAGATCGGCTTATGGATTGTGCAGAACTTGTTGCTGACGAAAGAATGAGAAAACAGGAGAGATACATGAGTGAGCAAATGCAGCCATCTAAAACAGCGTGCATATTGATTGTTGACGATCGAGAGGAAAATCTTCTGGCGCTGGAAGGCTGGCTGGAGAATCCTGACCTTAAAATCGTCAGGGCTACTTCTGGCAACGAAGCGCTGGGACTGACGCTTGAGGAGGATTTCGCCCTGGTGCTTCTGGATGTTCAAATGCCGGAGATGGACGGATTTGAAACGGCTGAACTGATGCGTTTGAGCGAGAAAACCAAAAACATCCCGATCATTTTCGTCACCGCTATCAATAAAGAGCAGGAACACGTTTTCAAAGGTTACTCAGCAGGAGCGGTGGATTATCTGTCCAAACCCCTGAATCCGGATATTCTGAGAGCAAAAGTGCAGGTATTTCTTCAACTGTACAGGCAGAAACGATTACTTGAAGATACTTCCGGGAAGCTCAAGCTGGCATTAGCGGAACTCCGGGAGATTAACATCCGTCTCGAAGAGGCCACCGCGCGAGCCAACCTTATGGCAACGCGAGCCGAGATAGCCAACGCTGCAAAGAGCGAGTTTCTGGCCAACATGAGCCATGAGATCCGGACCCCGATGAATGGGGTCATCGGCATGACCGGTCTGCTGCTGGATACGGAGCTGAACGATGAGCAGCGGCGCTACGCCGAAATCGTGCGCGCCAGTGGTGAATCACTGCTCGGCCTGATCAACGACATCCTCGACTTCTCCAAGATTGAGGCAAAGAAGCTCGACCTGGAGACGCTGGATTTTGATCTATCAAGTCTGCTGGACGACTTTGCTTCCACGTTGGCTATGCGGGCTCACGAGAAGGGATTGGAGCTGCTCTGCTCTGCCGATATGGATGTGCCGTCGCTACTGCGGGGCGACCCAGGTCGTTTGCGCCAGATACTCACCAACCTGGCTGGCAATGCCGTCAAGTTCACCCCTACCGGCGAGGTGGTGATCCGTGTTTCGCTGGAGGAAGACGAGGGTGTAGGCTATAGGGCGCAGGGGGCAGGAGAGATGGAAACCGTAAAATTGCGTTTTTCGGTGCGCGACACAGGCATCGGCATTCCCAAAGACAAGATCGGCCTGCTCTTCGACAAGTTCAGCCAGATGGACGCTTCGACCACACGCCAATACGGCGGTACCGGGCTTGGCCTTGCCATCTCCAAACAATTAGCCGAGCTGATGGGCGGCGAAGCCGGTGCGTGCAGTGAAGAAGGTAATGGTTCGGAATTCTGGTTCACAGCGCGCCTTGGTAAACAGGATGTGGGAGCGTATTCGGAAAGTATCCGGCCCGCCGATCTGTGTAACGTGCGCGTACTGATTGTGGACGATAACGCTACAAACCGCGAACTCCTGACCACCCGTCTGACTTCCTGGGGCATGCGTCCGACCGAGGCGATGGATGGTCCCGGGGCGCTCCAGACCCTTAACAAAGCACTGGACGATAACGACCCCTTCCGCATCGCCGTGATTGACATGCAGATGCCGGGTATGGATGGTGAGACCTTGGGTCGGATCATCCAAAAGGACGAGCGTTTAAACGATACCCGGATGGTAATGCTGACCTCTTTGGGAACGAGAGGCGATTCCCGGCGCTTTCAGGAGATTGGCTTTGCAGCATACTCGACCAAGCCGATACGACACCAGGAACTCAAGGCCGTCCTATCCATGGCGCTGGGTGATCGGGATAAGTCAACACTTCAGCCCATCGCCACCCGCCACACGGCTCGAGAGACGCTGAACCTGTTCGCGGGCCGCAAGTCGCGGATTCTGATAGCAGAGGACAATATCACCAACCAGCAGGTGGCGCTGGGTATCCTGAAGAAACTGGGACTGCGAGCGGACGCAGTGGCCAACGGCCTGGAAGCGCTCAAGGCTTTGGAAACCCTGCCCTACGACCTGGTGCTGATGGATGTACAGATGCCAGAGATGGACGGTTTCGAGGCCACAAAAAGAATTAGGAATTACGAATTAGGAATTACGAATAAAGCGCAAACAAACAATTCTCCTTCATCAATCATCCTTCGTACTTCACCCTTCATCCTTCCAATTATCGCCATGACCGCCCACGCCATGCAGGGCGACCGGGAGCGATGCATACAGACGGGCATGAATGACTATATCACCAAACCTGTGTCTCTCCATGCGCTGGCGGAGGTGCTGGACAAATGGCTGCCCAATAAGGGTGTGGAATGCAGAAAAAAGGAAGAGCAGATCAATGCGCCTGATAGTTTTTCATCGCTGATCACTCTTTCCTCTACCACCCATCGCCCGTCCCTCCTCATTTTCGACCGTGCGGGCATGATGGTCCGGCTGGTGGATGACGATAATTTGGTTCGAGTGGTGGTCAAGGGCTTTCTGGAAGACATCCCGCGGCGGATCGCAGCACTGAAGGGTTATCTTGAAACCGGAGACGTTTCAGGCGCCGAGCACCAGGCCCACACCATCAAAGGCGCTTCGGCCAACGTGGGAGGAGAACGCCTGCGGGAGGTGGCTTTCGAGATGGAGAAAGCCACCAGAGCCAGAGACTTGAGTACCGCCGGAAGACTGATGGTCGAGATGGAAGCGCAGTTTGACATGTTGAATCAAGTGATGATAAAAGAATTGTGAACAATCATGGAAGGATATGATATCGCATAAGTCTATATGTGTGGGTTTTTCTAACACCTTGTTCTATCAGAACAAAACCTCCAGGGCTGCGTCACTGTGCGCGATAACGGCGGCGGCATCACTGCCCGGAACATCGAAGGCGGCGCGGAGAAAGGGGTGTACTTCTTTTTCAAGCCTGTCGTGCAAAGCTTCCAACGCCACCTCCATGTCGTAATGCGACTGAAGATTAAGCCAGAATTGCGCTTCCATGTTCAAAAAACGACCGAGACGAAGCGCGGTGTCTGCAGTAATTGCCCGCCTGCCATGCACAATCTCATTGATTCGGCGTGGAGATACACATATATCTTTGGCCAGCCGATACTGGCTGATCCCCAACGGTTCAAGGAATTCAGTCAAAAGTATCTCCCCAGGATGAATCGGATCAAAATCTCGCTTAGTCATGGTGCTACCTCTCAGTGGTAATCAACAATCTCGACATTATAGGCGTCATTGCCTTGCCATATAAAGCAGATGCGCCATTGCTTGTTAATCCGGATGCTATGCTGACCCTCTCTATCAAAATGCAATGCCTCCAGATAATTGGCAGGTGGAACTCGCAAGGTTTCAAGAAGACTCACGGCATTCAGCATTTTGAGCTTGATTGCGGCCGTTCGTTGAATCGCCTGTGGC
>SERZ01001449.1_pt1 | contig 13422 bp, 8 predicted proteins | sample 3171461 | NCBI WGS metagenome assembly SERZ01 (sample SAMN06051861, study PRJNA518727) | freshwater metagenome | biome: subpolar coniferous forest; feature: holomictic lake; material: water; isolation source: holomictic Lake 227, 6 m depth | place: Canada: near Kenora, Ontario | collected 2013-06-25... | reverse complement strand
CAAACCCGGCCGCCCCGTATTCGCACCCCTACTACTGGGCGCCGTTTTTCCTGATGGGGAACTGGCTATAAGCTAATATAGATTTTATGAAAATGGTTTCGGGAAGGCCGCCTGGAGGGTTATATCATGCAGGTAAGAAGCACCCAAACTGCTTGTCCGGACAATCAGGATATAACAAATTAAAATGGTAAGGAATAACATTATGTGCAAAAGATTTTTCATCATTTCACTGACAAGTTTCCTTCTTTTTTTTACTGGGATGGCGTTTGGTATTGATAACACTATTTATAGAACATATGTCGAGAAAATTTCAAAACAAGAAGATATTAAACTTTTTTCTCCAGAACATTTTAAAAACAATGGTCTCCAAAATAGCATTCAATATAAAATGGCTATGAATGGTCATGAGGAATATTTGTATGCATTGCTAACAGATTCCGTATTATCTGCTTTCCAAAAAGACATAGCAATTATGGCGTTAGGGGAAACCAAAGCCTATCAGATACTAGAAAAAATATTTTTAGACACAACCGTCAACGTTTCTTTAAGAGGAGCTGTCCCCCGGTACCTCGCCGAAACTGGGCTCCATAACGATATGTTGTTCCGTATTGCAACAGATAATAACCAGGTGGATTTGTTGCGGGAGCGTATTTTAAGCGCTTTGGGCCATGCCAATGCTCTGAGCTACTTGAAAGAAATAATATATAATAATAATTTGAGATATACTCTCATACGTGATCCAGAGATAATGAACGGGTCAGCCATTCATGCGTTAACATACGGTAATGCTGAAAAAGCAATTCATATCTTTGATGAGATTCTTCATGACGATTCAACAACAATTAGTATTCGATCTGAAATTATCAGTGAGGTAGCCTCAGAGGCTAAATTAAAAACAGAACCTGAACGTAAAGCCAAATATTCTGAATATTTAATGAATTTATCCAATGATCAGACTTTAAACTCAGAATTAAAATTATTGGCTGTTGATCAATATAAAAAAGTCTCATCTGGACAGATAAGCCCTCCAAAGGTTATCACGATCGATATGGACACCACACATGCCTTAGAAAATTATCATAATGGTAAATTCCGTGAAGCACTGGAATTATACCACAAAGCGATTGACAGGTTCCATAAAGATAACGAATTAAATCAACTGGATGAAGCTCGACTTTATTCTGACATAAGTGCTGTTTATCTGGCTGTATCCGACTACAACAAAGCAATGGAGTATGCAAAGTTGGCTTTGTCGATAAGATTAAATAAACTTGGTGAAAATAATGAGGCTACCGCAAACTCATACAACACTATCGGATGTATATATAAGGCACAAGGGCAATACGATCTTGCATTGAAAAATCACCAAAAAGCACTTTCGATACGATCTGCTACTCTCGGCCAAGATCAATTGTTAGCAGCGATTTCGTATAACAATATTGGTGTGGTTCACCTGGAATTGGGAGAATATTCTCTTGCGCTGAACAATTTCAATAAGGCATTAACAATTCAGAAAACGAAACTTCATCCGGACCACCCAGATATTGCAGCATCTTATCACCAAATCGGTTCAGCTTATGATCTTATGTGTGATTACAGTCGTGCACTGGATTATTTCAATAATGCTCTATCGCTGAGAACAAAAAAGCCTGATCATCCAGATACGGCGAATTCCTACAACAGTATCGGGCAGGTGTATTATGCACAACACAATTTTGAAAAAGCGATTGAATACCATAAAAAAGCATTGGTCATCCGTGAAAAAGTGCTGGGCCCGGAACATGCATCTACCGCTAATTCACTGAACAACCTGGCCTTGCAGTACGAAACCATGGGCCGGTATGCGGAAGCCGAACCCCTATACAAGCGCGCCCTTGCAATTGCCGCCAATGCCGGTGAACCTAAGCTTCTCAGAAATGTTCAAGAAAATTTTTCATCTCTACTAAAAAACCAGGGCAAGCAAGAAGCCGCCATTTTTTTTGCCAAACAGGCGGTTAATATCACTCAGGACATGCGGAAAAATGTAGCCAAGATCGACATAGAAACCCTGAAAACCTTTCAAAAAACAGTAGAAAGTACATACAAACGGCTTTCCGACCTCTTGATCGATGCAGGCAGACTTCCAGAAGCCCAGCAGGTGATGGCACTTTTGAAACAGGAGGAATATTTTGAATATGTGCGGCAGGATGCCAAAGAAGAAGATGTAATGGCGGGAAGGGCGACTTATACCGGTACAGAAGCTTCTCTTGACCTCAAATACCGTCAGGCAGCCGATCCCCTGGCCATACTTGGCGCTGAACGGGGCCAACTGGCAGAGCTTAAACTGCGTACCCCGGATCAGGAAGCCCGGCTGACCATACTGGGGAAAGACCTGGAAAAAGCAGGTGAAGCATTCCAGAAGGTGATTGAAGAAATTACCAGAGAGCTTTCCGAAAAGCAGCAGGGTGGTAATGTAGTACAAATCGCGGAAGCACTGGGACTTCAGGAGGACCTTCGGGAGCTGGGCCAGGGAACAGTAGCCCTTTATACCCTGGCCGGCGAGGAGAAATACCGAGTGATGCTGATTGCACCTGATTTTCGAAAAGCATATCAATCCGCCATTTCTGAAAAAGAGATGAACCGGAAAATCACTGCGCTTTGCGAAGTGCTGAAAGATCCCCGGCGGGATCCCCGACCCCTGGCAAAAGAGCTGTATGATCTGATCATTGGTCCGGTTGTGCCGGATCTGACCGTGCTGAACGCAAAGACCCTGATGTGGTCTTTGGACGGTGCGTTGCGGTATCTGCCGATATCCGCGCTTTACGATGGAAAACAATATCTGGTTGAAACTTATCGGAATGTGGTCTTTACCCTTGCCAGTCACTCAGGGCTAAAAGATCAACCCAAACCAACCTGGAACGGGCTGGGCCTTGGCGTCAGTAAACCTCAGCCGGGGTTTTCTGAATTGAAGGCTGTAAAAGCAGAGATTGACGGGATAGTGAGAACAGATAGTTCTCCACAGGGAGTATTGCCCGGACTAATCGGCCTGGATGAAGCATTTACCCTGGATGCAATGAAACAGGAGCTGCGTAGGTCGTACCCGCTGGTGCATATTGCCAGCCATTTTAAACTGACACCGGGCAATGATACCCAGTCCTTCCTGCTTCTGGGAGACGGCACCCATCTGCCACTCAGTGATATTATAAAGCAGACAAACCTATTCAAAGGCGTGGAGTTGTTGACCCTGTCGGCCTGCAACACCGGTGTGGGAGACGGAAAGGAAGTAGAGGGATTCGGAGTGCTGGCCCAGCGTCAGGGCGCCAAAGGTGTCATTGCCACCCTGTGGCCGGTGGATGATGCCAGTACCGGTATTTTTATGCAGAACTTTTACCGGCTGCGGGAACAGGAGAAACTGACCAAAGCAGAAGCCTTGCAGCGAGCACAACTGCTGTTCATCACAGGCAAGACCCAGGGAACATCGGATACCACACAGCGGGCCACGGTGGAGTACACCACACCGGAAGGCAGGGATGCCACTGCCCCTGCTGCTCCATTTACCCCAAACCCGGCCGCCCCGTATTCGCACCCCTACTACTGGGCGCCGTTTTTCCTGATGGGGAACTGGCTGTGAATAATCAAGTTTTTCCCTCAAAAATATTAATACAAACAGATGAACATTTTTCTTTGCGGTGCATTATATCAAATAGGAAGAGAAATGAATTGGGCAGAAAGAAGAAAATGGTAAGAATTGAAGCTGTAATCAGAAAACCTTCAAACCACTGCGCCGGTTATACAGCCGTCCGGTGAATAACGGCCATGCCCGGAGCGGATGCAACGAAGGAAGAAAATAGTTCATTTTCATATAAACTTTCTGTGCTGTACATTGTTGAGGAAATACGTATTGACATCATCAGCTTATTATCGCAAAAGACAGAGGCTATCTTCAAAAAACCTACTTTTTATTAATTTCAAGATAATGATGATATACCAACAAGGAGGTAATGAACGATGAAACGCTGTTCCCAATTCTTTTCTCACCTTATGGTCACCAAATTTACAGCTTTCCTGTTCATCCTGGTTGTCGGTATGTTGAGTGCGCCAGCCATGCTTTGGGCCGTACCCGAAAAATACGCCCTTTTGATCGGCATCGATGATTACAGCAGCAGTGGTTATGACTCGCTTAAAGGCGCAAAAAACGACGTCAATCTCATCAAGTCCATTCTGACAACCCGATTTCAGTTCAAACCCGATCACATCATTGTCCTTATCGATAAACAGGCTACCCACACTGGAATACAGAATGCTTTTCAGGATCTGGTTTCCCGCCTGTCAGCCGGTGATATAGCCTATATTCATTATTCAGGACATGGGTCCCAGACACCGGATTTAAATGGCGATGAAAAAGTCAGTGGGCTTGATTCAACCTGGGTCTGTTTCAATGCCCGATCCGGCGACGGGTCGAAAAAAGAAACGGATTCGTCTTCTAAAGGATCATCCGCCCGAACATCAAAACCAATGGGCAAGGCATCCACTATACAAATCAAGGAGTCGGAATCCATAGATAAATTTGATATCCTGGATGATGAAATCAACAAGTGGCTGGCGATGGCATCCAAGAAAACCGATCAGATTGTTTTTGTGTCTGATTCCTGTCACTCCGGGACTATCACAAGAGGAAAGGAAAGCATGATGACCCGGGGCATACCCATGCCCACAAACCCGCGCCCCCATCCTCTTGGAACGGAAAAAGCGACTACAGAACCGATGCTGGGTGTTCGTATCACTGCGTGCCGGGATGAGGAAAAAGCTGTAGAATATCGTCAGGACAATGAAGACCATGGGAGGTTCACCTTGTTTTGGGCTCAGGCGCTGGAAGAAGCGGGACCTAATGATACCTGGAACAACGTATTCTTACGAACTAAAACCAGAATGGAGGCATCCTGGATTCCCCAACATCCACAAATTGAAGGTGCTGGAAACATGCCGGTTTATGGTGGATATTTCCCGGAGAAGAAGGCGATTCTTGCAGTTAAAAGCGTCACGCATGATGGGAAAAATGTTTATCTTTCCGCCGGCAGTCTGACGGGGTGTACCATGGGGTCCGTGTACCGCAAATATGATTCTACTCAATCAAACACCGGGCCAACCATAAAAATAGTTGAGACGGGTGCATCCTGGAGCAAAGGTGAGTGCCAGGGAGAATTCAAGCTTGGCGACCTGGTCATCCTGGAAAAATATCAACCCATAACAAAACCGATAAAGGTTATTATTCGGGCAGATATGGATGCAGATCGATCTTTGATAGAAGCAGTTTCACAGTGCATCCAAAAGCTTCCGGCGTATCAGCTTGTGGATTCAACAACCAAAGATTTTAAGTACATCCTGCAGATACTGCATCCCAAAAAGGGAGAAAATGGTGCATATATCTACGGACGCAAGGAGGACAGTCTGCCGAAATCTTTTCCGGAAGAAGCCCCGGAATGTTGGGTACTCTCCGCAGATGAAGGACTGGAAAGACTGCACGCAAAAAACCTGAAAGTATATCTGGGCGATAAGAACGGCTTGGAAATACTCCAAAAAAATCTTGAACGAATCGCCATGGTACAGAACATGCTGTTTCTTACCGCCGGTGACACACTGGGAACAGATCGCCCGATTGATTTGTCCATTTCCATTTGGGAAAAAGCCGAGCCTAACGACGAAGGCCCCAAAGAAAAAATCAATGGTGAGGACCATAAATTGCTCCGAACGATTTCAGCCAGGGAATTTGAGAGCGTTGATCTCAAACGAAATCAAAGATTGACATTTGCGGTAAAGAATAAATCCGAAAAGCCTTATTATGTTTATTTGATCAATATCACTCAGGCAGGAGAAATCATTCCCTTCTATCCAAACACCGAACATGGCATGGAATATGGAATGGTACAACCGGGCAAGGACAGACAGATTGATGAATTATCCCTGAAATTGGATATCGCACAGCAGGAATACATCAGACTGATCGCCAGTCTGAAACCAATTGACATTTATCTGCTTTCCCAGGAAGGCTATCAACAGTATGAAAGGGGGGATACACGCGAAACCCGAGGGCCGCTTAATCCGCTGGAATGTCTTTTGCTCACCAAAGCCGGAAAGACACGAGGCAGTCCACAGGATGGATTTAAAATGCAGGAATGGACCACGATTCAGGCAGTTTTTACTGTCAAGGAATGATCCGGACATTGAAACCATATCAGCCTCAGTGATCCGGTAGCATCATCATGGAATTAACTATTTGTATTCTTTTTAAATCATTTACTTCAGGAGGATTTTTATGAAAAAAACCGTTCAGTTGACAATCGTAGTATGCTCCATCTTCTTACTGGCGTCAGTGGCCGTGTTTGGGGCGGATCAATCATCAAAAGCAGTCAATTCCGATACCAGCAATGCAGGCAAAATAACACCGGCAGTCGTGGCCATCAATAATTTTATGCTGGCGTATCAGTTGGCGGAATATGGCAAAAAAAATAATTATCCACTGGCGCTGCTGACTGCGGCCCATATCCTGAAAGCCACACCAACAAAGGATGAAAAACAGGAAAAGGTGGTAGAGGGAATACCCGCGGGTGATCAAAACCAGGAAACCGGCAAAGTCGATACTCCGGATGAAATGCTGGCAATGGCCAAAACACTGGTGGAAGGCAAGGATATGGCGATGGTTGCAATGATTGACAATGAAATGAAAACCGGAGGAACGAAAGGTTCAACATCCGGTCCCATTGCTCACAAAGATAGAGTTCGAGGTGGTATGACGGATACCTATACGATCAAATTCAGGGGAGATGAAAAAGCCATGATTGGCATTATTGGAGATGATAGAGCAGATCTGGATCTGTTTGTTTACGACCAGGGTGGGCATCTGATTAGGTCGGATGAAAGTTCCAGTTCTGACTGTGCATTTGATTGGACACCGGCCTGGACTGGGACTTACACGGTTAAAGTCAAGAACAGCGGAACCCGTTCTTCTGAATATCTTTTATTGACGAATTGAACGATAACAGTTTTAAAGTTGTAACTCACTGTTTTTACCGTCATTTCGGCGAACGCCGGAATGACGGGATACGGTAACCATGGCCACAATCCAATACTGCTTTGTCTCTGAAGGCTCTGTGCCCCAACGCATTGAAGAGAATGCGTTTTATGTGGATGTCGGCTCCATCCAACATCCTCATGTCTTTGATCATCATGGCAATCAGGCGGATGTTACCACTTGCCCATCCACCCTGATATGGAATGCACGGGAACGCCTTCAACCCCATAATATTGAACGGCTATCCGACATCACCATTTATACTCACAAAGACCCGGACTGGAATGCCTGCTGGGGTGTGGCATTGCTGACATGGATGATAGAAGGCAAACAGCTTGACGAGGCCAAAGTCAACTGGATCAATACATACAGCAGTTATATCCTTGCCGGTCTCAACCCATCTGACGGGCCAGTGGAAAAATCAGCTTATGCGATTTTTGAGTCGATTAAGGAAAATACTCCGAAAAATGAAAATGATCCTGTCAAAACAGACATCGATATTCTGAAGTCTGGCCGGGATTTCATGGCTCATATATACGAAGCCATAACCGGATATGACAGTCTTAAAACAGGCTATTTCCTGACAGAAGATGGTCCTTTCGGCCGGTTTATGCTGATGGTGCGGGAGGACTATCAAATTTATCTGGCAGATTTGAATAAAGCCAGACGATTTACTGCGCGTATCAAACAAAAATCCGGTGCCTGGAGCCGGATCGATGGTCTGAAACTGGAACAACCCCTGTCGCGGTGTTTCAAGGTCTGGGCTCGTTCCGACACTCAACACAGTTATTTCAAAGCCGGGTTCCCGCTGATGTGGGTCCAGTGGCCAAAACAGCGGTGGATTTTGAGCATCAATCCGACATCAGGATATCGGTTTGATCATCTCGGTGATTTTCTGACAGCCGAGGAAAACCGCATCAATTCGCCGGATTCCAATAAGCCCGACCGTGCCGGCTATTCATGTCCGAACCCATGGTATGATGGGAGAAACACACAGAACGAAGGCACGATTGTAGATAGTCCGACGGGTGGGACACGAATTCCTGTCGGGAAGATCGAAAAACTCTTGAAACGGCATTTCAGGGTGAAACACTGGCGGCCCGTGATTGAAAAACCCCGCTGGCTGAAAGACAAATTTATCCCGTATGGTTTACCAGCTCTGGTTTTGACGGTATTGATCATGTTGGGTGGCGCTGGTACATATTATGTGAAAAAAATCGTGTATCCATGTGACAAATGGCAGGGTCTCCAGCCGATTACCCTTGAGACCGGCCGAAAGTACGCCATCATTATCGGCATCAATACATACGTTGATTCACAGAAGTGGCCAGAGCTTTCATCCCCAAAAAATGATGCGGAAAGGCTCATGGCGATTCTGACCCAAAAATATGATTTCGAAAAGGAAGATTCCGGCAGTACACTCCTGGTAAGTGGCGGAGAGCAGGCGCCAATCCAGGATAACATAAAGGCTGCCATAAAAAACCTGGCTGAAACGGTATTAACTGAAAATGACTCGCTTCTGATTTTTTTCGCCGGGCACGGCGAAGGAGAAAAAGAGAACATATTTGGTTCATGGGTTCCCCAGGATTGTACCAACGATGTTCGTCGGATCGAAAACAGTTGGCTTCAGCGGGTGATTTCAGGGAGTCGGGCCAGACATATCCTGGTCATTTCGGATAGCTGTTATTCGCTTAAGCTGAAACAATCGGAAAAGACCAAAGCCTCAATCATTTACAATCCTTCATCGCCCCCAAAAACGCTGGTCGAGAGCTACCTGAAACCCTCCAGACAGGGGATCACAGCCGGCGGTCTTGAACCGGTTTATGATGGAACCCATCACAGCCCCTTTGCCACCTGTCTTTTCAAGTGCCTGGAGGAAGCCGCTGCATCCTACCTGAGCGCATCAACCCTTTTTCAACAAATCAAATTCTGTGCGGAAAATACCCCCCAAGCCAAAATACCAAAAAGGTTCCGGTTTGAAAGCAATTGTGAACTCGAGGAACAAGGCGAGTTTGTTTTCAGAAAACGGAACGATAAAGATGTTCTTCATTCCACCAGTGATTAATTTTAGGAGATTGTTCATCACCGTTATCTGTCTCTGATCATGAAATAAACCAGAATCGAATGAACATTTTTGGACTCACTTCATTATACCATTCAGAACGACCAACGAATTGGATGTTTCGAAACGAAGGGTCAAATAATATCGGGTATAAATGAAAGGAGGAGTATCATGAACAGAATCTTCATACTTGCAGCAGCTTTCATCGTTACAATGGCTCCCACGATAGCCGGTTTTATGACTGAAGAAGCACCACAAAAAACAGAAATATCCAGAAAGCAGGTTGCCTTTCACGGAAAATTGGAAAGCCCGATTTTGCGTGTCGATCGAATTGCTTCCGGCATAACAAATGTTTATCATTATACGATCACCCGTGCTGGCAAAAAAGCCGGTATAGAACTTCAGGGTAATGGAAGCAACCATCTGGATTTGGCTGTTTATGATTCATACGGCACCCTGATTGGCAAAAAAAGGAATACGGGCGGTACCAGTATTGTGGAATGGACACCATCCGGTACAGGCCAAATTACCATCGAAATCACCAACTCAGATAACATTCATTTGGATTATCTTTTGGCATCGAACTGAATTCGATGAACCTGTAAAAAGTCCCGGCCATCGTCACTCCGACGAAAACCGAAGTCCAAAACCAGCTAAACGCCCATAATCAGGTATATGTCATGGAGTTCCAATGAAACTGGAACTCCATGACATAACAGCTCGACCGTCCATACATTCCCAGCTTATTGCTGATTTCAGCTTTGCGATCACTACGCGGTGCCTCATTCAAACTGTTATACTTGAGACCGGATAAATTTATGAGTTTCTTATTCCAATTTTCACAAATGCTTATGGTCCGCAGTATATAAAGGCGGCGAGTTCTTCACCCCCCACAGCCATTGTTAATATCACCGTTCCCGACGAGGCCATAAGATGGATGAGCGGCAAATCGCCCCTCTGGGATCGCCGCACCCCAGTGCAGCAATAATGACGACAAAAGCGAAGTGGGCCGATTTTACCGAGATTGAAAAATTTGGGTTTTTTGTTCTAACACCAAATGAATTTTTAGTTGACATAGGGGAAATGAAATGAATACCATAAACTTGCACTTGCCGAATTCATTACATAAAAAACTCATAGAAATGGCGGCATACGACGGTATCTCCCTGAATCAGTTTATCGCTGCCGGTGAAAAGCTTTCGGCTATGGTGACCGGAAATTATCTTCGAAACCGCGCCAAACGCAGCTCTCCGGAATCGTTTGAAGATGCTCTTTCAGAAATACCGGATATCGAACCTGAAGACCATGACAAACTCTAAGATGTCTTATCACGCCAAACCTTCCCACCCCTGACAATGGAGAATTTACACATGGAACCTGAGCAGGTCAATCAGATCATTCATCACTACCCGTATCCCATCGCAATTCCGTACCGGATTGTCGCCGGTATGGTTCTTGAGGAAGAGCCGGAAAAAAGCCTGAAGTATATCCTGGACACGGCCGAGGCTGTGGCACGTCTGCTGGGGTTCATATCTCTATCGGAACTCATTCGGCAAAAAGAAGGTATTGGTATCGACATTCCCAACGGCGTAAAAAACGACTTCAAAAAGAACATTCAGCGGCCATCATTTGGAATCTGGAATGGAATGGCGCGTGAAGGATTTCAATATCAGAAACAGCAGAATCTGGAAATTGTCATACCGGATATGAAACAGCTCTATTATGAAGGCCGGAACAACGAAACCGATTTTAAAATCGCCATGGACAGATTGATCAAACTGCGCAACATGATTGCCCATAAGGAACTGATTCTGGATACCACTGAAAAGCAGCAAAGCGCTGTCCGGATTTCCCGGCGGGATATGAATGCCCTCCTTACTCGTCTGTCGCTTTTTGATCAGGTCAGCTTTGGGTATATCCAGTCCATCGAAGTCACTAAAAAACCCAGGCAACAGGCCATGTTTCATCACAAGGGGAAAAAACTGAAAGGTGACAGTGTTGGAAAAGGAATAAACCTGAGCATGGCGCTGGAAAACATCAAAGAGACCGATTCTGTCATGATCCGGTATGACCGCCAGCATTATCTCAGCCTCTATCCATTCTATATTTACGACGAGTCGTCCGGTGATGCTGCGGATGTCTTTTACTACAACGGCAAGGATAATAAGGGCCGGCTGGTATATATCGGCATTGATCATGGCGGGAAATTTTATGTGGAGAATCGCGAATCCCAACCTCAGGAAATCCTTGATGATATTGGCATGGAATTCAATCTGTTGATCGGTGGCGGTGATCGCAAAAACAAAACGGAAAATATCAAATGTTCACAGGAACTGCATGAAGAGTTTGACCACATAGTCGAATTGCTGAACTGAACAGGGGGGCTGGGTATGGATGACAACGCCAATTTTGATGTATTTCTGGAAGAGCTGCTCCGGCAGCCGGACACTTCCATCGAAGCGATGGAACCGCAGGAAGAGGGATTAATTGATCAACCAGCCGAAAATTTCGCTGCACCGGTTCGGGTGCGAAACCCCTTCAAGTTTCTGGATGCCTATACCGAAGCTGATCGGGATATTTTTTTTGGGCGGGAACTGGAAATCCGGGAACTGTACCATACCGTATTCAGTAACAAGGTATCCGTGGTGTTTGGGAATTCCGGGGCAGGCAAAACCTCGCTGGTGCAGTGTGGTTTTTTTTCGCAGATCAAGCCCGAAAAGGCGGTTTATTTCGCCATTCGCTCAGCCATCGATCCCCTGGCATCCATCCTGGAGGATGTTGTTACCAAATCCGGGATTCATTCAAACGACGGTCTGTTCGATGGTTTGGTGCAGACGGTTCACGCCCTGAAAAGAACCGTGATTCTGTTTTTTGACCAGTTCGAGGAGTTGTTCATCTATCAGCCCCCGGCAATCCGCAAAGAACTGGCGCTGCTGTTTCAAAAGATCATCCGCTCGGATTTGGATATCCGGATCATCATCGGCATTCGGGAGGAGTATTTTGCTCGGCTGATCGAGCTGGAGAAAGTGGTTCCGGAAATTCTTCTGCAGCGGGTATGGGTAAGAAAGATGTCTGGCATGCAGGCAGAAATGGTCATCCAGAATGCCTGCAAGGTCTGCGGCGTTGGTCTGGAAGAAGGGGTAGCCGGCGCTGTGGCAGCAGCACTCTCCCAGGGGAAGGAAGGAATTGAGCTGCCGTATGTTCAGGTGGTGATGGATGCATTGTATTCCCGTGTGGTTCAGCGCAATCCGGATTTGCCGAAAATCGAGCTGGCGGATATCGAGATTCAGGGGGGCGTAGGCAATATTCTCAATAATTTTATCGAGAATCAGATTAGCGGCATGTCGCAGCCGGAAACAGCCAGACAGATTTTAAAAGCCCTGGTGACATCCGAAGGTACCAAACGCACTGCGCATCTGGATGACATTGCAGATATGGCGGCCATGTATGGCGAACGGATTGATCCGGATGTGCTTAAGAACAATTTACAGGATTTGGTGACACGGCGGATTTTGCGGGAAGATCCGGACAAGGGTCTGTTTGAACTGCGTCACGATAGCCTGGTCCTGACGATACGGCAGTGGATGACCGGCCTGGAGCAGGAACTGATGGAGGTTCGCCAAACACTGGATAGCCGGTTCAAGGAATATCAGACCCGTGGGACTGTTCTGGATAGTGGGTTGCTGAAGTACATCGCACCTTATGAAAGCCGGCTTCGGCTGAGGCTGGAAATGCTGGCGTTTATCCATAAAAGCAAAGAAGATGCGGAAAGAAAGCGGAAAACGTTGATGGCGGTTGTCGGGAGTGCAATCGGGGTGTTTGTGATTGTGGTCTCTGTTTTGGGGGTGTTTGGCTATTTACAATCCATTGCTGCTGATAAAAATGCCCTCGAAGCCAACCGGCAGCAAATTCTGGCGGAACAAAAGGCGGCTGAGGCAAAGGATCAACTGATAGAAGCTCGGCACAATCTGGGATATGTTTTTTTTGAAAAAGCAAAGCAGGTATCAAGCGGGAAAGTGTACAATCCGAACGCGTTAATCCTGTATTCTCTTCACGCGATGGCAAATTTTGACCCAAATCAGACAACGCCGGAAAAATCTATTGCAACAGGCATGGTCGGGGCAAAGGGGTATCCAACAGTATTTTCTTCCAGAAATGGTAGTCATCATAATGCTCCTGTTACCAGCGTGAGTTTTTCACCGGATGGCAGGACACTGGCATCCGGCTCTTGGGATAAAACCATCCGGCTGTGGGATGTGGAAACCGGCAAGGAAAAGAGCTTGCTGCAGGGGCACACGGATTCTGTCGACAG
>SERZ01001444.1_pt1 | contig 13443 bp, 12 predicted proteins | sample 3171461 | NCBI WGS metagenome assembly SERZ01 (sample SAMN06051861, study PRJNA518727) | freshwater metagenome | biome: subpolar coniferous forest; feature: holomictic lake; material: water; isolation source: holomictic Lake 227, 6 m depth | place: Canada: near Kenora, Ontario | collected... | reverse complement strand
GCTTCGCGTGTCGATAGAGCATTTTTATCAAGCGTGCATTTATTTCCCGCATAGGACTATAAGTTATGCCTTTTCTAACGATTTAATATTAAAGGGTAAATGGCAGTGTGAAGCTCTGTTGGAACGATGCTCAAGTCAAAGAGACTGTAAGCGAAAACCTTACCGGATCACAGAACTGCAGCGCCCCAGAGTTGTCGTTCCAAGGTGTCAATCGCCTTTGAGAGATTATATGATATTGAAATCACACGGAAATAAAAAGCCATAACTTGTAGACCTATGCGTAAAGATGAAGTGGCTCCCCCCTGATTCTGGGTTCGCCAAAATGTCTTTTGCAAATGGCGACTAAGTCATCAAATGTAACATTATTCAGGTTGATTAATGCGTTTTTCTTCATGTTCAAATGATAGTGAATCCACTATCATAAATCAAGATATTTTTATTCAGACAATTTCTTGACATTAATGTTTAAAAAAGGCACAACCATTCAAGTATTTGACTCGTTGCAACTATACATTGAAAATCCAACAAAATCCGGACATCAATAACGTAAAGTCCATTCAGGCGCTAATTAAATGATGGATAGCGAATAGTTCCAAGGAGGTATATGCCAAGTTTTCATACCGGAACATCAGTGCGTGTGCACAGATCGCCTGTCAAAAACCTTTTTCGATTAATCGGATGGACGGTGACGGCTCTGATCCTGCTGACCATTACCGGCTGGGAAACCTTGGCCGTTTATTATTCCAACCTGCCGGATGGACTTAGGCTACCGGGAGCCATCGGGGTCGCGCTGGTCTCGATCGGCACACTGCTGAAGGTCCGCCCGGCAGGCAGATCTATTTCGATTTTTTTGTGCGTTTTTTTGTTTGTCATTCTCTGGTTTCTGTCTATCCCGCCTTCCAATGACCGTGCCTGGCAGCCGGATGTGGCTCGACTTTCATGGGCCGAAATAGACGGTGACCGGATCACGGTACACAACATACGCAATTTCGAGTACCGCAGCGAAACTGACTATACCCCCGCCTATTACGACAAACGTTTCGATCTGAGCAAACTGGAGGCGGTGGATGTAGTAGCCGTTTACTGGATGGGTCCGACCATAGCGCATGTATTTCTTAGCTTCGCATTCGCCGGCGGCGATTATCTGGCTATTTCCATAGAAGCACGCAAGGAAAAAGGGGAAGGGTATTCGACACTTAAAGGGTTCTTTCGTCAATATGAACTCTACTATGTGGTAGCCGATGAGCGGGATGTCATCCGGCTGCGCACCAATTATCGTCATGATCCGCCGGAGGATGTTTATATCTATCGGGCGCATCATGGAACTATCGAGAACGGCCGACGACTGTTCCTGTCGTATATGGACCAGATCAATGCACTGAAAGCGCGCCCCAGGTTTTACAACACATTGACCACTAACTGCTCCACCAACATCTGGCTGAACACACGCGTCAATCCGGACCATCTGCCGTTCAACTGGAAGATTCTGCTAAGCGGCCATATTCCGGAATACCTCTACGAAATGGAAAGTCTGGATAACAGCTTGCCCTTTCCAGAACTCGAAAAGCGTGCTCATGCCAATGCTCGGGCGCAGGCGGCCGATACCGCTGCGGATTTTTCGCTACGTATCCGGGAGCCAGGTAAATGAAAACCATTCATTCTGGAGCAGTAATAGTCATGTTCTGGCTGATCCTACCGCCTTCTTTATCACTTTATCTCTAAAAGGAACCGACCATGACATCTGTCTTTCCATACAGGATGAAGGCATCGGGTTCGATGCCGCTGAGGTGAGAAAGAAATCGGGCCTGGGGCTTTCCAGCATGCGCGAAAGGGTGAGAATCATTCGGGGCGAGCTTCGCACTACCTCAGAACCTGAAAAAGGCACGACCATCAAGGTGAATATGCCGTTGAAAGTGGAAAATGAGGACTGAACGAAAAATTCGAATTTATAATTTAGAATTTCAAAAGAGGAAATTGACTTTTATGAAGATAACACATCTTACCCTTCTCTTACTATCGATTGGGCTGACATTCCTGATTTCCCTGAATACCCTGGCCCTTGCCCAGAACAAGCCAGACTTTGCGGCTTTGAAAGGCAGATGGGTCAGAACCGATGGCGGCTACGTCATCGAAATCCAGAGCATCGGCATCGGCGGCCAGATTCAGGCAGCTTATTACAACCCGAAGCCGATCAACGTATCCCAGGCGGAAGCAAAGCGGTCCGGTGCGGCTGTCACCATTTTTATCGAACTGCGTGCTCCCGGCTATCCGGGGTCAACCTACACGCTAATCCATGACCCAAAGAGCGATGAGCTCAAGGGAATATACCACCATGCCGGACTTCAGCAAGACTTCGACATCGTCTTTGTCAGGGGCAAAGCAGGGCAATGACTCCCGCAGCAGACCCGCCACGACATCTTTTCAAACCCTTGAGCACGCTGGTTTTACATTTCAGGCCTCGCAGGGTGGCGGAAAAGACACTGAGCTTTACACTGACCTGGGGGCTGGGCGGCATGGCGACCGTTCTTGTGTCGCTCCAGTTGTTCACCGGCATTCTGCTTAAGTTCACCTATGCACCCGTTCCCACTCAAGCCTATGCGTCGCTGGCGCGCCTTCAGGAAGGCTATTTGTTCGGGCAACTGGTTCGCAGTATCCATTTCTGGAGCGCCAATCTTCTGGTCGGGGTGGTCTGTCTGCATGGCCTGCGGGTCTTTTTCACCGGCGGCTTCCACCCCCCACGCCGACTGAACTGGGTCGTCGGGCTCAGCCTTTTGATCCTCGTGCTGGCATCCAACCTTACCGGATACCTGCTCCCCTGGGACCAACTGGCTTATTGGGCCACCATTATCTGCGTCAGCATGCTGGAATACATCCCCGTCATCGGCAGCCGACTACAGCAGGTTGTTCTGGGAGGCCACCAGATCGGGCCGTCCACCCTGCGCAGCTTTTTCGCGATGCACACCGCCGTCTTTCCCGCTCTGATCGTTATGCTGATGGCGTTTCATTTCTGGCGGGTGCGCAAGGCCGGCGGACTGGTGATCCCGCGCTCCCCGGCCGAGGAGCCAGACGATAACCCGGCCATGGTCCCGACCCACCCGTATCTTCTTCTGCGGGAGGCGGCCATGGCGCTTGCGACCATCGCAGGCGTACTGGTACTGTCGCTGCTTTACGATGCACCCTTGGGGCAACCGGCCAACCCGGGTCTCAGCCCCAACCCGACCAAGGCGCCATGGTACTTTGCAGGCATCCAGGAACTGCTCATGCATTTTCACCCTGGAGTTGCCCTGTTGATCGCCGCTGCCCTGACGATCGGCGCTTTTTGTCTGCCTTATCTGAATTACAACGAGACTCCCGCCGGCATCTGGTTTACTTCGGCCAACGGCCGGCGTACCGCACGCGCTGCTGCCATGTTCGCGGCCGTGATTACGCCGCTGATCATCATCCTTGATGAGTATGCGGTTCATTTTTTGACACTGCCGCCCGGACTGCCCCAGGCCTTCAGCCACTGGCTCATACCGACGGCCCTATTCGTTGCGGCCGTCGTCGGATTGTACGCCCTGTTGGCAAGGAAATTTCAGGCCTCACGCCTGGAGTCTGTCCAGGCTGTTTTTGTTTTTCTGGGCGTGGGATGGGTGATATTGACCGCTACCTGTGTGGTTTTCCGGGGAGAAGGGATGAAACTGCGATGGCCGTTTTGACAACCGTCTTGAGAAAAATCCAAATGAAACCATCCAAGATAAAAACACTCAAAGGCAAAAAGCCCGACGAGGCGCCCGCGGAAGTTTCCCGCCGCAGTTTTCTGAGCATCCTGTGGTCGGCCTTGGGCCTTGCGGCGCTGATGGAATTCCTATGGATGACTTTTTCATTTCTGCGGCCAGCCAAACCAGGCAGCGCTGAAAACCAGGCAAATACTGTGATCCACGCGGGGGCGGTGGCATCCTTTGTTCCTGGCACGGTCACCGCATTTCAAAGCGGGGAATTTTACATCGTTCGACTGGATGACGGGGGACTCCTGGCGCTTTCGTGCAAATGCACCCATCTGGGATGTACCGTCCCATGGATTGAAAAAGAGAAGAAGTTTTTGTGCCCATGCCATGCATCGGCCTTTGATATCACCGGCAACGTGATCAACTCGCCGGCCACCCGCAGCCTGGATATTTTCCCGGTGATCATCGAGAACAATATCGTCAGGGTGGACACGGGGAAAAGAATCAAGCGCGGCAACTTTGATCCAAAGCAAGTGATATATCCACCAAAGGTTTAAAATATTATTATGTTTCGCTGGAAAATCATAGGATTCCTCTCCACAGCACTGATCGTCATCGCGATACCGCTTTCGATCGTGAAACAGCATTACCGTGCGGATCGCCTCCAGCCGGTCTCTGCCGCTGATTTCATCGGCACCGAGAAATGCCGGACCTGCCATCAACTGGAATATGAACTCTGGAAAGGCTCCAATCACTTTCATGCCATGGAGGTCGCCTCCGAAGCCAGCGTGCGTGGTGATTTCAACAATGTCACCTTTGAACACTTCGGCATCGTCTCACGGTTCTACCGGAAAGACAGCAGGTTCTTTGTCCATACCCAAGGGCCGGAAGGCGCTATGGGGGACTTCGAGATCACCCACACCTTCGGATGGAACCCTCTTCAGCAGTATCTGGTCCCGTTTCCCGGCGGTCGGATGCAGTGCCTGCCCATCGCCTGGGATGTGAAAGGCAAACGGTGGTATCATTTATACCCCGACCAGCCAATAGCCCAGAAAGACTGGCAGTATTGGACCAATGCGGCCCTGAACTGGAACGGCATGTGCGCCACATGCCATTCCACCAACATCAAGAAAAACTACAACGTCCGAACCGACACATACCAAACCACCTGGTCGGACATCAATGTCGGCTGCGAAGCCTGCCACGGTCCCGGATCAAGGCATGTTAAATGGGCGGAGCTCCCGGGCATGGCCCGGCCGATGGTGGAAAACTTCGACCTTTCTGTCCGTACCTCCGGGCTGAAGTCCCGCGAGCTGGTGGAACTGTGCGCGCCGTGCCATTCCCGCCGAGCGATCATGGGGGATTACACCCATATCGAAAAGAATCTTCTGGATACCATGCTGCCCAGCCTGCTCACCCAGGAATTGTACTTCCCCGATGGACAGATATTAGAAGAGGTCTATGCTTACGCTTCATTCACCCAGAGCAAGATGTACGCTCGGGATGTGCGCTGCAGCGACTGTCACAACGTCCACAGCATCAAGCTCACAAAGGAAGGTAACAGCCTGTGCCTTCAGTGCCACCGGGCAAGCGACTACGACACCCCTCAGCATCATTTCCATAAGAAAAAGGGTGAAAAGGGCGATCCCATCAAGTCCGCCGACGGTAAGGTGCTGTATGAAGTCGGAACCGGGGCCGAGTGCATCCAATGCCACATGCCCGGGCGCTATTACATGGGAGTCCATTACCGGCTGGATCACAGCATCCGGATTCCCCGGCCGGACCTCGGCGTCAAGATCGGCGTGCCGGACGCCTGCACCCGCTGCCACCTCGACAAAACCAGGCGCTGGTCCGACGAAGCCATCACCAAATGGTACGGACCTGGGCGCCGTGCCCATTACGGGGAAATTATCCAGGCTGGCCGCAACCGGCAGCCGGGAGCTGCGGAAGGCTTGATCCGCCTGGCCGGAGACCCGCTTTATCCGGTAATCGTTCGCGCAACTGCACTTGAGCTTCTGGCTGCCTACCCGGGGGAGGACAGCGCCACTGCGCTTGAGCGGGCGCTGATGGACGGCGAGGCTCTGATCCGCCGCACGGCAGTGAGCCATTTGCAGACATCCGACCCGAAACGCCGTGTCCAGATGATCGCACAGCTGCTCTATGACCCAGTCAAGGCCGTACGGACAGATGCGGCATCACGGTTGGCCGGACAGCCAAGCCGTTTGCTTGCGGACGATCAACGCCGCGTGTTTGAGCAGACCCTCAAGGAGTATGTCGCCGCCATGGAGTATTCCGGGGATTTCGCTTTCGGCCGCTACAACCTCGGCAACCTTTACGTCGCTCTTGGCGAACCGCAACAAGCCATAGAAAGCTTTCGCGCGGCCATCAAGATAGATGAACTGTCTTATCCAGCCAAAGTTAATCTGGCGATGCTATACACCCAATTGGACCGGAACGGCGAAGCTGAAACGCTGCTGGTGGAGGTCGTCAAGGCCTATCCGGAGCTGTATGACGTTCAGTATTCGCTGGGGCTTCTGCTGGTCGAGGAAAAAAAGTACGTCGAGGCCGAGGTTCACATGGCGCTGGCGGCCCGGGGTATCCCCGATGGATCGCGGGTACACTACAATCTCGGATTGCTCTATGATTACCTGGGGAAAGACCGGCAGGCCGAAACAGCCTTGCGCCGAGCCGTTGAACTCGAACCGGACAGAATGGACTATCTTCAGGTTCTGGCCCAGCAATATCTTAAACGTGGAAATTTTGCCGACGCAGGCAAGATAGCCGATCAGATGGTAGCCAGGCATCCCGGCGATCACAGGGGGTTGGAGCTGAAAGATTTTATTCAAAGGAGTCGTTACTAACTTGAAAACAAAACTGACCAAACTCTTTATTGAATTTTTCGAAAGCAAACGTGCTTCGGGAGTCATCCTGATTCTCTGCACGATTTTTTCAATCGCAATCGCCAATTCCGATGTAGGGAAAGTTTACCTGGATTTTTGGCATACCAAAATTGGAGTTGAGATAGGTGAGACGTTTTTTTTAAAGTACAGTCTGGAACACTGGATTAATGACGGGTTGATGGCGATTTTCTTTCTGTTGATTGGGCTTGAAATTGAAAGAGAGCTTTATATCGGTGAATTGTCTAATCTGAAAAATGCGTCATTACCTATTGTTGCCGCTATCGGCGGCATGGCGACACCTACTTTGCTTTACTTTCTTCTCAATCATGGAACTGAAACATTAGCGGGTATTGGTATTCCAATGGCGACAGACATTGCTTTTGCACTTGGCGTGCTTGCGCTCCTGGGCAGTCGAGTTCCCACATCACTGACGATTTTTCTTACCGCATTAGCCATCATAGACGACCTGGGTGCAATTGTCGTCATTGCGTTGTTTTATGTGAGCGATTTCTCACTTTTATATCTTGCCCTGGCTTTAGGGATATTTGCAGGGTTGGTGTTATTAAATCGCCTCGGTGTCCACCGGTTGCCTTATTATCTCGTTCCTGGTTTTATCATGTGGTATTTTATGCTCAAATCTGGTATCCATGCCTCAATTGCTGGTGTTCTTCTGGCTTTTACCATCCCCTTTGGGCTTGGCGATAAAAAATCGCCATCCCACAAGTTGCAACATTTCTTACACAAGCCAGTGGCATTTATCATCATGCCGCTTTTTGCGCTTGCAAATACAGGCATTGCGCTCACAGGAAACTGGACTGAAGGTTTAATTACATCAAATAGTTTGGGCATTTTCGCTGGGTTGCTCGTTGGCAAGCCTTTAGGCATAGCCTTGTTCAGTTTTTTAGCAGTCAAAATCGGCTTGTCTGAATTGCCGGAAGATGTGCTTTGGAAACATATCATTGCCGCCGGCTTTTTGGGCGGTATCGGGTTCACGATGTCAATTTTTATCACGGTTTTGGCTTTCGACAATGCTGCAATGGTCCAAAGTTCAAAGATCAGCATTTTGCTCAGTTCACTTGTGGCAGGTGTTGCCGGTTTTCTCATTTTCAACATACAAACAGCCGGTAAATCCAATCACTCCGCTTGAACAAAATGAAGGTGCCAAACCACCCGCGTCCTGCCTACTTTGATCAGCTACAGTTGGGTGTCCGGCAATCCCTTAAAAGGGCATTTTAGGGCGTGAAAATGAAGGGCTAAGGCTTGAAAACAGCCACTTTTGTTATGATAATCCATGTATATCAACCGAGTAGCCTGGTCCGACCCGGCAAACCCGGCAAACAGGCAGGAATACATTGGACACCTCGATGGTATAGGGGTTACAGCAATTATCGGCAAATAACAATAGTTCACGCGTTAGCTGCCCCCTTTTTAAAAAAAAATGGGCATCTGCCTGATAAATCCCACTTTTTGAGATATTGTGTGCAACGGAACAATGCCAGCGTATTTGACACCACTGTCAAAAAAAGACATCGATGTCAATCATAATCTATTGGTCGTTTCAGGCATGGAGATGGTGACGATTGGATATTGTCCGGCCCGAGCACCGGCAGTACCCCGATCTGGGAGATGGCAAGCATTAACATCAACGCAGTAAGCAAAAGGTGAGCCATGAATTTATGAGAGATACTGAACTGAGTCCGATCTAATGCTTTGAACATTATAAACCGCCTTGCACAGAGACACAAGGTATGATAATGATTGTCAGAAACTATCGAGCTGAAAGCATGCTGTTCTGACCATTTTGTTTTTTGTCATTGTTTTGGATTTCGATTTTTAAACAAGAAAGAGAGGCAATCTGTTCGCTCGAATCACTATTTCCCTGGTGCTCCTGGTCCTGCTGCCCTTATCGGGCCGGGATGCATCGGCTTCGTTGCCGCAGAAGCCTCATAAACGCATTTTTCTGCTCTACGGCCTGGACAAAATGCATCCAGCCCACGAACTGACGGAAAAGGGTATCCTCTCAGTCGTTACATCCGATCCACCTTTGACATTGACCTTTACTCCGAATATCTGGACCTCTCTCGTTTCCAGGGACCAGGATACAAGGAAACCCTGGCCCGATTCCTGGGCGACAAGTATTCGGCTTTAAAGCCGGACCTCGTAATTACCGTGTATCCGAGTGCGCTGTCTTTTGTTCTGAGCTACTGCGACAGCACCTTCCCCGGAGTGCCCGTTGTCGCCTGCGGGATATTTGAAAGCTCCGCCAAAGAACTGGAAGACACAGATAAAAGGGCCAGAACTACAGGAGTTTTTTTGAAAGGGGACATTGGCGATATCGTTTCGATTGCGCAAGCTCTCAGGCCGGAGACACGCAGGATCGCTCTGGTGGGGGGCTCGTCCGACCTGGACAAACTCAGTCTGACGATAATTCGCAATGCACTGAAGAAGTACGAGCCCAAGATAGCGGTGCTTGATAATACGGGGCTTGCCATGCCACAGATTATCGAACGTATCGGCAGTCTGCCTCCTGACTGCATCATCCTGTACTCCTCTATTTTAATTGATGGGCAGGGGCAGCACTTTGTACCCAGGCAGGCTCTTGCAATGATTTCGCGCGCGGCGAATGTCCCGGTGTTCAGCCCGTTTGACAGCTATCTTGGTTACGGCATCGTGGGAGGCCACTTGCTCAGTTTAGAGGCCCATGGCAGGAGGGCGGCGGAACTGGCGATTCGGATACTGGCAGGTGAATTGCCAGGGGATATCCCCTTCTCCGACTATGATACCACCGTTACCATGTTCGACGGACGGGAGTTGAAGCGCTGGGGGATCAGCGAAGCGAGTCTTCCTGAAGGCAGCATCGTCAAATACAGAGAGGTTTCGGTATGGGACGCGTATCGGGGACGGATAATCGGTGCGGTGTCGTTTATTTTCCTGGAGGCACTCCTCATTGTTGCGCTGGTATTGAACTTGCGGAAGTCTCGAAAAATGCAAAAAGAACTGCAGGTATCGGAGCTGCGTTATCGAACCGTTGCCGATTATACATATGACTGGGAGTACTGGTCTGCACCGGATGGAACTCTGAACTACATATCACCGGCATGTGAAACCATTACCGGCCATGCTCCCCGGCAATTTATCGGGAACCCTTCGCTTATGCGTGAGATTATCGTTCCCGAAGACCGCTGGGTCTGGGATGAACATGACCACGCTGCCTTCATCGATTTGAAAATGAAGGAGATTCAGTTCCGTGTTCGCGGAACCGACGGCAACATCCGCTGGATCGAGCATTGCTGCCGGCCCGTCAACGATCCTCAGGGCGAATTTTTGGGGATACGAGCCAGCAACCGGGACATCACTGTGCGCAAACAGGCAGAAGAGAAGATTATAGAACGGGAGAAGGATCTCCAAAAGCTAACGGGTCGCCTGATTTGGGGACAGGAGGAAGAGCGCCGGCGACTGGCTCGGGAGCTGCACGATGATCTGACACAGCGGCTGGCGGTACTGGCGATCCAGGCGGGAAGAATGGAACAGGCAGCCAGGGTTGGCCGCCAACCCATTCTGGAAGAGTTTCAAGAGCTTAGAGACCAGGCTGTCCAGATTTCAGCCGACATCCACAACATCTCCCGCAGGATCCACCCGTCGATCCTGGACGACCTGGGCCTGGAGAAAGCCGTCGAGTCGGAATGCGCACGATTCTCCAAACGGGAAGGAACTGCGGTGGTTTTTACAGCAGAGGGACTTCCCGGAACCCTTCCCAATGATGCCGCCCTTTCCTTCTACCGGATCATTCAGGAAGGACTCACCAACATCGCCAAATACGCCTGCGCCCGCCATATCACTGTATCTCTAAAAGGAACCGACCATGACATCGGTCTTTCCATACAAGATGACGGCATCGGGTTCGATGCCGCTGAGGTGAGAAAGAAATCGGGCCTGGGGCTTTCCAGCATGCGCGAAAGGGTGAGAATCATTCGGGGCGAGCTTCGCATTACCTCAGAACCTGAAAAAGGCACGACCATCAAGGTTAATATGCCGTTGAAAGTGGGAAATGGGGACTGAACGAAAAATTCGAATTTAGAATTTAGAATTTCAAAAGAGGAAATTGACCTTTATGAAGATAACACATCTCAACCTCGGATTGCTCCAAGATTACCTGGGGAAAGACCGGAAGGCCGAAGTGGCCCTGTGCCGGGCTGTTGAGCTCGAACCGGAAAACATGGACTACCTTCTGACTCTGACCCAGCAATACCTAAAACGGGGGAATTTCGCCGCCGCCGGCAAGATTGCTGACCAGATGGTAGCCCGGCATTCCGGCGACCGCCGGGGGTTGGAGCTGAAGGGAAGTGTCCCATGAAAAAACCCCGTATCCTGCTTGCCGATGATCACAGGATCGTACTTGAGGGACTGCGCGGCCTTCTTGAACCCGAGTTTGAAATCGTCGGAGCGGTTGAAGACGGCCGAACCCTGGTCGCTGAAGCCAAGCGTCTGCGACCGGATCTGGTGGTGGCGGATATCTCGATGCCGGCGCTCAACGGAATCGATGCCGCCCGACAGATCAAAAAACTCGATGCGCGCATCCGTGTTGTTTTTCTGACCATGCATGCCGATGCAGGCTACGCGGCAAGTGCTTTCGAGGCGGGTGCTTCAGGGTTCGTGCTGAAACACTCGGCGCCTCAGGAGCTGATCACGGCGATTCGGGATGCAATGCGGGGCCGAACATATATAACCCCCATCATCGCCGGAGACCTCATTGACTCCTATCAACAGGGAAGACGCGATCCGGAAGAATTAAAGGTCGTGTTAAGCCCCCGGCAAAGAGAGATTTTACAGCTCCATGCCAGTGGAAAATCAGCCAAGGAAATGGCAACGATATTGAATATTTCCACAAGAACCGTTGAGTTTCACAAATACCGGATGATGGAACAGCTTAATATCAAGACCAGCGCAGAATTGGTTCAATACGCCGTCAAGTGCGGCCTCACATTCAATTAAGCTTCTACTGGTATTATTCCATTCAAACATAGTCCTTTCCTGGTTTACGGTCACCTAACAACCTCCTGTAATCGTAAACAAATGAAGAACACCATAAAAATCTATTCCATGTTGTTTGCATTAATTCTTATGTTGGTGATAGTCGCCGGTTGACAGGTTAATTATCCAACCCTTCCCGCATGGCTGCTGTTTCAAGCTTATTATCAAAGCATGAAAATACGACAGGAGTGGAAACTTCCTGGTGCAGTGTCAGGGCTGAAGCCAAATGAATTGAATCAAAACCCCTCAAGGCATTTTTTTCCGCGAGGTTTCCCGCCAGTTTGACCATATCCTGCGTGATGTTCAAAATGAAGTAATTGCGCCAATCCTTATCAAAAAACGATTTTAAGCGGTCATGCTCGTCTGATGTAAACGACTTCTCTCTGAACCGGCGGGCAAAAGCCGCTCTTGCTTCAGCATAAGAAACGATTGAAGTCGCCGTAGCTTCTGAAGACCTTACCAGGGTTTCGATTTTCAGAGACCCCTCCTCTTCCATATATAATTTCACCAGGCTGCTGGTATCCAGATACAGGATCACCCCCGGTCCTCAACAACCGCGCTGGATACGCTCTTTCCTTTTGAAATGATCCGGCTCGGCATGCCCTCCGGCGTGCCGCCGGACCAAGAGGCCATGCCACGCTGGATGAATTGATAGAGTTTCTCTTCTCCGGATTTTATGCCGATGGGCATTATTATCGCGATGTCATTTTTTCGATCTGTTACAATGATTCTCTCCCCGGTCCTGACTTGTTTCATATAACGGCTCATGTTTTCTTTTAATTCTCTGATGCCGATTCTTTCCATAATGCTTCTCCTCAAACGGCTATGTCTTCATAATGTGACTACATTAAAATTGATGTTGCCTCATTTGTCAAGATAAACCCGAAGGATCGAACGGAATATAATTTCCATCGAATTCCAGCGAGCCTGCCAAGTTATTATGGCAGGAATCCATCGGCGCCCATGCGGAGGTCAGTTGGCTTGGTCCGACCCGGCGAAGGAAGGAAATTGCCAAGCGTCTACTGGTATTTTTTCATTCAAAACATAGTATTTCTCATAGTTTACAGTCACCTGCCTGCTGCCTATAATCAAACACAAACAAAAATCCTGTTTCCTTTTCATATTTATTCAAAATCCGAAACAAACCTGTAACTAATGATCAACGACAATGGTTTTGTAAAAAGTCAGAAATCGCCTCTTCCCGTCATTCCGGCGAAAGCCGGAATTCAGTTATGTCGTTTGGTTATTGGCTCCGGCTTTCGCCGGAGAGACGGTGGTTGTGCGTTTTAAAAGTTCATTGATGCTAATAACCCGGTAATTCCAGATAGATAATTTTGATATTCGGATTTTTTCTGAAAAATGGTGAGTATGCGATGCAACCTTGTAATCCTGGCTGACTGGCACGCGAACATGCTCGAAGGCATTCGCCTGATGCTTGTAAACAGTGGCGGAATCGGTCCTGATGGTGGCCGATGAGGTCTCGCTGATGCAAGCCGTGGAAAGAACGATTCCCGACCTGGTGGTTGCGGATATTTCCTTTCCGGTCTCCGGGGCCGGAAATGTCGTTCGGCTCATCAAGAAGCACCATCCGGACATCCGGGTCATCATCATGAGCGTGCATGATGAGCGGACGGTGGTGAACGAGGTGATGGATGCGGGCGCGGATGGTTTTGTTTTGAAACGTCGAGCTGCTATTGATTTACTTCCCGCGATAAATGAAGTCTGCTTGGGGCAGCGATTTGTATCGCCGGATGTAGAAATATAAGTCAAATAGATGCGTTACCGGGAGTACATCCAATAATCCA
>SERZ01001441.1_pt1 | contig 13462 bp, 12 predicted proteins | sample 3171461 | NCBI WGS metagenome assembly SERZ01 (sample SAMN06051861, study PRJNA518727) | freshwater metagenome | biome: subpolar coniferous forest; feature: holomictic lake; material: water; isolation source: holomictic Lake 227, 6 m depth | place: Canada: near Kenora, Ontario | collected... | reverse complement strand
TTTGGCTGTAACCTGGGCTTTCAGCGTCCTGCTCCCCCCCCCCCGGTTCGGTGCGACCGGGGGGACGCCTTTAGATTTCTCGGGGCTAAACTTTCTCCCAGACGACGGGACCACACAGGCGCCGCAACGCGTCACGCATCAAGTCGGGCTGGATGGGCTTGGTTAAAAAGGCGGTGTAACCGAAGGTGTTTGCAGTGGTAATGTCGGCGGGATCCGGATGGGCCGTCAAAAAAATCAGCGGCAGCCCGTGTTTCCGCGGATCTGAATTGGTGCGTAACCAACGCAACAAATCGATTCCGGTCATCGGCTTCATGTTGATATCGCAGATGATGACATCTACTGCGTGGTTTTGCAGGATGGTAATTCCTGCGCCGCCGTCGTCTGCTTGATAGACGGCAGCGCACCCCAGGCCCTCAATAACTCGGGTGATGACCATCCGGGTAAAGGGCTCGTCCTCAACGACTAAAACGGAAAGTTGAGCAAGCACGCCATCGGTCGGAGGTTCAGTCATCAAGAGCCGCTTGTGGACTGTTCATATACGCTGTTCGTATAGCATGGTTGTACCATGCTCACAACTGTCACGCTTCTCGCTGCCATGATTATTACAGCCAGCCGCGCCGACGAAAATACCAGAAGGGCATCAATGCCGACAAAAGCATTAAACTCAGGGCGTAAGGATAGCCAAACGCCCATTCCAGCTCGGGAAAATTTTGCTTGAAATTCATACCGTAAATGCTAGCGATCAGGGTTGGCGGCATGAACGCGACCGCGGCGACCGTGAATATTTTGATGATCGAGTTTTGTTCGATATTAATCAGGCCAAGCGTGGCGTCGAGCAGAAAATTAGCCTCGTGGGCCAGAAACCCGGCATGCTCATGCAATGAGCGCAAATCCCGGGTCAGGGTTTTGGCGGCAATTCTTTGCTCTTTGGTTAGACGTCCGGCGGTCGTTGAGGTCAAAAAGGTAACCAACCGGTCAAGCCCGGCCAAACTTTCCCGAACCTTGTGCGTTAAATCACCGGCCCGGCCGATACCGCGTAAGACTTCCTGAAGTTCGGGGGTTGCGTGGCGGCGCCGTTTGCCCTCGTTTGCTTCCAGCGAGTCCTCAAAGACCCTGGTCGACAGGTTGTCAATGCGGGCGCCGATCAGCTCCAGCACGTCGGCGACTCGATCGGTAACCGCATCGAGTACACCGAGCAACGCAGTCTCAGCTGACGCGATTAATTCCGGCCGTCTGTTCGTGCGTGCGGCGAACACCAAAACCGAACGGGGCTCATGGAAACGGATGCTGATCATGTGCTGGGGGGTGAGGACAAAGGTCAGCTCACTCATGACCGGGTGTGGCGTATCGGCTTGCGAAATCATCGGGGTGGTCAGGTAAATGCACTCGCCGCGCACATAAAGCTGGCTCGATGCTTCGATCTCTTTCATTTCCTCGCGGGTCGGCAACTCAATGCCCAGCAGGGAACAGACATGCTGGCGTTCCGCCTCGTCCGGGCGCAGCATGTCGATCCATACCGTGTCCGGGGGCAAATGGTTATCGACACTGAGCGGTTGTTCGATAACACGGGAACTCGAGCGGGCGTGGATGGTGATCATGGCAGCGCCTCTGCCGGGACGGTCCGGCCCGCTGATCGGCAGGCTGCGGCCAGAGTGTTAACCAGCAAACACGCAATCGTCATCGGTCCGACGCCGCCGGGAACCGGGGTGATCGCACCGGCAACGTGACACGCCTCGTCGAAGGCGACGTCGCCGACCAGACGCCCGCCGCCGCTATCACCGCAAGCGGGCGGGATTCGGTTCATGCCGACATCGATCACGGTGGCCCCCGGTTTGACCCAGTCACCCCGTACCATTTCGGGCTGACCGACCGCAGCGATCAGAATGTCGGCGCGCCGGCATTCCCCGGCCAAATCGGCGGTGCGGGAATGCGCCAGGGTTACCGTGCAGTCGGCATTCAGCAGCAGCAGGCCCATCGGGCGGCCGACAATGGTCGAACGGCCGATGACCAGAGCCCGCTTGCCTGCCAGATTGCGGCCGAGCACGTCGCGCAACAGCATCAGGCAACCGAGCGGGGTGCACGGCACCACCTCGGGGCGCCCGACCGCAAGCCGGCCGGCGTTGGTGATATGAAACCCGTCGGCGTCCTTGTCCGGGGCGATGGCGGCAAGGATTGTCGGGGTGTCGATGTGGCGGGGCAGGGGCAGTTGCACCAGGATGCCATGAACCGCCGGGTCGCGGTTAAGCCCTTCGATCAAGTGCAACAGGCTGCTTTGATCGGTGGCTGCCGGCAGCCGGTGATCGAACGAGAGCAACCCGGCAGACTCGAGCGCGCGCTCTTTGTTGCGCACATAGACGGCGCTGGCCGGGTCGTCACCGACCAAAACCACCGCTAAGCCGGGCACGATTCCGGTCTTTGCCGTCAGTTCGGCGGTTTGTTCGGCCACTCCGGCCCGGAGGCGGGCGGCAAAGCCCTTGCCATCGATAATACGTGCAGCGGTCATGGCCGGAACTCCGCGGGCAGGTGACTGATCAGTTCGGGCATCAAATTTTCGGGACGCCCCGAGATGAGAATAACTTTATTGCGATCGGTATGGCCGGAAAGCAGGGTCAGGTTCGATTTCGGTACGCGCCAGGTCTTGGCCAGGAACTTAATAACCGCCTCGTTGGCCTTGCCGTCTTCGGCGATCACGGTGACCGTAACCTTTAACGCCAGGGTGCCGCCCGGGGTTTCGATGACTCCGGCCATGCCGGTTCGGGACGCTCCCGGGGTTACCCGCAACGCGACTCGAACGCCATCTTCGGTCGGTGTGAACGGCCCCCGGCTCAAGCGACCGGCAGTCCCGAGGTCAGCAGGCCGAACAGCGCGCCGCCGCCGAAATGAGTTGAATACAGGCCGTATTCGCGAATCAAATTCTGCAGGAAGATCAGCAACAGAATTAAAGCCACCGGCGAAATATCGATGCCGCCGAACGAGGGTAGAACACGGCGGATCGGGCGCAAGACCGGCTCTGTCACTCGGTAGAGAAAATCGCCGACGATGATGACGCCGCGGTTGCGGGTGTTGACCACGTTAAGGATCACCAGCCAGCTCAGTATCGCGGAAGCGATCAGCAGCCAGATATAAAGGCCGATAACGGTGTCGATCAGAAAAAAAAGCGATTGCATGGCCGATCCCGTCCCGCCCGTTGCCATTACCGATGCTTCTGTCAGCTATAGCGCCCGCCGACCCGGCTGGCAAGCAGCGATGGCGCATTTTTGATCGCAACCCCAAGTGCGAATCCAAATTAATGTAAGATTTCAAATGTTTATTTTCCTAAATTCATTATCGGGCCCTCGAGTCTATTTCTTATAGGTGTGTTAGATAACACAAAATCTATTAAATGCGTTTGTGAGCCGTCTTGTAGCCTCACATTGAGATTTTTAACGATCAACAATATGTTGCATCCCCTGCTGTCTAAATTGCACGAGGCGTCAAAGATAGAAGAATAGGCTTTAATGCGACAAAATTTATACGCCATTATCGATTCAGAAGGTCCGGATGCGGGGCTGGTAAACTAACCGATCTTTTCTAAAAAATTGGAGGACATCCCGAATTTCAAAACTATTCAATGTAGTTAGTACGAAAGGATTAATTAAAAATATGATCTTAGCGGGGGCAGGCGACAAAATGAATTACATGCTCTCTGATTACCAAAAAGTATAAATTTATATATATCTAGGCATGACCAGCACAAAATTATCAAACTCATGGTTGATTTCAAAACAATAGTTGTAAAGTCGCTTGGATTAAAATTCATGGCACAATACATCTTAAGGCCCTGAGATAGTTATTTGATTGGTTGGTCAGGTTATGAACGGACAGCTCAAAATACTCTTGGATTTGATGTAAAAATTCTGACAGGATGTTGCCGGTAGCGAGTCTTGGCCGCAGACATACAAGGGCATGCCGACTCTCAAAAGATGAAAGAACACTTGGTTGATGGTGGATGAGGCGGGAGTCCCGTGCTGCTGGTAATGAATTTATTTAAGTTTTTGTCAAACGGGTTCTGAAAAGAGGGCCGGATCGGCCGGATCGGGAGCTGACCAGATGACGGAAATATGCAGTGAAGTGTTGGCGCAGTCGGTTCCTCGACCGCTGAAAAATTGGAATGTTGTAATAGACGGCCGCCGGACAACACTCCGTCTTGAGCCGAGCTTGTGGGACGCTTTTCTTTCGATTAGCGCGCGAGAGCGGGTATCTGTTGGTGATCTATGCGGAGAGATAAAGCGACGTGTCGATAAGCAACGACATAATACTGAAATAAATTCAAAAAAGCCTGAACCGTTACAGTGGGAAGAAGGAGAGTCCCTCTTTAGTGCAGATCAGAACCCATCTGCTCCCATCACATTGGCCACAGCAATCAGAGTTTTTATCATAAGCTACTTCCGTCGATTAGCAGAAGAGAGCCGCCCTCGCCGTAGCCGCAGTGCTGCTAATCGCCCGACTTAATTTTCGAGGTCGAGTCTATTCGGCGTGCAACGGCATCCGGATAATAAAGGCGGTGCCCCGGCCGACTTCGGACTTGACTTCGATGCTGCCGCCCAGGTTGGTGGTGACGATGTCCTGAACGATGTAAAGGCCGAGCCCGCTGCCGCCGTCTCCACGGCGGGTGGTAAAGAACGGATCAAAAATTCGAGGAAGGTCGGCGCAGGAAATGCCCTTGCCGTCATCGCGGCAAATTATCTCAATAACGTCGTTGTTAATAATCGCGACATCTATATCAATAAATCCGCTGCTATTTTCATCAAATGCATGGGTTACGGCATTAATGACCAGATTTGTTATAACTTGTGCCAAGGATCCGGGAAAGCTGTTGATTTCGATCGTGGTTTCACAATTAAGCCTGACATTGATAGAGCGTCTGATCTTTCTAAGAATAGGGCCGATGCTGATAAGAACGCCTTTCAGATAGTCGCCGATATCAAAGCTTCTCCGGTCTCCGCTGGACTGGTCAACGGCCATTTTCTTAAAATTGGAAACAAGCTCCGAGGTACGCTGAAGATTAGTAAGGATTAAATGTGCTGATTCACAGGCATCAGATAAATATTGCTTGAGCGTAGACCGCTTCATGCTACCATCATCATATTCTTGTCCAATTTTTGCAGTTTGTTCAAAAAGAAAGGACGCAGCCGTGACCCCGACGCCGATCGGCGTATTGATTTCATGAGAAATTCCGGCAACCATGCTACCGAGTGCAGCCCATTTTTCCGATTGCAGCAGGCTGTCCTTGGCCTGCCGCAACTCGATAAGGGCGCGCTCGGCACTGTCCTTTGCCGCTCGCAATTCCGCTTCTATATTTTTTCGTTCCTCAACCTCGCGACGCAACTCGGCTGTTCGCTCGTCTTCGAGCCGATTTTTTTCCTCTATTCCCGGCATATAACGGATTTTCCAGCGGGATCCTTGGAAATTACGATCATCATGCATGACAAGAATTCTTCTGGCACGGCGTGAGGATATCAGAGCAGATCTGAAACTCTGTTTCTAAAAGCGGGAGTAAACTGCCTGCGCTTGTGTCGATCCAGATTATTCCATGTTCGGCTTGATAGAGGTTGTCAGCTATTATGGCTGTGTGCATAGAATACATATTTTGCTGCTTAACGATAGGGAAATTGTAGATCATAACTAAAATAAGTGCGCCCCGTATTCGGAATGTCGCTTAAGGAGGAGCCTGCATGTGGAATATCATGTCGTTTTATCGCAAAGCTCTGTGGTAGGCCGTAGCGGCCGAAATGGCCGTAAAGGCTTGGTCAGATTCCATGTCCCTGTTTGAAACCGCTGCCCCTCACCCGTTGGCGGACCGCCTGCGTCCGCGGCTGTTGTCCGATGTGGTCGGACAAGATCATTTGCTGGGGCCGGGCGCGCCGCTCGGACGGATGGTTGCGGCCGGCCGGCTGGCGTCAATGGTCCTGTGGGGGCCGCCGGGTTGTGGCAAGACCACGATCGCCCGCCTGCTGGCCGAGGCGGTGGAACTGGACTTCGCCCCGCTTTCCGCAGTGTTTTCAGGCGTTGCCGATTTGCGCAAGGTGTTCGAGGCGGCGAAACAGCGCCGTGCCGCCGGGCGCGGAACCTTGCTGTTTATTGATGAAATACACCGCTTTAACCGGAGTCAGCAGGATGGATTTCTACCCTACGTTGAAGATGGCACGGTAACACTGATCGGCGCGACCACGGAAAATCCGTCTTTTGAATTGAATGCGGCCTTGCTGTCGCGCGCACAGGTCTTCGTGCTGAGCCGGCTGGACGAACCGGCGTTGGAAACTCTGTTGTCGCGGGCGGAAACCGTGATCGGGCGCGCGGTGCCGCTCGATCCGGAAGCGCGCCGGGCGTTGAAGGCGATGGCCGACGGTGATGGCCGCTTTCTGCTTAATCTGGTCGAGGAATTGTTCGCTTTGCCGGAAGCGCCGTTGCTCGATACCGCCCGCTTGACCGCGACGGTGCAGCGCCGGGCGCCGGTTTACGACAAGGCCAGTGAAGGGCACTATAATCTGATCAGCGCCCTGCATAAAAGTTTGCGCTCGTCCGACACCGACGCCGCGCTGTATTGGTTGGCGCGGATGTTGGCGGCCGGCGAAGATCCGCGCTATATCGCGCGCCGTTTGGTCCGATTTGCCAGCGAAGATATCGGTCTGGCCGACCCCGACGCCTTGGTGCAGGCATTGACCGCCTGGGAGGTGTTTGAACGTCTCGGCAGCCCTGAAGGTGAATTGGCTCTGGTTCAATGCGTGATTTATTTGGGTACCGCTCCCAAGTCGAATGCCGCCTATGTTGCTTATAAAGAAGCGATGGCTGCGGCAAAAAGCAGCGGCTCCCTGATGCCACCTAAGCATATTCTCAATGCGCCGACGCGCATGATGAAGGATATAGGCTATGGTGCCGGATATACTTATGACCATGACTTGCCGGATGCCTTTTCAGGCCAGAATTGCTTTCCGGATAATTTCCCGCGCCGTGAGTTTTATCGTCCGGTCGAGCGCGGGTTTGAACGGGATATTCGCAAACGACTCGAGTACTGGGCTCGGTTGCGGACGCGAGGGGTTCAGTGACTTTCATTTGTGGTCGAAGTCCGGCGGTAACTCCCTGGTAAGCTTTATGATATATACCGCCCCGTGAATACGAAAGCAGGGAGGCTTTCATGCGCTTGTTATTGGTCGAAAACGATTCGGACATTGCCGCCATGGCAACGGCTCGCTTGGCGGGTGAGGGCTTTGCCGTCGATGTGGCCTGCTCGGCCCCGGACGTGCAGGCCGCGCTTGCCGGTAGCGTGTACGACGCGGTTGTTCTGGACCTGAAGCCTTCGGATGGCTCCATGTTGGATGTCCTGCGCGGGGTCAGGGATAGTCGCACCAATGTTCCGGTGATCGTATTGACCAGCCGGGCTCCGGTTGAGGGCGCCGACGGCGCCAGCCCGTCGCGGCCGTTTTCTCTGGAGGAGCTGGTTGCCAGAATCGGCACGGTGTTGCGTCGGCCCGGGGCCGGACTCGGAATGCGTTTGCAGACCGCTAATCTGGTTTTCGATCCGGCAACCCGCGAAGTGCGGGTCGGCGACGAGACGTTGGTCGTGCCGCGGCGCGAGCTGGCTGCGCTGGAGTTGCTGATGCAGCAGGCGGGGCGGGTCGTGACCAAAGAAGCGTTGGAAACGGCCATTTATTCCAAGGGTGAGGAAACCGACTCCAATGCGATCGAGTCCCATCTGTCCCGTCTGCGCAAGCGCTTGCGTGAGGCGGAGGCGGGGGTTGCGATTCTGGGGGTTCGCGGCGTCGGTTATATGTTCCGGGCGGCAGGCGCGTCTTAACCGGCTGAAATCAGGCTTGTCCCGGCTGTACGAAATGCGGTCGTCCGGCGCGGGCGCAGCGTGTGCGGCCGGTGCGCGCGCTGTTTCGGTAACGGCCTGTTAACTCAATTGCTCTAACCATCGAATTAACGGGTGCATGTCCGGGCGTGACGCGTTATCTTGCACCCGGAACGTTGCTTGGCGCTCATGCCGGTTGCGGGTCAGGGGAGGTTGAAGATGTCTGCCGATATAGGGGGCTCCGTGCGGGGATCGGGAGCAAATTCAACCGGTAAGTGCGTCCTGATCGTGGAAGATAACGAGCTTAATATGAAGCTTTTCCACGATCTTTTGGAAGCGCACGGTTATGCGACCTTGCAAACCAAGGATGGTATGGAAGCGCTGAAGCTGGCGCGGGAACATCGTCCCGACCTGATTCTCATGGACATTCAGCTGCCGGAGGTTTCCGGGCTGGAGGTTACCAAGTGGATCAAGGAAGACGAAGAGCTTAAATCGATCCCGATCATCGCAGTGACCGCTTTTGCCATGAAGGGCGACGAGGAGAAGATTCGAGAGGGCGGTTGCGAGGATTATCTCGCCAAGCCGATCTCTGTAGCAAAATTTCTACAGGCTGTTCAACGGTTCCTGGGCTGAAGAACCGGATGATGGCGGGAAGCTGACCCGGATGTCCGCGCGCGTGTTGGTTGTTGACGATGTAATGCCAAACGTGAAGCTGCTTGCGGCTAAGCTGACCCGCGAGTATTTCGATGTCATAACTGCTTACAACGGTCAGCAGGCCCTGGAACTGGTCAAGCGGGAAAGTCCCGATATCATCCTGCTTGATGTCATGATGCCGGGAATGGATGGCTTCGAAGTTTGTCAGCGCATCCGTGCCGATTCGGCGACCATGCATATTCCGATTGTGATGGTCACGGCGCTGTCCGATATTTCCGACCGTGTGCGCGGGTTGGAAGCGGGCGCCGACGATTTTCTAACCAAGCCGGTCAATGACATTGCGCTGTTCGCGCGCGTGCGTTCGCTGGTTCGTCTGAAGATGATGATGGATGAGTGGCGGTTGCGTGAAAGCACCTCCGGCCATTTCGGCATGCTGAGCAACAGCGCAAATCCGCATACGGAATCAACGGAGCGCGCCCGGATTCTGGTGTTGGAGGACAGCACGCTCGATCTTCAGAGAATCACGGAAACGCTGAAACGCGACGGCGGCATGGTCGACTCCGCCTCCACTTGCCCGGCCGCGCTGGAGCTGGCCTTTGCAGCGGAATATGAATTGGTGGTGGTCAGCCTGACTTTGCTGAACGAGGACGGGCTGCGGTTGTGCTCGCAACTTCGTTCGCATGAACGGACTCGGCAGGTGCCGATTCTGTTGATGGTTGATGACGGCGATATGAACCGGGTGGCCAAGGGGTTGGAACTCGGTGCCAACGATTATGTGATCAAGCCGTTCGACCGCAACGAGTTGCAAGCGCGGGTGCGAACCCAGATTCGGCGCAAACGCTATCAGGACCGGTTGCGGGCCAATTATGAACAGAGCCTGTCGCTGGCCTTAACCGATTCGCTGACCGGGGTGTTCAATCGGCGCTATGTCAGCGCCCATTTGCCGCGTTTGCTTGACCGCGCTGCCGATAGCAACAAGCCGGTGTCGGTTCTGATGTTCGATATCGACCATTTCAAGCGGGTTAATGACACCTGGGGTCATGACGTCGGTGACGAGGTGCTGCGCGAGGTTGCGGTGCGCGCCAGCCGCAATCTGCGCAATTTCGATCTTGTGGTGCGGATGGGCGGCGAAGAATTCCTGGTCATCATGCCCGACACCTATGGCGACGCGGCGCTGATGGTGGCGGAGCGGTTGCGCGCCCGGGTCGGGGACACCCCGTTTTCGGTCAGTGCAGCGGTCGGGGAGATCGTAGTCACGGTCAGCGTCGGCCTTGCGGTCGGGGGCCGGGTTGGAGACACCGTCGACCAGTTGATCAAGCGCGCCGACGAGGCGCTTTATGAGGCCAAGCGCACGGGCCGCAACCGCGTGGTTGCCGACAAGCGCGATATTCCGGCCAGCGTGCTGCAAAGTCTGCAACAACACCTATAGTATATACAGGACAGTGGCATCTCGACTTGCCGCAGCCGTCCGGTTAAGCTGTCGGTATGGATGAGCTTCCTCCCCGTAAACGCCAAACCCCTGCCCGGGACAGTCTGGAGATTCTGCGCCGGGTTGAACCGGTGCTGGTCCGGGTGGTCGATGATGTGGAGTCGTTACGCCGGGGGGCGGAGGCACTGACCGCAAATTTTAGCGGGGTCGGGCTTGACCGCCGCAATGACCTGCCGGACAACCTGCTGGCGTTGGCGCGTGGTCTTGACGATTTGGCCGGCACCCGTGATGCTGTGCGGCTGCTGTTGGAGCAGGTTCGTGCAGGACAGGACGGGCTTTCCGGGCTTACCCGCCGGCAGGATGCCGGACAGGCCGAGTTGCTTGCGGGGGTAGAAAGTCTGCGCGAAGCATTATCCGGCCATGGCGCCGACAGTAGTCGTGGCCATGAGGCGTTGATTGCTCATATCCAACAGCTTCAGCAGGTTCATCGGGATATGGCGGAGGATCGCCGGCTTTTTCTGGAGGGCCAGCAGAAAATTGGCGGTTTGGTTGCGCATTTGGATGATCGGCTCAATCGTCAGGCGCGGGATTTGCGGTCTATTCGGCGTGAGATGCGGTTTATGCCGGTCCTTTTGTCGCTTGCCGCAATAATGTTTGCAATTGCCGGCGCGATTGTTGTGGTGCTGCGGGTTCGACTTTCCTGAACGCAATCGTGAGTGATTCTTATATGTTCAGAGGAGATAGTCATATATCCTATTCAAAGGAGTTGTTTGTGGGGCGGGCAGGGTGCAATCAATGGCCGAGGGAGTGTCGGGGCATACGGAAGAGTTCCTGAAGGAGCTTGCCGGCACACTGGCGGCTCACCGCAAATGGCTTTCCGATAAAGCCGGCGGACGTCAGGCGGAACTGAGTTTTTCCGATCTTTCCGGACTCTCTTTAGCGGGCGCTGCCCTGAGCCGGGCGCGGCTGACCGGAGCCTGCCTCAGCCATGCCGATCTGTCGAAGGCCGACCTTTCGGCGTCCTTTCTGTTGATGGCTGATTTACAGCAGGCCGATTTACGCTGTGCCAATTTGTTGGGGGCGGAGTTGCGCGGGGCGTGCCTGAACGGCGCCAATCTGGCCGACGCCAATCTGGCCGGGGCCGATCTGCGCACCGGCGGCATGCCCGTGATGAGCGAAGAGCGCCCCGGCCCGCGCTCGGTTGGCCCGGGCTCGGTTGGTCGACGGACCGAGTTGGTCGACGCCAATCTGTCGCGTGCCTTGATGATGGGCTCGAAGCTGGAAAATTGCGATCTGACCGGGGCCGAGTTGGTTGACGCCGACTTGACCGGCGCCGATCTGACCGGCGCCATTCTGGTGGCGACCGATCTCAGCGGCGTCACTCTGACCAACGCCACCTTAAAAGGCGCGGTGCTGTCGGGCGCGTTGCTTGATGACAAGGCGGCGGCGCAAATTATCGGTCTCGGGATTGATCTTGCGGCGCGACTCGATGACGTGCGGTCGCGCCTGCCCGAGTTGCTGGAGCTGCACCGACTGTGGCTCGACTCCGGGGGCGGGGAGGGCAAGCGGCTCGAACTCGATTTGGTTGATCTTAGCGGGGCTGACTTTTCCGGTTGTGATTTATCGGGGGCGCGCATTCAGCGTTCTATCCTCGACGGCGCAAATCTCCGTAAAGCCGTGCTGGTGATGGCCGATCTGGCCTATTGTTCGTTGGCGGGCGCTGATTTCGAGAGCGCCGATCTTTCCGGCTGCGGCCTGCGCCGGGCCAACCTTAACGATGCCAACCTGAAGGATGCCGTACTGCTTGATGTGCCGATCAGCGGTTCGGATCGTCGCTGGCCCACCAATTTACAATATGCACGCATGGTGCGTGCCGATTTGCGATGCCGGGCGGCCGAGGGGGTGATTCTTTGCTATACCGACATGACCGATGCCAAAATCAACATGGTCATGCTCAAAGGCAGCGATATGCGCGGTGCCAAGTACGCTCGGACGGAGGAATAGAGCTTCGAGCGTCTTCACAAGCGGCAAAGCCCGTGTATAGTGCCGGGAAATTAGGAGAACCCCTATGGCCGGTGATAGCCGCTTTCGTGAAGCCCTGACTTTTGACGATGTGCTGTTGGAGCCGGCGGCGTCGTCGGTGCTGCCGCACGAGGTCGATACCCGTACCAAATTGACTCGGACGATTGAACTCGGCATTCCGCTGATTTCGGCCGCAATGGACACCGTGACCGAAAGTGCGCTGGCGATCGCGATGGCTCAGGCCGGCGGCCTCGGCGTCATTCACCGCAACATGGATATCGAGCGGCAGGCCGACGAGGTGCGCAGAGTCAAGCGCTTTGAGTCCGGGATGGTGGTTAACCCGATCACGATCGCGCCCGAGGCCACACTGGCCGATGCTTTGAAACTGATGTCCGATTTCCGGATTTCCGGAATTCCCGTGGTTGACAGGCCCAAGCGCAAGCGGGTCGGGCGGTTGGTCGGGATTCTGACCAATCGCGACGTGCGCTTTGCCAGCGATATGAGCCAGCCGGTCAGCGAGTTGATGACCAAGGACAAGTTGATCACCGTCCGTGAGGGCGTCGACAGTGAGGAAGCCAAGCGGCTGTTGCATCAGCATCGGATTGAAAAGCTGCTGGTTGTTGATGACGAGTATCATTGCATCGGCTTGATTACGGTCAAGGATATCGAAAAGGCCCATCGTTTTCCCAACGCTTGCAAGGATGACAAGGGCCGTCTGCGCGTGGCGGCGGCAACCGGAACCGGCCCCGACGGCTTGGCCCGGGCCGAGGCGCTGTTTGATGCCGAAGTGGATGTGCTGGTGGTCGATACCGCCCATGGTCACTCGGCCAAGGTGATCGAGGCGGTGCGCACGGTGCGCCGGATGTCCAACTATACGCAGGTGGTGGCCGGCAATGTCGCGACCGGCAGCGCCGCGCGGGCTTTGATCGAGGCCGGGGTTGACGCGGTCAAGGTCGGGATCGGGCCGGGCTCGATCTGCACGACTCGGATCGTGGCCGGGGTCGGTGTGCCTCAATTGACCGCAGTATTGGACGTCGCTGCGGTGTGTCACGAGGCGGGCATACCGGTGATTGCCGATGGCGGCATCAAGTTTTCCGGTGATCTGGCCAAGGCGATGGCCGCCGGGGCCGACTGTGCCATGCTCGGCAGCCTGTTCGCCGGGACCGACGAGAGCCCGGGCGATGTCATTCTGTTCCAGGGTCGCTCGTATAAATCCTATCGGGGCATGGGCTCGGTCGGGGCGATGGCGCGCGGCTCGGCCGATCGCTATTTCCAGGCGGAGGTTGCGACCCAAAAATTGGTGCCCGAGGGTGTCGAGGGACGGGTTCCCTATAAGGGGCCGGTGGCCGCGGTGGTGCATCAATTGGTCGGGGGGTTGCGCGCCGCCATGGGGTACACTGGTTGCGCCACGATTGCCGACATGCAAAACAACTGCCGGTTCGTGCGGATCACCAACGCCGGCCTGCGTGAAAGTCACGTCCACGATATTCAGATTACCAACGAATCTCCCAATTACCGCCTGGAGC
>SERZ01001439.1_pt1 | contig 13473 bp, 9 predicted proteins | sample 3171461 | NCBI WGS metagenome assembly SERZ01 (sample SAMN06051861, study PRJNA518727) | freshwater metagenome | biome: subpolar coniferous forest; feature: holomictic lake; material: water; isolation source: holomictic Lake 227, 6 m depth | place: Canada: near Kenora, Ontario | collected 2013-06-25... | reverse complement strand
TATACTGAACGCATGCAAACGCTACTTCATAATGGATTAATCGGGCACTTTTCCGCGACACTTGAAATACAAATTCTGATCAATAATCGCGATCCTGCGGGATGCTTCGTGGCGGACTGTTGTTTCTTGGCTTACAAGCGTATCTTTGGCGTAAACGGGGTCGTGTGTAAAGGATCATGACAAGAAAAAAACGCGATGACCTGTTTGGCGATTCATTATTGAGGGAACCCACGCTTTGAAGCCCTGGGCAGCGCTATGCAATAAGCGAGGTAGTTGCGCATATCGGCGTGATTATATTCGACAGGTTTTTCCTGCTTGGACGGACCATGCGAATAGAGAGTTCGTATTCACCATCTTGCATCGCTTTCGTTTTCAAGAGGTCAGATGATTTCAGAAAGTTCCGCGCTCATTTGGACAGTCCTGTCGTTGATCCCGGCGATGTTCTTGACGATTGCCATCCATGAGTTGGGTCATGCTTTGACTGGGGCACTCGCGGGATTTCGAGTCGTTGCGTGTGGGTTTGGCATCACCCAACCATTGGTGCACGTACGTATTTGGGGCGTATCGTTTTATATAGCTCGGCCAATGTTTCTTGGTTTGACCTTGGCTATTCCAAAACAATTGCGTAGTGACCGTCGGGCTCGCTCGATCCTGTTGGTCGGAGGTGTCGCGGCGAACCTTGTCACGGGCCTGATCGCATGGCAGTTTTCTCGCCATGGGTATGATTGGAAGTTTTTGTCCGTCTTTGCTTTCCTTTCGATCTTTGTTGGGATTACGAATCTGATCCCGTTCTATGCGTCGAAATATCGTATTCCCACGGACGGTCTGCAAATCCTTCGCTGCATCAGAAATCAGGTTACGAATGATCCAGCGCAAGCGATTTCGTCATTTGACCGGATTTTTAAATTGTGCAAGTCTTTAGAGGCACACGAAGGAGTGGCTTATTATGGTCGAGCACTTGCGCTTTATTGCGCGGACATGGGCGATTATGAAACTGCAGAAGAAATACTGGATGACCCGACACTGTTTGCTCCCGAAAGCAATTCGCCAGCGATTGCTTTAGACCTATTGACACGAGCGGTGATTGCCGTTGCGAAAAAGTCTGCAAATGCCGAAGAGTTGTTAACAAAGGCAGAACTTGAATGCATGGACGACCTGTTGGGTGTGACCCTGAAATTGCTGCGCGCACAGCACATGATGAATGTAGGGGGAAACGCACGCGCGTTGTTGGAAGATGTGCTCGGGATTGCCCGCACTACAGGACAGGATGCTCTGGCAACAAAAGCAGAAGCGCTGTTGTTATCGATTGAGTCGCAGGAGGATACATCGCGTCAAATCGATCGGTTGCTCAGTTTATCCAGTGCGCACCGACTTTCTCCCATGATGGAGGTGAATCTACTTGTGTCTCAGGCTAAAAACGATTTCATGCGCGGTGCAACGGATGACGCGAAAGAACGAATTGGGCGTGCGCAGCGGATTTTGACAACGACTACGCAAAACATTGCGAACCTAGCGATTCGCGCACGTGTACTTACTGTTGGGTTGGCGCGCCTTCGCCAGGTTTTGCCCCTTGACGAAGATACGAGTTTCTTGGACGAAACGGTCGGGCAGCCTATTCCAAAGAAGAGCAGAGGAATTTTTGTTCGCATGATGAGAGGAGTGCTCGTGGGGGGTTTAGTGCTCTTCATTTTATCACTATTTTTTTCAGTATCGAAACTAAAGGAATCGATCTCAATGGACACCGAGACACCGATGTCAGCGCAGCGCAACTTGCAAATGCAGGAGCATGTGGACACGATCATTGCCTCCATAATCGAGGATCAACTCAATACGTTGAAAGGATTACGAAATAGCGACAAATCAGACTCCATTGGCACGCTTGAAACGGAGCTTGCATCAATTGTTTCTCATTCCCAATTCATGGGCACTTCCAAAATTCGTAACGCGTCTTTTATGAATGCACTTCGGGATTTACGGGAATATCGACAGAAGTATCCTGGTGCAATGGCGGATTCACATGTTGATGAGATCTTGAAGGATGCCTTGTCAGGGGACACGGTTCCGGATGGAACAAGGAAGTAGGCAGCCTCCAGTGGAGGCGTTTCAGTGTCGCCTGCACACGATTTACAATAGCTAAAATTTGATCCGTGTTATTCAGAAATCACCCCCCCGACTGGCGGGTTACGCTCAGATTTCAATCGCATTGAAACGCAAATCCAACTCATGAACTTTGCGTTTATTCGTTACGCACCAAGCGCGATGAATCATCAATGAATTGAACATAAATGACAACACGCATAATTGAGCTATCATAAAATTGATTAGCGAATTATTGAGTAAGAGTCGGTTTAGTTTGATTCTTCATTTTCATTCGCTGCTTCATGAGTTCACTGTGTTGAAATATCGACTTGTATCCGGAGAATGACATGGCGAAATCATTGCAGCGTTCTTTCTTTGGGCTTTTAATTCATGCAAGTGTTCTATTGACTACGGCGCTAGCGACCTCCGCGCAAGCTGGTGGCGATATTCCTGACAGTTGGTATTTAGAGGGCGCGAACCGACCAAAGGAACTTCGCTCATTGGAAGGAAAGCCCGCGCCCGAACTTGTAACGCAAGCGTGGATTGGTGAACCAACAACGATCGCCGCAAATCACGGCAAGGTTGTTGTGGTCGATTTCTGGGCGACATGGTGTGGTCCCTGCATGGCTGCGATTCCTGAAAATGTTGAGTTGGTTAAAAAGTCCGTTGGAAAACCACTTGCCTTCATTGGTATTCATGATTCCAATTCAGGTTGGAACAATGCGCCGCAAGTCGTGCAAAGCAAGGGCATTAATTATCCCGTTGCGCAAGACAAGGGCGCTTCTGCGAAGGCATACAAACTTTTATTCTGGCCAACCTATGTCGTCATCGATCATGAAGGCATTGTGCGCGCGGCGGGTTTGATGCCATCGCATGTCGCAGAAGTTGTGGAGATGTTGTTGGCCAAAGTTCCCGCAGCATCGACCTCTGGAATAAGTTCCGCGTCCTACTTTGGCGGATCAGCCCGCCCCGAATGGATGAAAGCAATAGAGGGCACCACCGCACCGGCATTACCAAAGGACGCACAGTGGATCGGCACGCCCGTCACCGCGGAAGCGCGGCAGAATCAAGTTGTTGTCATGCAATTCTTTTCTCCGCAAGGCGACGCATCCATGAAGCAACTGCAACAACTGAATGAAATTGCCCCAGAATTCGTGCCGCAAGGCGTGGTCATTATGGGGGTCTGCGACGCACGCGCGAAGTGGCTCGTTGCAAAAAAAATGATTGATGGGAAAAAAATAAATCTTTCGGTGATGCAAGACAATCCGGTGCCCAGTGTTGTTGGAAGCAAGACGCCGATCATGCTTGGTACAACGGCCGCGGCAATGGGCGTCCGGCTGTCCCCAACAACCGTGATTATTGATCGCTCTGGAAAAGTACGCGCGGTTGGAGTGCGCCCCGACAAGGTGAAAGAAATGATCAACACAATTCTGGCTGAATCAATTTCAACAACATCCATACCGAGTAAATAAATATGACAACTGGAAATACCACAACTCAAAATATAGGTTCTGTCTCATCGCATTTCGCAAGCGTTCCCGCTATTGGTGTGTGCCCGTTTGCCGATGCGGTTCGTACACATGTTGGCCGTACCGTTGTAGGGCAGCAAGTTGTTGTCGAACGCGTCATGATCGCGCTTCTGACTGGCGGACATTTGCTGCTGGAAGGTGTGCCAGGTATTGCCAAGACGCTCATTGTGCAATCGGTTGCCAAGGCGATCGATTTAAAATTCTCGCGGGTTCAATTCACGATTGATCTTTTACCCTCGGACATTCTTGGATCAGAAATTCTTGACCAAAGAACAAGTGAGTTCAGGATTCACCGTGGTCCTATTTTCACAAACCTTTTGTTGGCTGACGAAATCAATCGGGCCTCGCCCAAAGTGCAGTCGGCGCTGCTTGAAGCCATGCAAGAACGCAAGGTTTCCATTGGAGATACTTCGCATGTTTTGCCCGCGCCATTCTTGGTGATTGCAACTCAGAATCCAATTGAACAATCTGGAACGTTTGAATTGCCCGAAGCGCAGCTGGATCGATTCTTGTTGCGCCACCGTTTTTCATATCCATCCGCCGAGGAGGAAACCGAAGTCGTGCGCCGCAGTTTGAAACTGAAGTTAAAGCGCCAAGGCGATGGCGCTGTGCCAATGTCGGCATTTGATGCGATTGAAGACGGCGCCAAGTTGCACATTCGTGATCTTTCCGAGGCGATGGCCGCGGTTCAGAACGTGCATGTCAGCGAAGTCTTCTTGCATGACTGCGTCGAACTGGTGCATTTAACGCGTAAGCATGCCGACATTGAATTGGGATGCAGTCCACGTGCGGCCTTGGCTTTGGTGCACGCCTCTCGTGCGCGGGCTTTCTTGCACGGGCGTGAATACACAATCCCCGAGGACTTCTTCGCGCTCGCGGAGGATGTGATTCTGCATCGCATGCGTCTTTCGTATGAAGCGCTTGCAATGGGTCGCAAGTCCATCGATGTGTTGAACGAAATGTTGCGCTCACTGGCATAAGAGTTTTCAATAGTGATGACCACTCTTCGACCACCTGATGAACTTGCGCGCGGCGACTTTGAAATGGTTGTTCGCCGACTTGCCGACGATCTTGCTTTCGGCATGGACCCGTCACGCTTTATTGGATCAGGTCTTGAATATGCGCAGTCCCGTCCCTATGCGCCGGGCGATGCGATCAAGATGATGGATTGGAGAATTACAGCGAGACTTGGCAAACCGTTTGTGAAGGAATACGACACGCCGAAGCGCACGAATGTTTTTCTTGTGGTTGATACCTCCGCGTCCATGGGCGTTTCTTCAACCACAATCACCAAACATGATCTTGCAGTTTGGATTGCATCGGCGATTGGTTTGATTGCGCAGCGACGCATGAGTCCCGTTGGAGTCATTGGCGGTGGCGAGCGTGAAACGCGCTTGAATCCAAGCCTAAATCGCGGCGATTTATGGCAATCATTGGATCCACTGCGCGCGATCAACCTGGGCGAAAGCACGCGATTGTCTGAGCGCCTTGCCGACCTTGATCTGCGCGCCAAGCGATCGAGCGTGTTTGTAGTGATCAGTGATCTGCATGATCCGGCGGCAATTCCTGCCATTCGAAATGCTTCACAGAAGCATGATTGCGTTGCGATTCATTTGATGGACCCAGCTGAACATGGAAAATTGCGCGCGGGATTTTTTCGCGGACAAGAAGCGGAGAGCGGTCGAACTTTTGTCGCGCATGGCGGATCGGTTTGGGGACGCGAAGGCGAAGTGGCAGCAGATCTTGCTCGTTGTGGCACAAGCTATTTGCGTTTGCGGACCGATCAACCATTCATCGCTCCTCTGCGACACTTTCTTTCCTTTCGGCCAATGATGGGCGGAGGTCGAGGATGATCTTCATGCACTTCATCAGCGCAATTCTTGCCGTGGCAATTGCCGCTGAAGAAATTCCAACTCCGCGCGGCATCACTGGAAGCGTGACGATTATTCATTCTGGTGAACCACTGCAAGCAAAATTAGATCAGGGCATCACTTCGCCAATGTTGGTGCGCGTGACAGAACTCACTGACAGCGCGGTTGGCGCGGATCGTCGTTACAGAATTGATTACATTGGCGTTGTCGCGGGAACGTTTGACTTGACCTCGCAGATCATTCACCGTGACGGCACGCCTGCGTCAGAACTTGCGCCAATGCCAGTCAAAATTGTCTCTGAATTGCCCGAGAAATTTGGCACCGATCTATTTATGGTTTCCGCGCATCCAATGTTTACGCGCAGTTATTACAGAATTATTTTGGGTGTGATCGCCGCGATTTGGATTGCTATTCCAATTTTTGTATTTGTCCGCCGAGCGATTCGCCACCGTCCCGCTCCTGCCGCGCCACCTCCGCCACCGGCTCCAACATTGGCGGATCAACTGCGACCGCTTGTTGAAGCGGCTATGAATAAAGGCCTCTCAGTTCATGAACAAGCAAGACTTGAACTTTTGCTTTTAGCTTTTTGGAGTGAGCGACGCGATCTTGCGGCGTTGCCACCGGCGCAAGCGATCAGTCAACTTCGTTCGGACGCTGAAGCCAGGCCATTACTTCTTGCGGTGGAACAATGGCTGCATGCGCGCGGCGATGCTGCGGCGCAACCCACGGCGGATCTTTCGCTGTTGCTAGATCCTTATCGTGCACACGCGGCGATCGAATTGGCGGAGGTGTCGGAATGACCTTCACATATCCAATGCTTCTATTGCTCTTGTCAATTCCAGCGCTGATGTTGTGGGCCGTGCCATATCGCGGGTGGGGATTGCTTCTTCCATTTGATCATCAGCAGCATCAGGGACGCCGTTGGCTTTCCATTTTGCTTGTCGCGTTCGACTGTGTGCCTGCGTTGTTGCTTGCGGCGGCGATTGTCATTCTTGCTGGACCGCAAACCATGCAGCAGCCAAAGAACGCGCGCAAGTTGACCAACATTCAGTTTTGCCTTGACGTTTCGGGCAGCATGATGGAGGACAATCGTTATCAAAATGCGCGCAAGGCCGTCGAAGACTTCATTGATGTGCGCGAAGGCGATGCATTCGGTCTGACTATTTTCGGTTCGGAACAAATTCGCTGGACGCCGCTGACCAAAGATCTTTCCGCCGTGCGAAACGCATTGCCGTTTGCAAATCCCAGCCGTCAACCAAGCCAAATGGCAGGCACAAGGATTGGCGCCGCGCTGCGATTTTGCAGAGACAACATGATCAACGAAGCCACGGAAGGTGATCGATTAATCATTCTGGTTTCCGACGGCGACAGTGCTGACTTAGATGACACAACAACCGGCGACATTGCGGACGAATTGAAGAAGGCCAACATTCGGCTTTATCACGTTCATGTTGCAACTGATCCAATTCCTGACGAAGTCATTGAAATTGCGCGCGAAACTGGCGGCGAGGCATTTCAAGCCACTGACGCGGCAAGTTTGCGGGGGGTTTTTAAGCACATTGATCGCATGAAGCCCGCGGAGTTTCGCTCGCTTGGAACCGTGCCACTTGATCACTTTCAACCGTTTGCAATTGCGGGACTAGCTTTCCTTTCGTTGCACGTTATTGGATTGCTTGGAGTGCGATACACCCCGTGGTGATTTATTCAATCATGCAAACGTCATCCATTATTATTTCGCTGGCAGTCTTCATTCTTGTTGGAATGGCCGAGTGGCTACATGCGGGCAAGGTCGCGCGAGTCGCACGGTTAGCGTTTGGCCCGCTTGGACGATCTTCACGGTGGACAATTGCGGTCGCTCCAGCGCGAACAATTGCGGCCGCTTTGGCCACATGGGGCTTGCTCTTTCTGTCGACTTACAACCCAGTAGAAATTGATAAAAAACCTGCAAAAATAGCATCGAATCACTTGCTCTTACTGCTTGATGTTTCACCAAGCATGCAAGTGAAAGATGCTGGCGCGGATGTTGTGAAAATAAGTCGCGCCAAGCGTGCGGGCGAAGTTGTACAAGGCGTTCTTGATCGCCTTGATATGGAGAACACGCGCATCACCATTGTGGCGTTCTATACCGAGGCTCTTCCAATTATTCAGGACACGTTCGACAAGGAAGTGATTCGCAACGCGCTTGATGGACTGCCGATGTATTCGGCATTTGAACCAGGGCCGACCAACTTGAAGAAGGGTCTTGTGAAGGCGTTCGAAATCGCGCGACTGTGGCCCGCAAATTCTTCCACGCTTTTGATTGTGACTGACGGCGATGTTGCGCCGGGGATTCCATTAGTGGTTCCAAGTTCCATTGCGGACACAATCGTGATAGGTCTAGGAGATCCCCTCAAAAAAAGTAATGTAAGCGGACATGGAAGCCAACAAGACGCGATGGGGTTGCGTCAAATCGCAACACGCCTTGGCGGTTTCTATCACGACGGCAATCGTAAACATTTGCCAAGCAACATTGTCAATGCGCTGACCATGATCGCACCGCGTGTTGGCGCTCATTGGAGCGAGCGCGGTTTGGCGCTGCTTGCAGTTGGCATTGGTTGTTCAACACTGGCATGTGTCGGACCGTTACTTACATTCTTTGGGCGCCCGCGCGCGTACTTGCATGATTCAAATCCACTTCAGAAAGAGGCAATAGCATGATGTATTCAAGATTCGTATGGGGATTGTGGGCGCTTGTTCCAGTTGCGGCGCTGACCTATCACTTTGGTCCCGGACAAAATGCATACGTGCTTGATCGCGCCGCTCGAATGCAGAATCAAGCATCCGATACGCAGACTCAAGCGCAGGTTGCGCAAGACGCCGCGTATGCGCAGCATCTTGAAGCCATCGAAGCAAGACGAAAGGCGTTCATTGATCCAACTGAGAATAATCAGCAAGTGTCGCGCGATGCGAACATGATGGAAGAAAGCGCATATGCCAACGCCGCGCAGGCGTGGAAAAACACCGCCAATCAATTTGAAGATGTGTTGGCAACATTGGGCGAAGCGGCGCCAAAAGAAGCGCAAAACATTCGATGGGCAAAAGCGCGTGCAAGTGTTCGCGCTGGAGAAATCTGGACTGGGATTGATGATTTTGAATCACTTGTGAGCGAGTTGGATGATGCGCCAGAACATGACAAAGTTCTTGCGCGCGCCGCACGCGAGGAACTTGCCACTGCCTACTACTACGGCGCACGATTGCTTCGACTTTCTGGAATGCCTCCGAAGGAATGGCGCGTTGAATCTGGAAATGCGCGTCAGCAATTTCGATACCTTGCCGAACGCGAAGTGGAAAATGCCGCGGGCAATTCAGACGCAACAGCCGCAGCGACCAACTATCAACGCAATCTTGAACTGGTCCTTAATTTGGAGCAGTCCAGTCTTGTGGAATTGCAGGGAAAGCCGCTGCCGAAAGATTCACCGCGCATTGGTAAATGTGAAAATAGATCTTTTTGCAAAAACAAAGGCAAAAAACCTGGCCCTAAACCTGGCCCTAATAAAGACGCGCGTAACTCCGGGTTGCCGGAAGACATCGGCCCAGGCTGGTAATTAAATATGAATGACACAGCGATCAATATAAATATGAAACCAAATATGAATACATTTCAATTTTCGTTCGCTTTGTTAGCGACTTGCACATTAATTTGCGCGCCAGCATTGGCTCAAGTTTCAGCAAGCACAGTGACTCCGGCTAGCGCGCCAGTTGCCCAAGCAACTTCAGTTTCCGGAGCAACCGTTCAACTGGTTCCTGCAACGCCAGTAAGTTCCGTGGGATCGCCTGCAAATTCGACGGTGTTGGGCGTGGCAATTCAAAATGTAATGTTTGTGCCAACAGGTGCCCCTATCTCTTTGACGCCCACTCCAGACGAAATGAATATTGGAATTGATCAAGTCTTAGGCGGGGGACCAGGGATTGCTCCAGGGCCAATGCTTTCGCCGGAGCAAGTTGATGACTTGCGTCGTGAATACAACGGCGCAAGCGCAGATGAACGTGAGGCACTGCGCGCGTATTTCCGCGATATGGACATTGACATAAAGAAAATTCTTGGCGGCCCGGGCGAGGCCATGGAGCCCAATGCAATGTCGCTTGCGCAAGCGGTTCGAATGGTTGAGTTCACACGAACGCCACAAACGGTGCTGGCTGCGCGATCAAAAATTGGATTTGCTGTCGAGCCCAAACCGCCCGCAACCGATTTTTCGGCCACCGCAAAATGGCTGCAATTACAAGTGTTGGCTGGAGAATGGAACACGCTTGGCGAGGCGTTGCGTGAACTTCCGGCGGCGGATGCAATTGCCGTATACACACAAATTCTTCAGACGATCAATCGATCACAACGCGGTGATCCAAGACAGAAATTAGATCCTGGACTGTTGCCTGAAGAAGTGTTGGCCATAGCCGACAGCGCGCCCGAAGCGCTGAGCGATTGGCAAGTGACCATTCTTGCCCAATTGCTCAAGGATGCGGCGCAGAAGTACAGCACGGCTCCAATGTTGCAGCAATTGAATGCCAACACGCAAATGTTTGGCCGACAAGACGCGGCGCACCGTGAACGCACGGTTGCATTTTTAGTCGCCGCTGGAATGGCGCTTGATGCCTCGGCGTACTTTCCTCCGCTTGATGATGCGCGCGCGAAAATGGACGCGGTTTCGCTTTATAACTATGGACGCTACTACGAAGACTTTGCAAAAAGTAATCGAGCAGGGGACCAGGCTGAAAGCCATATGCGAACCGCATGGGGCTTGTATTGTGAAACAGCACTCATTGAGAGCGCGGACGCTGCACTGCGGCAAGACGCTATGCGCCGCGCGATTGATCTACTTCCTTCGATGCCTCCAGTGCGATCAAGTGAGTGGCTGAATAAGGTTTTTGCCAATGCAACCTTGGCCTCAGCCGCGCTTGAAATCATCGCGTTGAAAGCCGTTTCCTTAAGAGATAGCAAACTTGATATTGCGCAGCGTGCGCAGACGATTTTGACAATGAAAGAATCCGTCGACACGCTGCTTGCCCAGAAGGGGCTTGATATTCAAGTGCTTCGAGTGCCGCTGCGAATGTTGACAACCGCGTTGGTTGGAGAAGCAGAGTTGGTGTTGGATAGCGCCGCAAGGAGCAATGAAGACGAGAGAAATCGTTTTGATATTCCGCGCAGAAATGATCAAGCGGGTCCGCAAGAAATGAACTTGTTGTTGCGCGCCATGCCCAATGAAAATTGGATGTCTGTATTGGAGCCCAGTCTTGCAAGTCGCGCGTATCGGGCGGCAGTTGAAATTGCAACAAGCGCGGACGAAGTGGATGTTGCCATTGAGACATTGGCGCATGCGGTCGCACGTTTTCCAGATCAATCCAATGAACTTGCTGACGACCTTCTACACCGATGGGAAACCATTTTGGCGCCTCGGACTCAAGCCAGTGACTATGACATGTTTTACGGGTACGTTCGTAACGGAATGACATCCGCTCCATTGACCCGTGGACGACAGCAGCGCAACCTTGATCGTTTGGCGCGACTTATTGTTGTGCTGCAAGAAATTGGCATTGATGCGCGCAAGTTGCCAAGTGTTTCAAAAGTTTTTAGCGCTTGTCATGGTCGCACGGAGGTCTTCACAAACAATGGAATTACAAGCATATTTGGACCGATTGATCGGCTTGCGCCTGAAACATCGGCAAGTCTTGCGGATCAAATGCGTGTTGGACTAAGCGGAGAGTGGCGTGATCGGCGCGCGCAGCAAGCGGCTGGAATGAAGCGCACGCCAGCGGAAATTACCGCCATGGTGGAACGCGGATATGCGCTAGCGATTGAGTTGATTGATCACGCCATTGCTTTACAACCAAAGTCTTGGCGTTATGCCGTCACAAAAGCTGGGTTGACTTACGAACGCGTGCAATTTAAACAAGATCAGAAGAAGACAGACTTTGCCGCGTATAACCAGTATCGCAAAGAGGCCTTCGAAGCATTTGCGCAAACCGCAAATCGATATGCGGAGTTTGTGAATAGTGGAGATCAGCGCGATGACCCTAGTTTGTATCTTGCGTGGTTCAATGCGGCGGTTGGCGCAACAGAACTGAATTATCTTTCGCGGGATGATTTGCTGGTTGAAGGTTCGCCGCAAGATGATCAGATAGATCTCATTCGCAAGTCAATGCAGCAGCTTCCTGCTGAGGCCGCGACACGTCATATTGGCGCGTTCGCGCAGGCAATCACCGACACTCTTGGCAAACTTGACCCAGAGGTGAAGCCCCGGATTGTTCGGCATGCCATGCGGATCATTGGGGACAATCCTGCTGGCGCTTCGCTGCGACGTCTGCTTGATCTGTATCAAGATCTCATGAAAGACGAAATTAAGTTGCGACTGACTGTCGACGGAGATGTTGAAGTGGGAACAAACCAGCGATTTGGCGCCTTGCTTGCATTGCGATTCACTGGCGAAGTTGACCGAGAAACTGGCGGGTTTAGCCGCTATTTACAGAATGATGTCTGGGCGCGCGTGGGCAATTCCTATCGTCCAATGAACTACCGAGATCAATTAAAGAAAAGTCTTGAGACATCATTTGGCGATCACTTTGAAATTGAAAATATTGGATTCTTTGAAGCGCTTGCGCCAGCAAAACCTATTCGTGAAAGCGGCGCCGATGGTTGGCTTGAAAAACCAGTGGCGTATGTGATTTTGAAAGCGAAGGATCCCAGCGTTGATCGTATTCCACCGTTGACAATGGATATGCATTTCAGCGATTCCATGGGTCCTGTGGTTCTGCCCATCATGTCCAACTCTCCGCAGATTAATTCTGCAAAATCCAACGGCGTACGGCCACTAAAAAATCTTGATGTTGTTCAAACAGTTGATTTGCGCGACATTGAAAATGCTGATAAGGGCCGATCAATATTCTTAGAAGTTCACGCGAAAGCGGACGGCATTGTTCCAGAACTTGATGAACTTCTTCCTGATTATAAAAATGCGATACCAGGATATGAGGTCGCCGCAAATGGAATTGAAATAAGAGGAATCGCCTTGGTCGAGCCGGAGACAAATTCATCCGCGATGAGTTCCTACAGAACTCAACAGACTTTAGATAAATTGGATTATGTCGAAGCGGATGATGATGGCGCGTATCGCCTGCCTACTGAAAGATCATGGGCCGTTACGTACACGCCAACAAAGGCCACCGTTGGCAACGCGTTTACATTTTCAACGCTGAATAAGAGCCTGCAGGGCAAAATTGTGTCGCGTCAGTTTGCCGATATGGATGTCGTGACGGTCACTGCGCCATCTATAGAAGTGCGGGCGAGACTTCTGAGCGCTCGAAATTTCATATACGCAGGCTTCGCAATCTTGGTGGCGGTTGCTGGTTTCATTGCGTTACGTTGGCGCAAGCCAGCCGTAATTGAACAGGTCACAGAATTTCCAACGCGCATCACGCCATTAAGTGTCATTACCACACTACGTCGAATTGATTGGGAGCGGGGCGCAGCGCTCACTTCGGATCAACGTGCATCGCTCAACAATGAAATTGGATTGTTGGAACAAACTTATTTTGGCAGAAGCGATGCGGGCGAAGTTTCACTCAATGGAGATACGACCGCGCAACTTCGTGGTGCGCTTGAACGCTGGGTGAAAACACAAACGACGACTTCGGTCTGATTGGAACTATGTACTGGTATAAAGCTTTGATAAGGGTCCACCAATTATTGGCTTGAGTGGAAGCTCTCAGGGATTTATTTGCGGCGCCTTGGGACTTGCCTGTGAATGTATTCATAATAATTTTTTCTTTACCATTGAACGCAAATCCAACTCATGGACTTTGCGTTTATTCGCCACGCCGCACGCGCGATGATTCACCAATGAATTGAAGACAAATGGCAGCACGCACCACCGCACAAAAACGCACCGCATTGGCTGGCTCGCGCCGCCGCAGTATTACGCCGCAAGATCTTCTGAAGCTTGTTGGTGTTGGCGACCCGCGCA
>SERZ01001434.1_pt1 | contig 13545 bp, 12 predicted proteins | sample 3171461 | NCBI WGS metagenome assembly SERZ01 (sample SAMN06051861, study PRJNA518727) | freshwater metagenome | biome: subpolar coniferous forest; feature: holomictic lake; material: water; isolation source: holomictic Lake 227, 6 m depth | place: Canada: near Kenora, Ontario | collected... | reverse complement strand
GCGCGCAGGCTGTTTTCCGTGAAGGGAGAGTTGCGGATGGTGTCGCCGGTGCCCCTCATGCCGATGACCAGGCCATAACCGACCAGCATGTTGTCGCGCACGCCCTCGATATCGACGATATCCTTCAGGCGCGCCGTCTGCGCAGCGACTTCGACCGGAGCGGCGAATGCCGCGACGGCCAGAATGAAAGCGGCAAGGACGGGATGAGCATAGCGGGTCATGACGTATCTCCGGTTCCCCGGGGTCTCCGGTTCCCGATATCCGAAGCAATCGGCATGCCAACCGAATTGCCGCCGCGGCCGGGCGGGGAGGCGGTGCGGGGGAGGGGAATCGGCAAGTTCTGCCCGAGACTTCCCGGCATTTTTTGCCCGATTGCCGGTGATGGCTCAGGAGTGCTATATTAGGTCCATCAGCTCCATCGGCGGGCGATACCCGCGTTGTCATCAGGTCTTGAGCGTCAAATCAAGGGTCAATACCGTGTCGATCAAGATAGATAGTCCAAGCAGTCTGCGCAGCGGCACGATTAAACGTCCCGGCCGAACCGAGGGCGGCGGCGGCAAGTTTTCGAAAATCGTCCAGGATGAAACCGCCGGTGCGACCGGCGTTGCGTCTTCGAATCCGGTGAATGTGGTTGATCGGCTGCTCACCTTACAAGAGGTTGACGACGCCACCGCGCGCGCCTCCAAGGGAAAGAAACGAGCGCAAGACCTGCTCGACGGGCTCGACGATTTGCGCCACGGCTTGCTGACCGGCACCATCTCGCGCGATAAACTGGTTGCCCTGGCAAAAATGGCGCAATCAAGACGCGCTTCTGTCGATGATCCTCGTCTTGCTGAAATTTTAGACGAGATAGATTTGCGCGCACAGGTAGAGCTGGCGAAATATACCCCCTGACGGTCCGTTTTATCGATAAAAGTTTTGTTACGGACGCTTGACTTGGCGCTCCGGTTAAGGCAATCCGGTCTCGATCAGTAACTTTGTGTTTCCTCAGATTAAAGTGGAGTTTCCGGGATGTCGTCGCCGCTGCTGCCGCCCGGCTACCGCCCTTCGGATGATGAAGAGTTCATGAACCCGATCATGAAGGAGTATTTCCGTCAACGGCTCCATGTCTGGCGGGATGAACTGCTTCAGGAATCGACGGAGACTCTGCATAATCTCCAGGATAGCGGCCTGCAAGAGCCGGATATTGCCGATCGTGCTTCGGCCGAAACCGAACGGTCGCTGGAGCTGCGCACCCGTGACCGCGAGCGCAAGCTGATCGCCAAGATCGATGCCGCGCTGGAACGGCTGGTCGACGGTAGCTATGGCTTTTGCGAGGATACCGGCGAGCCGATCGGCGTGCGCCGACTCGATGCCCGCCCGATCGCGACTCTCAGTCTGGAAGCGCAGGAACGGCACGAACGCCAGGAACGCACGCAACGCGAGGAATAAGCGGGGGCAAGAGTAATAAGCGGGAAGAGTAAGCCGGGCAATCAGGACTTACTTTCCGGGGGTTTGTTTTTCCGGGCCAGTTCCTCGTCGTCGAATGCGACCTCCGGTCCCCACTCCACGACCAGCTCACGCTTGGCTTCATGAAGCGCCATGATGCGGCTTTCGGCCCGCATGATTTCAAAATTGGCGATCATCGGTGGAACCAGGAAGTAAAAGCCCCAGCCGAGCGCGGCCGCGCCGTAAATCACCAGCCAGGTAAACGGGTCGCCCAGCAGACGCAGGGATTCGGACATGGTATGGCCGTGTTTCCACATGCCCATGACAAACGGTAGAATTCCGCAGATGTTAAGGGCTCCGACCGTAATCGGGGCCAGCTTGTCGGGGTCTCGGTCGACAAGATAAGCCACAGCGGTCGGAATCAGGCCGACCACGGCCAGCAGCGTCGTCGGCAGCGCGAATAACGCGGCCGGTGTCATCAGAACCAAAAAGGTCACCATGCCGCCGCTGGAATTGCTGCCGCCGGGCTTTGTAGCGCGCCGGGTTCGGGGATCAATGCGGGACGACATGCCGGACCTCGATCATCGGAACAGATAGAAAAAGCACAGGCCGGCGGTAACCAGGGTCCCGATCACACTTGACAGGACCGCGGCAAATTGGCGGCCGGAGGTTTCAATAATACCCGTGGGGTCGGCAATTTTCGCTTTGAGTTTTTCAATCTCCTGAATCGCCTTTTTGTGCTCCCGTCGTGCGGCGGAAAACCCCAGAGCATCCTTTTTAATCGCGTCGGGATCATCGATAATCCGCAAGAGATCGATCAATTTGCCATCGGATGCTACCCGCTCGATCGCCTTGCGCGCCGCGTCCCGTTGCGGCCGGTTGTAGAACCGGGCAACCGTCGGCTCCATCAGGCTGCCGATCCATCGACTGAGCCCCGGCAGCGGCGGCATGCCGAACCGTGTTTGGATATCCCCGAAAATCGATAACAACGCGGTAATGCGGCGCAGGGGATCGACCCCGCTTGCCAGCTGTGTGAACAGAGAATCTTCCAGTCGTTTATGACGGTTGGCCAGAAACGCGGAAAGATGGCGGTCCATCGGCTCACGCGACCGGTCCTTGGCCTCGGCCGCCAGATCAAGCGCGAGCAGCAAATCCGGAGGTGTGACCGCATGATAATCGATCACGATCGGACTGAGGCAGTACAGTGACGGGTTCATTTCATAAAGAACACGCTCGACGCCGAACGCCGCTCCGGTTTTCTCCAAAAGCCCGCGCAGAGTATCGAAGCTTTGGACCAGCGGCACCAGTTCCGGTCGCGTCTCCGTCTGAATCGTGGCCCAGAAGAGCGGCAACTGCCAAGCGATCATTTCGGCCAGCGGCTGTACTCCCTCGCGCCGCAAAAACGCTTCGGCAAGGGCTACGCCTAAACCGTCGGGCATGACCGCCATGCCTTTGTAACGAATCGGAGCCGGCGGATCCAGCGTCATGCCGACCCGTGCCACCATGCGGTCGGCCACGCTGGAGGACTTCCCCCCGCCGAGCGCCGCGTTTTCCATCGCCGACGCCACGGCTTCGGCCATCACGTCGTCGGAAATCCCGCGACGCAACCAGCGATCGATATCGCCATTTTCGACGGAAATTGTCGCGGCCGTCGGGTTAAGCGCCATCTGACGGGCCAGCCCGCGACAGTGCCAGACCTCGTGACCGCCGATCTTCACCGGTCGGGAGGCGCGCTTGGGCAAAGGCGACAGCTTGGGACTGAGTCGGCGCCCGGACAGCCAAAGGTCAAGCTGGGTTAGCCCCCAGCGCTGTTTAGGGTCATCGAGCAACAGGCCGCGCACCGGCTCCAGCAAATTTTGCGGAATGCGGCTGCTGCCGGCGATGGCGGCATAACTGCCCCGCTCGATCTTGACGGAGAGAACGGTCTCGTCGTCCATTTCCTGAACCGGATTTCTTCCAAGCGCCAGGAACACCAACGTCACGCCGAAGGCATAAAGATCGTCGAGTATCGAGCCGTTGCCGCGCCCGGACGGTTGAGCCATCGCCCGCTCGATGCCCTCGAACAGGGCCGGCTGAGCATAGCCGGGCGGAGTCGAGGCGCATTCGCCGACGGTCAATCCGCCGCCGCCGCTGTCGCGCAGAAACATATTGTTCGGTCGAATGCCGCCGTGGGTCAGGCCGCGGCCCGATAATTCCTTGAAAACCGGCATCATCGATTGAATGACCAGGCGCATGATCTGGTCTTCGGGCATCGGCTCGAAGCCGGCGGCAAGCGAGGTCATCAGCCGGCGTCCGAGCGGTCGCTCGAAGATCAAAGCCTGCCGATGGTTTTGAGCCCACTCGACCATGCCATGGTCGAGCAATCTCATGATTCCGGGGTTGTCGATCAAGGTGAACCCGGCCAGCGCCTCGGTGCGTGGCGGTACCGCCCCCGATAAGATCAGGGCGAAGCACTCGGCCTTGCGCCCACGCAGCGCCCGGGCGGCATAAGCCGTGCCGGCGATGCCATCGAACGCCGGCAAAGGTTGGGTCGGCAATATCTCGAAGCGATCGCCCAGCTTTATCGGTTCTCGCGAACCGTCTCTCCCGGCATCGATGTTGGAAGCTTCGTTCGCCATGATCGTCTAAAGGGTGTCCGGAGAATCAGCACGCACCTTAGCGCAAACTTCGGAGAGGAATGAAAGGGGATTCGCGTGGTGCCGCTCTGTATGATTAAACGGGCGCAACGCCGATCGCCTGCTTCGGCCTTTTTCAAGGCACCCGGTTCGGAAAGCCGGCTTTTCCTGCTTGGCGCAGGAATTCCGCTTGGCAAAGACCCTTTATGCTAAGTATGGTAAGTCAGGTTGCTTGTCGGGTTCGTGTTCCCGCCATTCATTAGTCGTAAGCCCCCGATGTGGTGGGCGCCATCGATTGCCGTTTCCCGACTTTCCCATGACGGAGAAGCCTATGCGTAGACTGTTGCTCGTCGCCATCGTCGCCCTGATTGCGGCGCTGCCCATGACCGGCCACGCCCAGACTCAGGGTCAGGCCCCCACTTTTACTAAGCCGCCTTCCGAAACCGCTTATCCGTATGTGGTTGGTCTCGGCGCTATCGCCGGCATTGTGGGCGCTCAATACGTCCTGTTCGGTCCGGCCGGCTTCCCGTTCTGGGCGAGCACGGTTACCCCCGGCACCCCGATCCCAGCCGTGATTTCGGTTGGCGTCAGCCGCATGTTCGCGATCACCAGCTCGACGGCCGGTGCCTTGGTCGCCAACTGGATGTATGACCATTAAGCCGGGTTAACCCGATTTCGGTCATTTCCGGCGGCTTCGGTCGCCGCACTCCCATTGCCCCGTGAAGACCCTCCGAGGAGGAACCATGCGCAAATTGATCCTCGTTGCCCTGATCGCTCTTGTCGGCCTGGCGCCGATGGCCATTTCGAGCAACGCTTATGCACAGTCCCCGTCCCAGGCCCAAACCGACAAGCAGTCCGACCATCGCCTGCTCGCCGTCGGCGCCGGTGCCGTTGTCGGCATCGTGCTGTTCAATATGGTGACCTATCCGCTCGGCTCCGTGCCGTTCGTTGCGGCCCCGCTGGCGCCGACGCCGACCAACATCGCGCTCGGCAGCCGCGTTCTGGCGACCTTGACCGGCGGTGCCGGTGGCCTGCTCGCTCACTACCTCTATACCTCGCTGTCTAAATAATCGGGCGCCGCCGCGATTTTTCGAAGGAGTCCATTAATGCGCAGACTCGTCCTCGTTGCTCTTATCGCCTTGATCGGTTTGGCGCCGCTTACGGCGTCCGCTCAAACCAAGGCCCCCGCTCAGACCGCCGCCAAGACCGATTACGTCTATCCGCTGGTTCTGGCCACCGGTGCGCTCGCCGGCGTGGTTGCGGTCAATCTGTGGACCTTCCCCTACTTCACCCTTCCGTTGGCGCTGGACACCCCGGCCGCTGCTGCGGTGTCGTCGCCGGCTGCCGCCGCCGCCAGCCGTATTTACGTGATCACCGCGGGCGTAACCGGTGCGTTGCTGGCAAGCTGGGTCTACGGTAAGTAAGCCCGCGGTTCAGACGGGTTAGTAAAGGACGGCTCCCGTTCCGATCGGATCGGGAGCCGTTTCGGCGCGGGTGCCCCCGCCTGAGAATCTTTCACCGGCTGAAGCTTCGGCTTGACCGCGGCGGCCATTCCGGTTGAAAACACTTCCAGCCGATCAGCCGACTATCGAGAGCCGCCTTGACCATGACCGGTTCACGTGACGCCTGGGATTGGTTGAAGGATGGCGTGGAGGCGCTGGCCTTCGGCAATCCGATCTACAACATAATGCTGGGCGGGCGCACCGTGACTGCGCTCGGCGTGGTTCCGCTTGACTCCTGGCCGGGTGATGCCACGAGCGGCAGCGCCATCCTGGACGGTGAATTCAGCTTTGCCGACCAAACCCTTACCGTTTCAGCCTCGCCGATGACCGATGCGTTCTGGCAACCGGACGGTGCCAGCGATGCTTGGTTTGCCGGGCTGCACAGCTTTCATTGGCTGCGCGATCTGCGGGCATTGGGGGGCGATGAAGCGCGGCGGCAGGCGCGTTCGCTGGTGTTCGGCTGGCTCTATTGCCATGCGCTGTGGAGCGGTGATTCGTGGGCTCCGGCGCTGGCCGGCGCGCGAATCGCGAACTGGGTCGGTCTGCACGACTTCTTTTTCGCCAGCGCCGACGAGGGATTCCGCGCTTGTATCTTCGATAGTCTGGCGCGCCAGACTCGGCACCTGCGCCGAATCGTGCCCGGAACCCTTGGCGGCGCCAAGCTGATCACCGCGATTAAGGGCTTGGCTTATGGCAGCCTGTGCTTGCCCGAAGGGGCGCAGGTTCAGGCCGATGTCCGTCGCCTGCTTGAGCGCGAGTTGCCGCGCCAAATATTACCCGACGGCGGTCATGTCGAGCGCACCCCGTCGACTCAGCTTGCGATTCTGCGCGACTTGATCGATATCCGCTCGGCGTTGCGCGCCACCAAATCGGAATTGCCGGTTGCCCTGACCAATGCGATTGACCGCATGACGCCGGCCTTGCGCTTCTTCCGTCATGGTGATGGCGCGTTGGCCTTGTTCAACGGCGGGCGCGAAGAAGATGCGGCCCTGATCGATGCGGTGCTGACCAATGCCGATTCGCGGGGTCGGCCGTTGCGCAGCGCTTCCGAAATGCGATTCGAGCGCTTGCACGGTGGGCGCGCCCTGGTGATTCAAGATGCCGGGTCTCCACCGCCGCCGGGAATTGATCGTCGGGCTCATGCCGGCACGCTCAGTTTTGAATTCAGCGTCGGCAAGGAGCGCCTGATCGTCAATTGCGGCTGCCATCCCGAGTTGAACAATCCGTGGCACGGTGCTTTGGCCGGTTCCGCCGCCCACACCACGGTGACGGTGGCCGAGACCAATTCGTCGGAGGTTTCAAAGCGGGGCGGACTCGGGCGCCGGCCCGGTCAAGTCGGGTGTGAGCGTCAGGAATCTCCCGAGGAAATCACGGTCATCACCCATCACGATGGTTATGTCCCGAATTTCGGTTTGCTTCATCGCCGTACCCTTCACCTCGACCAGCATGGCGACGCGCTGATCGGCGAGGATGTGCTCGAGCCGGTCGAAGGCGCCACGCCGGAGACTCGTCCGTTTGCGGTGCGGTTTCATCTGCACCCGAACGTTCAGCCGCGAATCATCGATGGCGTCGATGGCCCCGCGGTGCTTTTGAAGCCGCCTTCCGGTGCGGCTTGGCGTTTTACCGCCGAGGGCGGTACGCTTGACCTTGAAGACAGTATATATTGTGGTACCGGTGGCCCGCCGCGTCCGACCCGACAGATTGTGGTCAGCAGCGAAGCCGGCCCCGCCGCCGCCACGGTATCCTGGGCATTTAATCGGGAATAGGCCCTTCCCTCTCACTCATGTCGGAACCGAAATCCATGACCTCCGCACCTGTTCGCGTTACCCGTGCTCTGATCAGCGTTTCCGACAAGACCGGGTTGGTTGAGCTTGGCCGGGTTCTGGCGGCGCGCGGGGTCGAGATTCTGTCGACCGGCGGTTCGGCGCAACGCTTGCGCGAAAATTCGGTTCCGGTGACCGAAGTCGCAGAGTTCACCGGCCATGCCGAAATTCTCGACGGCCGGGTCAAGACGCTGCATCCGCGCTTGCATGGCGGCATTCTCGGACGGCGCGATCTGCCCTCGCATCGGGAACAGATGGCGGCGCATGCGATTCCGCCGATCGATCTGGTGGTGGTCAATCTTTATCCGTTCGAGGCGACGGTGGCGCGCGGGGCCGATTTCGAAGAGTGCGTCGAAAATATCGACATCGGCGGGCCGGCTTTGATTCGCGCGGCCGCCAAGAATCACGATTTCGTCGCGGTGATTACCGATTCGGCCGACTATGAGGCGTTGGCCGCCGAGTTGGCTGCGAATGACGGTTGCACCACGCCGGCATTGCGCCGGAAATTGGCCGGTTTGGCCTATTCCCGCACCGCGGCCTATGACAGTGCGATTTCGCGTTGGTTCGCCGGGCAGGCCGGGGAGGTTTTTCCGCCGGTGATGACCTTCGGCGGTAAATTGGCTCAGAGCTTACGCTATGGCGAAAACCCGCACCAACAGGCGGCGCTGTATTTGGGTGGCCCGACTCGGCCCGGAGTCGGCACCGCGGTTCAGGTCCAAGGCAAGGAACTGTCGTTCAACAATCTGAACGACACCGATGCCGCTTATGAATTGGTCGCCGAGTTCGACCGTCCGGCCGTGGCGATCATCAAGCATGCCAATCCGTGCGGCGTGGCCGAAGCCGATTCGCAGATCGAAGCCTATAAGGCGGCGCTGCTGTGCGACTCGGTGAGCGCATTCGGCGGGATCATCGCGCTGAACCGGCCGCTCGATGCCGCGACCGCCGCCGAAATCGCTAAATTGTTCGTCGAAGTGATCATCGCGCCCGACGCCGACGAGGTCGCGAAGCAAATTATCGGCACCAAGAAAAATCTGCGCCTGCTGCTGACCCGCACTTTGCCCGATCCGGATGCGCCGGGGTTGGCGGTGCGCTCGCTCGCCGGCGGTTTTCTGGTTCAGACTCGGGACACCGCGCGAATCGGGCTTGCCGATCTGAAGGTGGTCAGCAAGCGTCAGCCGACCGAGCGCGAACTCGCGGATATGCTGATCGCGTTCCGAGTCGCTAAGCACACCAAGTCGAACGCCATCATCTATGTTAAGAACGGCGCCACCGTCGGGGTTGGTGCCGGCCAGATGAGCCGAGTCGATTCGGCCCGAATCGCGGCGATTAAAGCGGCCGACGCCGCCAAGGCCGCCGGTCTGTCCGAGCCGCTGACCAGGGGGTCGGTCGTGGCGTCGGAGGCGTTCTTCCCGTTTGCCGACGGTTTGATCGCCGCCGCCGAAGCCGGGGCGACCGCGGTGATTCAGCCCGGCGGCAGTGTGCGCGACCAGGAAGTGATCGCCGCCGCCGACGAACGCAACCTCGCCATGGTGTTCACCGGCATCCGCCACTTCCGGCATTAGGGGGGGCGGCATTAGGGGGGGCGGCATGCGTTAACCCGCTTGCAGCCCTTAAAGAGCAGCACCAAGATTAATGCTCCTCCCAAGCTTTCGAAAGCAGGGTAACGCCATGACCACGATGATCGCAGAACTTTACGATGCGTTGGTTTCGGCCGGGGCTCCGGAGGACAAGGCACGCAAGGCCGCTGAGACAGTGGCGGCTTATGACAACCGGTTTTCCGGAGTCGACGTCAAGCTGGCTGAGATTAAGGGTGACATGAACTTGCTCAAATGGATGATGGGAATTTTGATTGCCGGGGTCGCCTCGCTGGTGATCAAGACATTTCTGGCTTAGCTCGGCTATCCCCTCACACGTCGATATCCTGCACGAATTTGGCGTTTTCCTGAATAAAGCGAAAACGCAGTTCAGGTTTACGGCCCATCAGCTTTTCAACCAAAGACTTGGTCGCTTCCGCATCTTCGCCGGCCTCGGGGTCGCGCGGATCGGGAACCGTGACGCGCAAAAGCGTGCGCTTGCTCGGGTCCATGGTGGTTTCTTTTAGCTGGGACGGCTGCATCTCGCCCAAACCTTTGAACCGGCTGATATCAATCTTGCCCTTGCCGCCGAAACCCTTCTTGATCAACTCTTCTTTGTGGGCGTCATCGCGGGCATAGACGCTTTTGGCGCCGGCCACCAACCGATATAGCGGGGGCAGGGCGAGGTAGAGATGGCCGTGATGAATCAACTCCGGCATCTCGCGATAGAAAAAAGTCATCAGAAGCGAAGCGATATGAGCGCCGTCGACATCGGCATCGGTCATGATGATGACTTTTTCATAGCGCAATTTGTCGGAGGCGAAGTCCTTACCGGCACCGCAGCCGAGCGCCAAGGTCAGATCGTTGATTTCCTGGTTGGCGCGCAGCTTGTCGAGACTGGCCGACGCGACATTCAGGATTTTACCGCGCAGCGGCAGAATGGCCTGGGTCTCGCGGTTGCGCGCCTGCTTGGCCGAACCGCCGGCCGAATCACCCTCGACCAGGAACAGTTCGGTGCCCTCGGACGAGGTGCGCGAACAATCGGCCAACTTGCCGGGAAGTCGCAATTTCCGAGTCGCGGTCTTGCGGGACTGTTCCTTGGCCTGACGCTTGCGCGCCCGTTCCTCGGCTTTTTCAATCAAGCGATCGAGCAAGGCGGAACCGGCGGCGCGGTCTCCGGTCAGCCAATGGTCGAATCGATCCTTGATCGCTTGCTCGACCAACCGAGTCGCCTCGGGAGAAGACAGCTTTTCCTTGGTTTGACCCTGAAACTGGGGTTCGCGGATGAACACCGAGAGCAATACCGCGGCGTCGCCCAGCACATCGTCGGGCGTGATCTGGCCGGCGCGGCGATTGCCGACTCGCTCGCCATAATCCTTCAGCGCGCGGACCAGGGCCGAGCGTAGGCCTTGTTCGTGGCTGCCGCCCTGAGTCGTCGGAATCGTGTTGCAATAGGAATGGGTAAAACCGTCTTCGTCCTCGGGCCACGCCACCGCCCATTCGACTCGGCCGGCATCGGCGGGAAACGGCGCTTCTCCGGCAAAGGCGGCGGGGGTTACCGTGCGCCGGTCCTTTAGGCTGGCGCTGAGAAAATCATGCAGGCCGCCGGGAAAGTGCAGGCTGGCCTCGCCGGGGACCGAGCCGTCGCCGGGCAGTAACCCGGAATCGCAGCGCCAGCGAATCTCGACGCCACGAAACAGGTACGCCTTAGAGCGTGCCATCCGGTACAGCCGCGCCGGCACCAGGGCGGCTTCGCTGCCGAAAATCTCCGGGTCGGGATGGAAGCGAATCGTGGTGCCGCGCCGATTCGCAACGGCGCCGCGCGGCTCCAGCTTGCCGGTCGGTTTACCCCGGCTGTAGCTTTGGGCGAATAATTTACGCTCGCGCGCCACTTCGACGACAAGTGTATCCGACAGCGCATTGACAACCGATAATCCGACGCCGTGCAAGCCACCGGAGGTGGCATAGGCCTTGCCCCCGAATTTGCCGCCGGAGTGCAGCGTGGTCAGAATCACCTCGAGTGCCGAAGTGCCGGGGTACTTCGGGTGTTCGTCAACCGGAATGCCGCGGCCGTTATCGCGCACGGTCACGAAACCATCCGCGCTTAATTCCAAATCAATGCGCGTGGCGTGGCCGGCTACCGCCTCGTCCATGGCGTTATCTAGAATTTCGGCAACTAAATGATGGAGCGCACGCTCATCGGTGCCGCCGATATACATGCCGGGGCGACGACGTACCGGTTCCAACCCTTCCAGCACCTCGATATCGCGGGCGGAGTACGGGTCGGCGGCGGCGGTCGCTTGATTTTTGAACAGGTCGGTCATGCCGGCATTATGACAACAGCCGTCACGTCGAGCAAGCGGCGCACTCAGCCATTGATGAAGCCGGGCGGCATCACCATATGGAAGAAGCGGCATCACCATATATAAGAAAATATGCGTAGATGCTTATCCGGGAGGATGGCGAATGATCACGTTACGAGACTGCATCGATCTTTCGGGATGCGATCCCGAAGAAATCGACGCCGTGGCAGAGCACGACCATATCTCTTTTACCGTGGCTATGGAAAAGGAATGGTGGATGCTGGAACAAAACTGGGGACCGCCGGCGGTTCGCCAGATCATCCGTGACGACATCGAAGACGCAACGATGCATGCACGCTATAACCATGTAGATGAGCTAATGATAACCTATAAACATGCTTGTCAACGGTTGCCGTCGGGTGCGGATCGGAGACATGAATTGCGCCTCTGAGATTTGCTTGTCCGGAGCCACCATGCGAGCTTACCGTGACGCCATCCGGAGGCATCGGTATTCCTTCTTTTTATGGTCTCCGGCGCGGCTCGGGCTTAGCGTTGGTGCGTGAGCAGCTTTCCCCTTCTATTTTTATATTCAGTCGACTTACTTATTTATCGCTTCCACAGTCTGCCCGGACCGTATCCGGCAGGATCAGCTTAATGATGACAAATGTAGCCGATGAGCCGCGCATCATGACTGTGCATTCGCCCGTTTCCAGAAAAGGCGAGAGATGGTGCCCGAATTCCGCATTAATCGACATGGCTTTCGCGATTATATCCTCACGCACTAATGCGAACGTTTAAAACAAACCGGTCTGTGATATACAGATGGCGTGCTTCCTTCGAGGGGGTAATGGACGATCTGATGGAACCAGGACCGGGTTCGAAGTGTGTCGTCGGACGTCGAGCCGTGTGGCGTTCCGCGTTGTTCGAAAGTGCTTCGGCAGCGCTGGTGGTCTTGGGCCTTAGCGGTTGCTCCCTTTGGCTTACCGGTTCGGTTGAGTTGGCAGGTTTGGCCTCTGCCGCGCTGACGTGCGGGCTGATGGTGGCGGTCGGGGGGCTGGGCCTGCTGCATTTGCGGACGATCCGATGGGCTCGACGCGACATCGAACGGCGCGTGTCTAAGCGGGTTGAGGACATGCGCCGAGCTGAAGAACTTTTATTGGCGGCAGAGCGCCTTACCCATCTCGGACACTGGGAACAAAATCTGGTAACCGGTGCGGGCTTTTGGTCATCCGAGATAAATCGGATACTTGGCCGCGCGCGCGGTCCGCACCCGCTCGACTTGACAGATATTCTGGCTGCGGTTCATCCCGAAGATCGGGACGAGGGATGTACCGCTCGTATCTTAGCCTCGGCCGGGGTTAAGCCCTATGACATTCAATTTCGAATTTTTCGGGCCGGAGGCGAAATCCGCCATGTTCATGCCCGGGCCGAGGTTCTGCGCGATGATCGAGGTGAGCCGGTCAAGCTGATCGGGACAATTCTCGATATCACGGACAGAGTATTTATTGAGCAGCGTTTGCGTGAGAGTGAGGAAAAATATCGCCGTATCTTTGAAGCAACCGGTGACGCGCTGTTTCTGGTCGATTCAGTTACCGGGCTGATTGCCGAGGCCAACGGCGCCGCCGCGCGAATCTATGGCTATGATCGGGCGGAATTGACGGGGATGCCCTGGCAGCGGATTGAAGCGCACGGGCTGTCCGCCGATACATATGTCCGGCATCGCCGTCGAGACGGGACAGATATTTTCGCAGAACTGTCTTTGGCAGAAGTAGACTTTAATGGCCAACCGGGGGCCATTATCGCCGTACGCGATATTACCGCTCGAAAAAAAGTGGAAATCAATCTGAGGCTGCTGACCCGGGCGATCGAGCAGACACCACTGTCGGTGGTGATTACCGATCGTGAGGGCAAGATCGAGTATGTTAATCCCCATTTTGTGACGGCCACCGGCTATTCGATTGAAGAAATAAAGGGAGAAAATCCCCGTATTTTCAGATCGGGCTATACATCACTCTCGGAATATCACAAAATGTGGGAGGCGATTTCGTGCGGCAAGGTGTGGCATGGTGAATTTCACAATCGAATGAAGAATGGTGAACTGCATTGGGAGTCGGCTTCAATCGGGCCGGTTCGTGATGAAGACGGTGAGATTACACATTTCGTGGCGGTTAAAGAAGATATTACACGACGCAAGCTGGCCGAAATCGAACTGCTGGCCGCAAAAGAGCGGGCCGAAGCCGCAAGTATCAGTAAATCGCAATTTCTTGCCACGATCAGCCATGAGTTGCGCACGCCGCTGA
>SERZ01001433.1_pt1 | contig 13547 bp, 19 predicted proteins | sample 3171461 | NCBI WGS metagenome assembly SERZ01 (sample SAMN06051861, study PRJNA518727) | freshwater metagenome | biome: subpolar coniferous forest; feature: holomictic lake; material: water; isolation source: holomictic Lake 227, 6 m depth | place: Canada: near Kenora, Ontario | collected... | reverse complement strand
AATAGCCAATATTAGCTATTCGGTCTAAAGCGTCAAAAAGATACTGTATCTGTGCATCGTTACCGCAATTAATGACTATTGCATTTTTAGAGTATGACAAGCCTAACTTTATTAATTGATTCGCTTCAATAATCGGAGTTAAACCTATCCCGGCAGGATTGGTCCCATATAAATACTGTTGAGCCTTTAAGACTCCATCTTGTGCGATTATATTAGTATAATACTTCGTTGTAAAGACATTTGGATTTAGATTATAAGAAATACTGCATTTATTTAAAGAGACATTAACTTTACAGATTCCCGGATTATAGCAAGCCGAAATATATGTTCTATCATAAGAAGGGATTAAATCGGTAGATAGATTATTTAATGTAAATGGTAAAGATTCAGTAACATTTTTTAATATAGTTGAATAAAGGAATCCTGTCAATGTAAGGGGAGTAGCTAATTTAATATTAGTTAAATTAGTAGCATTAGAATTAATTTTAGATATAGTAGAACTAAAAAGAAGTTCTCCTGTGGAGTTATTGTAGATAACAAAAATACAAGTCGTATCTAAAAGTGGGGGGATAGGAATGGTCAACGGGATATTAGCAAAATTACCACTATTAGATAAGGTTGTTGATGGACATATCTGTTTCCAATATTTAATGTTAAGCTTAATGCTAGTTAGATCTATTTTATTAACAGAATCATTAGGAAGTGATATATGAGAATTCAAAGATCCTGTAAAGGTTGGAACTGATTCAACGTATGCCTGTTGTTGACCTATAAAAATAGGAATCATATCCAAAATTGGAGTCTGCGTATTGGATAAGACTAATTCTCTAATAGAATTTGACATGTTTTTGCTTCCAATTAATATTGTATTATGGAAAACTTAGTTTTTCAATAGCTAAAAAAAAGCACCCTATGTTAAGGGTGCTTAATTTTAAAATATTTCTATTCTAATTTCTAAATTTAATTCTTTTAACTTCTTATGAACATATTCATCATATTTAATTGTAGAATCATAATTAAATTTAGTTATTAAATTATCATCATACATTCTTTCATAAAATCCTATTCTAGTATTTCCCTTAAGGCTTGGCATATTCCCAAGTTTAAAATCTACATCTTTTTGCTTAAGATCAGAATGGCAAACACATTCAACAAAAAGTGGAGAAATCATATTCTCTACCAATACCTCGTTAGCGAGTAAAGACTGTTCTTCTTCTCCTTCATCTGAGTTACGGAATTTCAATTCCCCTTTGAAAGCATATGTCTCATCCTTAGCCATCTGAAGACCATACTTTTCGTAAGCTCTTGGGAATAATACAACCTTAACTTTATTATTAATTGTCTCAACTGTGAGGATCGCCATATCTTCAAACTTGGCTTTTGTTTTAGTACGCTTAATCTCAATAACATTCGCAATAATTGTTCCAGGGGTTAGGCTGTCGATGAGCCATTTATTCTGACCGAAATAGCTATGATAAATGTTAAACCCGTAACAAAATTTTTCCATGTACTTTTCGGGAGGCATTTTAATTTGCCGCCTATCATCTAATGAAAAAACATCGACAGGATCAAATAAATTAAATACAGATGACCCCGAATTATGCTTACGATATTTAAGTAATCTTTCTAGATTGCCTAGTAGCAAATCTTTGTTCGGCTCCATCTTATCAAAAGCACCAGAATAGATGAGTGCCGTTAACTGTGATGTATCTAATTTGTTTTTCAGAACTACATCAATCACTCCATCGTAAGGTCCATTTTCCGAAATGCTTTGAGCCGAAGACCCCATGCCTTTGACAGACCCATACCCCATATAAACTCCCTGATTACAGAGTTTAAATCCTTCTCCCGCCTCATTAATATAAGGAGGATAGAAGGTGATCCGGTCTTTAAAAGCAAAGAAATCAGCACGTAATTTAGTGCTGTCTTTCATATCGGAGGATAAGATTGAAACAGCAAACTCTTTAGCATGATTGACTTTAAGATACATCGTCCAATAAGAAAGGAGCGTATAGGCATAACTGTGGGACTTGTTAAAACAATAGTCTGCAAACTTTACAATTTGTTCCCACAGCTTTTTGGCCTTACTATACTCAAAACCATTGTTTGTGCAACCAGTTACAAACTCTTTTTCCATAGTCTGCATCAGGTTCTTGTCTTTTTTACCAATAGCTTTGCGTAAGTTATCCGCCCTGGATAGAGTAAATCCAGCAATCTTTTGGGCAACTAACATAACTTGCTCTTGGTAGACAAACACCCCATAAGTTTCAGCTAGTAATTCCTTAAACTCTGGCAGGAAATACTTTGGATCAATAGAATTTTTATTGTGAATGAATTCTTCTGTCAATCCAGACGTTAATGGACCAGGGCGATATAACGCAGTAGCGGCAGCAATATCAGCAAATGAAGTAGGCTGAATACGTTTTAATAGTTTACGCATTCCGTCTGATTCAAATTGGAATATGCCATGAGTATCGCCATCTGCAAATGACCTGATAACTTTAGGATCATCTAATGGAAGTTGTTCCATTTCGTAGTATGACTTACCAAGGAGTTTTTGTGTTTCCTTAATAATGCCAAGGGTTTCAAGCCCCAAGAAATCCATTTTAAGAAGGCCAAATTTCTCAGCATCACCCATGTTTAACTGCACCACGAATTCATTATTAATCACTGAAACGCCAGTGGTTTCTCTCAATATTTCTGGAGAGATAATTAATCCTGCGGCATGAAGTCCAGTTTGCCTAACGAAGCCTTCTAGTGTTTTGGCTTCTTCCCAAACCTGTCTATTATCTGAAGCCCAATCAGACACAGCCTCTACTTGATAAGCTTCATCTAATGTAGGAGATATGCCAAACTTAGCCGGGGGAAAGAACGAGGTAATTCGATGAATTTCTCCTGCTTCAATATGGTTTAATCGAGCCGCATCTTTGAGGGCAGATTTACTCTTAAGTTCCATGTAGGTCATAATTTGGCCCACACGATCCTTGCCATATCGTTGCTTGATATATTCAATTACTTCTTGACGATCATTAGCATTTATATCTGTGTCGATATCTGGAGGGCTAACACGTTCAGGATTTAGAAACCTCTCGAAATATAAACCATTGCTAATAGGGTCAAGCTTAGTAATATCAAGGCAATATGCGACAATTGACCCAGCGGCAGAACCTCGTCCTGGACCGATGGGAATATTATTTTCTCTAGACCAATTAATAAAGTCCCAATTGATAAGGAAATAATCGCAATATCCCATATGTTTAATAACAGATTTTTCATATTTCAATCGCTCTAAATGTTCTTCAGTAGCATTGGGATACTTTCTTTTAAAACCCGCATCTACCAAACCGTCAAAATAAATCTCTGAATCCTTACAAAAAATCGGGTAACGTTGCTTAAAATCAATAACGGGAACGTTAATTCTGTGGATGAGTTTTTCATAATTTTCTATAGCATGAGGAATAAATTGAGCTGTTTGATAATGCAATTCATCATTGTACCATACTCGCCCTTCATGCTTAAATTCTCTGGCCGAAATAACCTCAATTTTACGAACGTCTTTTTGGTTGATTGCATAAGAGTCATAATAAAATATCGGCTGATACTTTAAATATATCGGATCTTCTAATTTAGAATTAGCATTAACTGCTACATAAGTTTGTTCAAATGGCAGACTATCTAAAAAAAGAAAATCCGCATTAATAATACAGACTAAATCACCTTCAAAGATAAGGTCTTGCACAGAAATGCGTGGACTATAATGTTTGTTTTGATTGGCTATTTCGATCATCTTACAGATTGACCGATAAGCAACATTATCAAAAGCAAAAAAACGTGCGCCGTGTGAAGGCGCACGTTTCTCATCGTAACTATCTACAACAAATAGTTCAACTCCTGGGATATTATTTTTATTAAGATACAGGAGTTGAACTAATTGAGAGATATTTCCATTATCACAGATTGATATAGGTGTTTCAAATTTTAGAGCTTTAAGATCCCTAATTCGAATTGCACTTTTACCAATAGTATGATCGGTTTTAAATCCTAACGAACACAACATATGATTCCTTTATGACACAAGCCACAGGATTGTGGCGGTGCTTAGGAACTATTGTATCACACTAATATTCTATAGTCAAGATTTCCTTGCCCCGGTGAGGGGCAAGGACAAACATAACTGTATCCAATTCGTGTGAGCTTAATGGAATTTCAACATTCCTAATTTTCAAGATATAGCTTAATCTATAAGTAGAATGTGCGGCTTCTGCACTACTAATGTCGCCAACATAATGCTTTTCTACAAATAATTCTATATCCTGCATTACTTACTCCGAACAGCGATCATTTCCTCTAAGGTGTCAAACGCCTTCTGCTTGAAATCAGCCGAAGGACCAAAAAGGACATTCTCAAAGAGACTTTCCTTGTCACGCTTCTTCGGAAGATCCCAATCGGCAATCTCAGTCATCACGTTATAAAGCCCCCATGCGCTCTGAGCAACCCCAGGAATATCCACGCCCATGCCGTTACCCTTACGGCCATTGAACATTTCAATTCTATTTAAACGAATAGAACGGGCAGGACCACGATCAGCAAGTTCTTCTTCCTTGCCAAACATAAGATCCTGATACTCTTGCACGAACTTATCGTCAATAATGAACTTCGCAAAAACATCGAAACGCTCATGAAGCATAGAATAGTATTCGTTCATCTGCTTCATAATACGGCCAGCTTCAGCAAGACGCTCACTAGCATTAGTGGTATGCCGAATCTTAACAATCTGTGAAGCGCCCTTAAGTGCCATCGAAAGAGTATTCTGGCAGACAACACGAATGTCGGTAAACATCACAGAACAAGGGAGAGTCCCATTGTGAGTAGTATAAAGCAAACAGAACTGGTCAACCTTGTCACCCTGGATGGGCTCAAAACTGGTGGGAAGTTTTGCAAGTAACCAAACCTTCTCCCCATCACCTAAAGCACCGGCAGTTTCATAGATAGCTTCACCCTGACCAGTTAACTCATCAAAGAACGAGAAAGCTTCACTGTTCTGAATAGGGGTATAAGCTTCGCCAACAATACCCAAAACCTTATTATTGTGGGAGTTGACAGTAGCATAAGCTTTGACACGCTCGATATCACAAGTCTCATTCTCAATAAAGCGATAAAGCTGTTCCTTCTTAACGATGTAATCTAACTTAGCCCTGGTAATTGCTTCTTCCGCAGTAAGCAACCCTGCGACAGACTCACCAAGCATATGCCAAGGTTGTCCGTTCTCAGAATTGAATGCCATCGTGTTTTCGTAAAGATTATGAGCCATTGTCTTTTTCCTTTGGGAGACAAGTTTCGCAGTAATAGTCTAAATACTCTCGACCATCTAGATCGGCGTATAAGCTATTGGCCGGAAAAATTTTATTGCAGGATACGCATAAGAGCGTGTTGTTTAGATAAGTATTTACTTTGACTAATTTCATACCTTGTACGTCACTTGTAATGTCGTACCATTTGGTAATTGAAGGCAATCATTTAATGTTAATTCTTTTTCAATTCTATTTAAAACAGTATAAACGGCTGATGCGATTGTAGAATAATCATCTGCAAGAATTCCCTGTTGTTGAAGATGCTGGGTAACTGCTTGCCCCAATAAGATTCTCATATTAGCCCCCTAAAGTCTTATTCTGTTTAATGGTTTTGCTCTCCCCAAAATCTGCGTTCTTACCAGATTTATAACCAGAGTTATAGGCATCATAATTAATATTACTTTCAGCCCGTTTAGCAAAAGTTACCTTAAACTTGTCTTTCATAAACTTATCTACGTCAGCCAAATCATCTTCAAACTTAACTAAGAGCATTTTGTTCGTGACTTCTTCGAAGACTTCTTTTCTTGATGCTGCCAGCTTAGAACTAATGCCAGCAACAGCACCACGATACCAGGAATCATAATATCTATGACCCTCTCCCATGCAAGCAATCTTAGAAATGCGAGTAAGTTGCACAACAATAAAAGCAAGTAAATAATGTACAGTTTCACAATTGGATGGTTTTCCAAATAGGACAATCTGAGAATCCTTAATACCATGCTTACGATCACACATAAACTTAAGCGTCTTGCAGTTATTGTAACGTGCTAAAGTGTGAGCTAAATCAATCTTCCAATTAGGGATACGACCAGACTTAAAAAGCGGATTTGGGTCTTGAACAATCTGTTCCCTTTTTCCAGGGTCAGCTACTTCAATCTCAATCTCAGAAATTCGATGCAAGTCCATTAATCTTTGTGCGTGTTGTAAAGCGAGAGCAGCTTCGTTCTCGGTTCCACCAGCCGCAAGAGCTAGAAGCTTACGAATGCGATCCTTGATCGGTTCCATTTAATCCTTATACTTTTTGAGAAGATCTTTCTTGAGTTGATTCCATCCCTCGTCGTCAAGGGTATAGTATGCTCGTTCTTTATCATTACTAGGTAATGGACAAACATACATATTAGCGATAATGTCTCTATCATTATTATCAAAAGAAAAAGCTGGCGACCAACCAATAGTATGTGCGCCACCTAACATTCCCATAGTTTCAACGTCTGACATTCTAAAACCGATATCTTCAACCAGCTTGTCAAATCCCGCTTGTGTCACTATACCACAGTATTTCCGGTGTTTGTGATTTTTCCACTCAGAGCCAAGATGCTCATATTGGGCTTCTTCATCTTTTTCCGTAATATGAAGTTTAGTTGAGGTAGGGCGAGGAATCTTAAATTTCTTTGGACAATCAATAGTTAAAATGACTGAGTATTCCATATATCTCCTATATGTAAAAAGACCAACCCCTGTGGGATTGGTCTAGTTTATTATCTATAATTACCACCCCAACATACCCTGATCATCATCGTCAGGATGATTAATATCTTCCTCTACCATTAAAGGTAGTATTCGGTTTCGCATATTGCCTCCAAGAGTGGGAAAGATAATTCTTTCCATAGATATTATAACAAATATCTACATCTTTTAGCAAAGTGGAGAAATCGTTTGAAAAATCTGAATAGAGGATATACTGATCGTGTAGGAGGCTTAATGCCAAAGCTTGAACGGCACAAGACAGAACTGGCTAGTATGTATGATCGAGAAAGCATTTCACCATGTAAGACTTGCAGGAAAAAAGACTCCTGCTTGATAATGCCGATTAAAGGACATTGCACCGGACTTGAGGTAGGTATCCCTTGGACGGTTAGTTATCGTGCTTCTTTACCAACTGGTACTGAGTATCCACAAAAGTAATCTCAACAACCAATTGGCAAGCATCACAATAGAGGTAGTTCCTGTTAAGGGAACCTACCTCATCAAATGCATGGATATTCTTGGGACATTTAAATCTGCGCCATAAAGGGAGTAGCCACATTGGTACTCCATGTGTAATTCCGTGATACTTCATTTTAAATCCCTTTAAAAAAGACCCACCCGAAGGTGGGTCTTGTCGCAGACGTTTAAATTATTTAATATTGGTTACAAATAAGAACACTCTTGTCCTTATAATACCGTTGAGCCCGTTCTGCAAAGCGAAGGACTAAGTCTTCGTAAAAATATGGAAGTGCAGCATTACTACCATGCTGAATACGAGATTCGGCAATAAGAACTGCCTTCTCCTTACTGAAAACGTCCTTCTTATTACACTTAGACCAACCGATACCGATATGCCCATCTTCTAAAGGTGCGGCAATAATAACACCAAGTAGATTGGTCCTATTCTGATTGTGAACCCACATGCGAATTGAATTATTCATAATTATGCCTCTCGGGGATTGAATGTGTTGCGTCAAATTTAATGTCGAAGTTGTTGTGGCCGATCCTATTTTGAGTCCTATCTCTAAACTTAGGAGTCTGTATTAACTTAGGTCCATAGCCGTATACTCTAATTGTTTCGCCATATACAAACTGGTTTTTTTCGTTGTATACACGAATCCAATATTCATTACGTTGAACTTCATATTCATTGATAACGGCAACTAACTGAGTGAAAGGAGGATTGCCAGAGGTAATGGTGACAGAAGCATTCGCCCGAAGCTTCTCATGTTGTGAGGCTTTGAAATGCCGAGTTTCATTGAGGATCTTTGACTTAAGTGCATCGGTAATATTTAATGCATTCAAATACTTCTCAAGACTGGCAATGGAGGGGTTCTCACCCTTCTTCCATTGAGCCAAGACTTTCGTTCCAAGATCGGCCTTTTCAAAAGCAAAAGACTGACAAGATTTGAAATTCTCATCAGTGACATTTGCTAAGGTCCGAAAAGCTCGACCGGGGATAGAGTTCCACCAAGATTGCATATTACCTCCATATTGGATTTGACCATTGTGGTCGGAGTTGGGGATCGCACAACGATTGTGCGACCCCCAAAAAGGTTAACTATTGGTTAGAAAGGAACTTCATCATCATCGGTAGCCGAAGAAGATGAGGAATCATTGCTGTCATAACTATCACGACCCGAAGGCTCGGGATCGGGTGCGCCACCACCACCAGCATTATCTCCACGCTTACCACAGAAGTCAAACGTATTCATCTTGATAGTTGTAAAACGGAACTTCTTACTAGAGTCATCCTTATCGGCAACGTCCTGATATTCGATCTTGCCCTCGATGATTAACTCCTGACCCTTCTTGATATACTTGGCAGCATTCTCTCCTGCCTTACCCCAACACACTACCTGATGCCATTCGGTTTTGCTCTGCTTCTCACCCTGCGGATCTTTCCACTGTTCAGTTGTCGCAAGACTAAACTTGCAATATGACTTACCTCCAGGGGTGGTTTTCAGTTCTGCATCCTTACCGATAAAACCATGAAGCGTTACCTTGTTCATACCCATTGGGTATCCTCCTTATGTGATCCGCTAAACTTGTGCCGAGTAGCGGTCAATACATGTGAGTTTATTTTACGCTAAACTCGTTACGCTGAAATTTCATCTGAAATCTCAAGTGGTAATAAAATCTCTCTTACATATGTAGATACATCTTTCTTAGCCTCGTCAGCTTTTTCTTCGATCTGCTGTTTTTCGGCTTTGCTGACTCTACATGTTAAAAATTCTCGTCTTACAACCTTCTTACTCATAAAAGACCTCTCTTTAATACATCATAGTATAGCATGTACTAAAAAGGTGTGCAACAATTTAGTTTAAACTAAATTCTAATTTCTTACCCTGGAATCTGATTACCATTCAAAAGAGCCTTCTTCAGCTTCAAGGGGGGTGAAGTCTTCGTCCATATTACACCTTTTTCTTAGTTGTGACAGTTCTATAGCTAAGTTAAAAAAGTGGGGGGATCTTTGTTCATGTGTTACCTCCAGATGACAAATAGCTTGTCTCCATAGATATTATAACAATTTATAATGATTTTTTGCGGAGCATGATACAATTTTATAAGGAGATTTTTGTGAATAACATTATTGTTGCTATCTTGAGTGGATTAGGGGCCGCATTAATCGGAGTTCTATTATTTTATCATTTACTCAAAATAGATGATGTAAAAAATGGGATTGTCCTTACTTTTAATTGGTGTAGAGATAATTCGGTACAAGTCATCACCGGAAATGATGGCAATGTGTCACATACACGAATTATTAATATAATTTGGTGTTTAGCTGCGCTCAAGATTGTTACACACTCTGTTTACAATAATATTCATATGCAAACTGAAGTATTGATTTTCATGGCATCAGCTATGGGATTCAATATGGCTCAAACTGTCTTAAATAAAGTTCAGGAAGTTAAACAAGCCACCGTTGTCGAGAGAGAGGGAAAAGAAAATGAATAGTCTGTGGTTGCAATTTAAAAACTATATTATTGTTTCAGCCGTATCTGTTCTAGTTACTCTAGTAAGTATGATGATGTGGAATCATCATCAATTAAAATCATTAGAAAATATTAATGAAGGATTAAAAAAAGATAAGATAGTTATTGTAGATCAGCTTACCTCTAATCAAAACCTGTTAAACCGTGATATTGAAGAAAAGAATAAGTTAACATTAAAATTTGAGGAAAGCGAAAAAGAGCTAGAAAAAGCCAAAAAGGTTATTGCTTCCCTAAAACAAGTTCAACCAGTAGAGAGAGAAGAAACCCCAAAAGAAGTACAAGATAAAATCGCTGTTTTATATCAAGATTCGTCAACAACATTTGCTAATGACCGGTTTAGTATTTTCGCACCTACTACTTATAGCATGTTACAAGATGCCGAGAACTGGAAAGTAAATGGTCCTATTTTAACGACTAATATTATGGGATATAAATCAGGTTGGGAGAAAGCAAATCTTGATTTAGATAATTGTCGAAATTTAAGCAATCAAAAAGATGTAGAAATACAAGATAGAGTTAGTAGAGAAGTGTTACATCTAAAGCTTGTTGATAACGGTGAGAAACAAATCAATAATCTTAATAAAGAATTGAAAGTAGAAAAAAAGAGTGCTACACTTAAGTTTATTGAAGGATTATTTGCTGGAGCCGCAGCTTATTATGCTCAAGATAAACTTAGGAAAAAGTAATGGAGATTTTTAAATTATTTGCCGACCTGATGAAGAACAATGGGATATCTTCTGTCATAGTTCTAATTTTCTTGGCCTTTATCAGTGGCGGCGGCGTATTAGTTTTTAGATGGGCAGATAAAAACATCAAAAATATGAAGTTTACTAGCAATGAGTATAAACAAGCCAACCTTTATAACCACGCTATCTTTAACACTATAAATAGAAATTTAAGTTTTGGTATACACAACCTAGTTATAGGCGAAAGATTACGAGAAGCAATTTTCCGTGATTTTTTAATTTACAAATTCACCGCAGTTAAAAACGAATTGGTTAGTTTCGTTGAACGTGGCGATTTAGAAAAGATGAGCAATGATTTATTTAAAGCAAGACTATTAGATTGCATTCAAAAATCAATTTGTGCCTATGAAAAAAAAGCGTTAAACGAAAAAATTCCAGATATTGTTATTTCTAAATTTAATGAGTGGCACTCTAGTAGAATCGCCATGATATATGATTTTTTAAATGACATTGGAGAATCTGACCTATTTGAATCCAATACCATTAAAACAAAAATAGCTTTTGATTTTTTCGTGCATTTACTTAATCTCACAATTGTAGATGCCCAAAAAACGTTAATTAATCTAAACGGTCAATTAGATGATATAACGTATAAAGGTATTACTTCGGAAAAACGAACTAATCGTGAGAAATAAAACTATGTCACTCAACTATAAGTTTGAGCAAACAAATTGGGGATTAGACATAACCCTAAAGAATCATGTTTGTGTCAAAGATCTAGAGCATTGGTTCAAAAAAATATTTCAAGATATTGACCACGTAAAACTTAATAAACGATTCCACTTAATTCTTCGACTCGATAACGTTGACCCATTGTGTGAAGAAGTTTGTAATTTCTTAGCAATTGCTAGAGTTTATTTGATAGGTAAAGGGTTACAACGTAGCATCATCCTAAGCGATAGTAGCGCAAAAATTGTGCATCTATTACGAGCACTTAATGTCATTGGAATCTATCATGATCAAAGAATATTGATTGATGATCCAAAAGGAAATGAGAAAGCAATGAAATGGGTAGAAAATGGGATTGAGCCATGAGCCTGATTAAATTAGCTCAAGCAAAGTGGAGACAATTTTTAGATAAAGCAAAAGATAGCCATGAATTATCTAATAGAATAAACCAATTGGTTAGAAATAAAAGAGTTAGTCCAGTAGATCATATTCTATCTGGAGATTTAAGAGAATCTATCCATAAATTACCATTAAACGATTCTAAGAAGAATTCAAAACATTTTATATCAAGAGTTTTAACTAGAAATGAAAAACACATTCCCACAGATGAGTTAAGAGCGAATATTAGAAATCCTGTTGGGGGGGAAACATACTACCCAATTCATCATGGGGCAGACTTAAATTCAATTAGAGCAAAACTAGAAGGAAATTCACACTATCCAATTGATGAAGGGTCAATGAAACTACTGAATGGTCAATTAGAAAATAGAGGAATATTTGTCCATTCTAAGTCAACCGAGAGGCTTGGAGCTTATGCACACAGAACAACTCATTTAAGACTAGGAACTCCAGCTACATTACAAGGGCAAATAAAAGGAAAATATTTATATAGAAACAATAATTTTTCTGGCGCTGGTGATGAGTACATAATCCCTAAACAATATTTACAACACATTGAAAATCCAATGGTTAAACGATTATGAGCCTGATTAAATTATGTGTAGTATCTGAGATAAGCGAGAATCCAAAAGATCCTCGACTGTTGCCCATGACTGAAAGACAGAAGCCACAACCTTCCAGGGTTAAGCCTAACAAGACTGTCCTTAATTGGGGAATGAAGAAGTGAGCATTATCAAACTATCTGCAAGGATATTAAAAGGTCCATTCACCCTGGACAGATGTTCTCATGGATTAAAGTCTGGCGAAACATTAATTGGCATACATAAAAATGGTATTCATTATTTTCAAAAAAGAGGCAAGAATAAAATTCAAACATTCTCTGCTGGCCCTTTAGCTAAACAGTGGCAATTAGAACAGTTTAAATTAGGAAGTCCATTTTGGGGAGCAGTTCACGAACTGACCAATAAAGATGCTAAAAAGAAACTGTCTCATTATAGTGAAGTATATAAATTTAAATCACCCGAATCCGCAAAAAGGTTTAGAGAACAATTAAAGGCGTTTGACAAATGAGTATAATCAAATTAGCCACTAAAAAACAAACCGCTGAAGACGTTAAGGAAGCTATACGTCAATACTCTATTGAAAAGAATATTGATCCCAACAAAGCCTTAATCCTTGCTGGTGGCTCTTTGTATTTTAATGGACTAAAGAAAACGTTTAGCGATATTGATTTCGTTCATCCTGACCTTACTAAGTTTGAAAAGAAAATCATAAATGGTTATGAACTAGATGCTGGTCCTGGTGGAGAGATTGTAGAGGCTGCTAGAATATCGCATCGTAAACATGGCTTGAATGTTCAAACGCCAGATGCTATACTGGCGTTCTATAAGCAAATGAACAGGCCCAAGGACCAAGAGAAAATTCAGCTTTTACAGAATCATCTGAAAGGCTTAAAGTGAGCTTAATTAAATTAGCTATTGAGGGTGGACCTCATAGTGATCTCCCCAATGCCTTTAAGGTTAGGAAGGGGATGGGTCCAAAAAGCAATATCCCTTTAGCTAAAGGAATGTTCCCTAAAGTGGCTGAAAAGATTATACTTCCAATGAGCCATTTAAAGGGTGATCATAATGAACTTGAGAAGATTAAATCAAATGCCCAAGGATTAACCGACACAACTCTTGGTAGACGAGTAAGCACAATTTTAAAGATTGTGAAAGAAATGGAAGCTGACGATAAACAAGCTAAAAAAGATCATAAGGTGATAAAATAACATGCCTTGGTCTTATCCTGATAACGTTCCTGCGTCAATGAAGTATCTGAAACCTTCGATACAGAAGAAGGCTATAGCTATTTCTAATCACGTATTGCAAGCTACAGGCGATGAGGGCAAGGCAATTGCTATTGGTATTAGTAAA
>SERZ01001431.1_pt1 | contig 13555 bp, 16 predicted proteins | sample 3171461 | NCBI WGS metagenome assembly SERZ01 (sample SAMN06051861, study PRJNA518727) | freshwater metagenome | biome: subpolar coniferous forest; feature: holomictic lake; material: water; isolation source: holomictic Lake 227, 6 m depth | place: Canada: near Kenora, Ontario | collected... | reverse complement strand
ACACCTCGAAATAATTTATAAATATATTTCTTTTGCCTGATATAGACAAAAATGATAGATGTTGCATTATGTAACGATTTTTGAGATATATTTATTTATAACAATAAAATCATGGAGATAAATGCTGTTACAAAAAAACAGCCATTGTTTCAATATGCAACAAAAGGGAAAGGGGAGAGAGACATGATTTTTTTCAGGAAATTTGAAAAACCGGAAGATGAGCAGATTGCTCCGGAATCGGAACTGACCCAGCTTCGCGCTTCAATAAAAAAACAACTGCCCGAGAACATCGCCTGGATTGCATTGAAAGAACTGGATCGTCTGGATAAAACCGATCCCTCGGTTCCCGAATACGGCATCGGGCTGAGTTATGTCGAATTTCTGATTTCCCTGCCCTGGATTCAAGCCACAGACGACAATTTGGATATCAAACGCGCCGAGGAAATATTCACATCCCAGCATTACGGCCTGGCGCAGGTCAAAGACAGAATTCTGGAATTTCTGGCCGTCAGAATCCTTTTCAATATCCGTTCATTTCATGTACTGGTTGTGGATGACGAAGAAATCGCACGTACCAATCTGGAATATATTTTAAAAAAAGAGGGCTATGTTGTATCGACAGCGGTCAATGGAGCGGATGCGCTGGAAAAGGTCATGGCCAGTGAATTCGATCTGATCCTTACGGATTTGAAAATGGAAAAAATGGATGGCATGCAGCTTGTGGAATCCGTAAAACGTGTATCCCCTCATACCGATATCATTATGATTACAGGTTTTGCAACGGTCAGCTCGGCTGTGGATGCGCTGAAAAAGGGTGCGGCCCATTATCTTCCCAAACCGATCAACCTGGATGAACTGCGGGCGACGGTCCGCCAGATTCTCGATAAGAAAAAGCATAAGCTCATGACCCGGAGCCCGATTCTGTGTTTTGCAGGCCCTCCGGGGACCGGTAAAACATCCATCGGAAAAGCCATTGCCGAGGCGCTGGAGCGTAAATTCATCCGGCTTTCGCTGGCCGGCTTTCGGGATGAAGCAGAACTGAGGGGACACCGGCGCACTTATGTCGGGGCCATGGCCGGCCGCATTATCAACGAAATCAAACGCGTCGGGGTCAAAAACCCGGTTTTCATGTTGGATGAGCTGGATAAAATCGGCCAGGATTTCAGGGGAGATCCAGCATCCGTTCTGCTGGAAATCCTGGACCCGGAGCAGAATACGCAATTTACGGATCATTATTTGGATATTCCGTTCGATCTTTCCTCGGTCATGTTTATTGCAACCGCCAATATGGTGGAGAAAATTCCGGCGCCATTGCTGGACCGGCTCGAGATTATCCAGTTTGCCGGATACACGGAAAAAGAAAAACAGGCGATCGCCAAAAACCATATCATCCCCAGGCAGCTCAGAAATCACGGGCTGTCTCATGACCGGCTGGCGTTTTCAGATACTGCCATCACCCGGATTATCCGCGATTATACCCAGGAGGCGGGTCTTCGCAACCTTGAGCGCGAATTCGCCAATGTGTGCCGAAAACTTGCCCGGATTTGCCTGAATAACCCGGATAACACCTGTGTGGTGAATGTGGAAGACAGCTTGGTCGAGCAGCTTCTGGGACCGCGCAAATACGCGCATGAAATCGCCGAAACCGAAAATCAGGTGGGGGTTACAACCGGACTGGTCTGGTCCGAACTTGGCGGAGAAATTATCTTCGTTGAAGCGACCAGAATGAAAGGAAATCAGCAGTTGATATTAACCGGGTCCCTGGGAAATGTACTGCAGGAGTCAGCCCAGACGGCGCTCAGCTTCCTGCGCAGCCATGGGGATGATTTCGGAATTCAGCCGGATTTTTTTAAGGACTCCGATATTCACATTCACTTCCCCTGCGGCGCCATTCCCAAAGATGGCCCTTCAGCCGGAATCACCATTGCGCTGGCGCTGATATCGCTTCTGACGCAAGCACCGGCCCGCAGAGATGTGGCCATGACCGGGGAGCTGACGCTGAACGGCCGGATTCTTCCGATCAGCGGGGTCCGCGAGAAAATACTGGCTGCCCAGCGTGCAGGCATCAAGGTGGTCATTTTCCCCAAACGAAACGCCGTGGATGTGAACAATCTTGAGCCAGAATCCTGTGAAGGCATTGAAGTGGTGCTGGCGGATGATATCAAATCCATTGTGGCGCGGGTTATTGAACAGGAAATAGACTGAAGACGAATAGCCGAAAATTATCTCGTATTCTGTCAGCGTTTTCAGTTTTGATAAGGTATCGAGCCTCTGATTGAGTAAGGCATCGAAGGATGATCAATAAGAAAAAGGTGTTAAGTTCAGTCAAGGTATTTCAGGCGGGCCAACTCTTGGACTTTCTGTTTAGACTTGGCAAATTTATCAAAAATTTGGGCGGTTTTCTGCTCCAGGGAAGCAAATACTTCACTAACATCCTCTTTTGAAGAAAATAGATTCTTTACCTTCTTCATTTTAAGCTTTTTTAATGAGTTCATTTCATACCCCAAAAATGTTATCTATGCAGCAATGATACTCGATGATCAAGTTTTTCAGTAACATGCTGATATTATTGAGTTTATTAAAAAACAAGAATATTTTATATGTCTTATTAAATCAAGTCTTATGTTTTTTCGACGCAAAAAACTTGATAATCGAGTTATAGGATTTTTGGAACGAGGTAGATGCCGTATTGAAAGAGAAAGGAAGTATCTTATGAAAACCTTGCGAATTGGCATAGCTTCCTATGAAAAAATGAAAGAGCGCACTATGACGATCGCGCGCGGTGAATTGAAGCCTGGGAATGATGAGCCAAAACTTTGGTTCACATCAATCGAAAGTCTTGCCCGCATGCTGTCAGATAAAAATCGCACACTGCTCAACCTCATTATTGAGCAACAGCCCAAGTCTATTGCCGAATTGGAAACCTTATCCGGTCGCGCCAAATCCAATTTATCACGCACGTTGAAAAGCATTGAGCGTTTAGGCATGGTTGAATTGCTCAAGGGTGAAGGCAGTGCAGTGTGTCCTCATGTTCCCTATGACGAAATTCAACTTGATCTGCAGTTTGCTCACCATCAACGGGGCCATTTTGCAGCTTTGCGCTGATAAATGCCATGATTTTTTTACAGACGCATTTCGCCGCCGACATTGGCTATGTTCATGCGATACTGAGGAATCTTTTTCAAAGCTTCGCCCATCTCTTGCGCCGCAATCCGCAGCTCATAATTCTTTTGCAGGTTCATCCAAATATCCGGTCCGGTGCCAAACCACTTGCCCAGGCGCAAAGCCGTGTCGCCGGTAATGCCGCGCTTGCCGGCAATGATCTGCGTGAGCCGGTTCGTTGGTACGCCCAATTCTTTCGCAAGGGTGTTTGCGCTCATACCGAGAGCTTTCAGCTCGTCGGCCAGGTGTTCCCCTGGATGAATGATAAGTCTCGCCATAGTTGCCTCCTAATGATAATCCAAGATTTCCACGTTAAGTGCGCCAGGTGAACCATCCGGCCATTCAAAACAAATCCGCCATTGATCGTTGATGCGAATACTGTATTGACCTTTGCGATCCCCTTTGAGTGCTTCGAGGTGGTTCCCAGGTGTATTTAACGCCATCAGGCGGTCGGCTGCGTGGAGCCTATCCAAACGCAGAATTGCTTGCCGCTCGATCCCCTGAAACGCATTTACCCTTTCACCGTCGAAAAACACCCGCGTGCGCTTGTTGCGGAAACTTATAATCATGCTGTATCTTACAATATTATACGCTGTACGTCAAATATCTATTTTGTTGGAAGTTTTTATTTGTGTCAACTCAACAACCCTGACTTGCACACAAGGATGTAGGCGTTGAACTCATGTTTCATTGTGAAACGCTGATTACATTCCAGGTTTTGCAATGGTTTCCCCATACCTGTCCCTTTTGATGTTCCAAACTGAAACGCCAGCATTGCCGATATAACCCCTGCACCCAGCTCAATTTTCCATCTATGGCAATTTAAGTTCAATATTTCAATGTATTACCGATTCATTTCCGGGTTGGCATCAATTTTGATTAGAGGAAGTATCAGGCAGCACTTTGGAAAGGGAAAACAAGTGGATGGAACATATTCTGGTGAGCATGGACATCCGGCAGGATGCCGACAGCCCGTTTCCCCTCATAAATCAGGACGAGACGGGCGGTTTTCTGGCAGCGGTATATCGGGCCATTCATCTGGCGGAACGGATCAGGGCCAATGTCCATATTTTACTGGTTTGCTATCAAGAACCAGCATCTTCCCCAACAGACACCTTCACAGGTCTGGAAGATGCGGCAAAAAAGCATCTCGAATTGATGATTGAAAAAGCCAGATCCAGTGGAGTGAACGTAAATTATCACATTGCTTATGGGAATTTTGAAGCCGAAGTCATCCGGTTTGTCGCAGAGAAGAAAATCACCTTGCTGATTCTCGGACTGCCGTATGGGGATTCTGAAAGTTCCGTGGAATTCAACAATGCGCTTTATGGCATCCGTCAAAGCGTCCGGTGCGCTATCGAGCTGGTGCGCCGGAAAAAACCATTAACAAGGAGGAAGTAACATAATGAATCTACCCTGGCATCTTTACCTGCCGATTGCAGGCAACAGCGTGAACATTCTGCTGGTTTTCGGAATGGGCGGCATTGTCGGGCTTTTATCTGGCATTTTTGGCGTAGGCGGAGGCTTTTTGATGACCCCGCTGCTGATCATGATGGGGATTCCGCCCACGGTGGCCGCGGCATCCGATTCCAATCAGATAGGAGAAAAGCCCCAGGAAGAGCCTGTTTGATGGTAGCTGCAAAGAGCGGCGGAACGGAGGTGACACCTGTTCCGGAAGAAGCTCAGCAAAAGGCGTGTTTGACACCGGAACTGGCCAGGAAACTGGCGGAGACCACGCTGCTGATCGAACGCTATTTCAAAAGACCCCAGGATATCGAATGGGCCATTGATTCGCAGGACCGAGTAATGATTCTTCAAGCCCGACCGCTGAATCTCCAATTGTCGGCCGGATGTCCGAAAGATCAAATTGAACTATCCGCGGCGGAGCACCCCGTGCTGTTGAAAAATCAGGGGGTTGTGGTCCAACGCGGCGTGGCGGCCGGCAAGGTGTTTATTCTGGAAAATAACGCGAACATTCTGAACGTTCCTTATGGCGCGATTCTGGTGGCTATGCACACCTCTCCGCGCCTGGCAAGGGTGATGCGCAAAGTTCACGGAATCCTGACAGATGCGGGGTCGCCGATGGGGCACATGGCTACCATTGCCCGCGAGTTTCGGATTCCGACCATTGTGAATACCGGCATCGCCACGCAAATACTGAAAACAGGCGACGAGATCACCCTGGATGCCACCCAGAATATTGTTTATGCTGGATATGCCAAAGAACTTTGTTATGAAGACATCACCGCTGAAGATGTGTTTGAGGAATCCTATGAATATCGCCTGCTTCGCCGGATCCTGCGAAAGATCAGTCCGCTGAACCTCCTGGACCCGCATGACAAAAACTTCAGGCCGTCCGGCTGCAAAACCGTACATGACATCATCCGGTTTATTCATGAAAAGGCGGTCAAGGAACTGATTCATTTGGGGGATACCCGTATCGGCGACAGCGATGCCGCTTCCAGGCGGCTGAAATTCGATATCCCCCTGGGGCTGGTTGTCATTGATATCGGCGGCGGCGTTCAGGCAAGGACCGCATCGGCAAAAGACATTTATCCAAAAGATATTACCTCAGTTCCCATGAAGGCGTTTCTTGAAGGACTGACTGCCCCCGGAATGTGGAGCACAGCGCCCATGTCCGTGGATTTCGGAAGCTTTATGTCCAGCCTGACCCGGACATATTCCGATTCCACGACCCATTTCAGCGGGCGGAATATAGCGCGCAAGCGCTTAAAAAAGTCATTGAACTGGCCCGGCATACCTGGGCGGATGTAACGCTTCTGTCTGTTTTGCCTGCCCAGCCTTTCGCGCAGGGCGAGCCTTTGTCGCCAGCTCAGGATCAGCGGGTTAAGGCATTGCGCCACTACCGTGAGGAATTCCTGGAAAATCTGGGAAGTTCCGATTCCCCGTACGCCCTGGAGCGGTGGGACCATGAATGGATACCACTCAAAAACGGAAGCTGGGAAGAAATCAAGGTCTGCAGGGGGGTGAAAAAAGATGTCAAGGTCCGTATCCGGACAGGAAATGCGGATACCGAAATATTGAATGAGGCGGAGACAGACGGCAGCGACCTGATTGTTCTGGGGTGCGGCAAGGGGGGACAATGCGGCTGGGAATCATCGGCGGTTGCGCCGAGAAAGGTTGCAGGAAACGCCGCGTGCTCCGTTCTTCTGGCAAAAGAGGATAAACCGATCCGGCGCATCCTTGCCTGTATCGACCAGATTTCCGTGAGTCAGGAATCCCTGGAGATGATAAACCAGCTCGTTACCATTCATGACGCTCAACTGGAGCTAATCGGTCTGACCCAGGACGGCGCGGCCAAGTCCGAAGCCTATACCCGCATGATTCAAATCGGAGATTACTACAGCGACAAGGGCATCCCGGTCAATACCCGGCTGGCGGAACTGTCCAAATTCGAATCCGTCATTTCAACCAACGCCGGCCATGATCTTCTGGCGTTCTGGATGGGAAAAAAATCGTTGCTGACCCTGCTATTTCCCAGGGACTGGGTGGAAAGATTTGTCGGCGTTTGCCAGTCGTCCGTCCTGGTGTTGAGATAACTGCAAAAAAAGAGGTGATAAAAATGAAAGTCCTGGTAGCCGTTGATAAAAGTGAAGAATCCCAAAAAGCGCTGAAATACGCCTGTCATTTGCTGGAGCATTTTGATGCCAAGGTCGATGCTGTTTATGTCAAACCCGATGAATCGGACATTGGCGCTGAAACCATGTATGCTCCGTTTGCCGGTCAGGAACAGATAGCGGCGTGGATCGAAAAAGAAGCCGAAGCTGTTGCCGAAGGGGTGCTAAGCTCCTGTGAGGTATGCGAAAGCGGAAAAGTCCCCTGCTGGCCTAAAATTCTCACCGGAGATCCGGCAGATGAAATCCTGCATCTGGCCGAGACACAATGCTATGATCTGATCGTGTTGGGCGCACAGGAGCACTCCGCCCTGAAAGGGCTCATCCTGGGCGCCGTGCATGCCAAGATTCTTCATCATGCCCGTCAGCCGGTGCTGATCGTCCGTAATTTCCGTCCCATTCATCGTATTTTAATCGCTTACCGGGGATCGACATGTGATCAGGATGCTTTGGAATTTATTGGGCGGATGGTAAAGAAAAGAAAACCGGAGATTACCATTTTGCATGTTCAGGAAGCTGGAAAGGGCGAAAATGAAGCATCGGCAGAGACCTGTCTTATCAATGCCAAAAAGAAACTGGGTGAATTTGAACATGCACCGGATACCAAAATGACAAAAGGCGATTTCACGGATGAAATTCTGAAAGAAGTGGCGACCGGAAGATATGACCTGGTGGTGTTAGGCGCTTACGGACATAAACGGCCCAAGTATCTAAGCCTCATCAGCGATGAAGCTCTCAATATCGCCCGCCTGACCACCCGTCCCGTCCTCGTCTTTCGGGATACAGCGAAGTGAGAGTTACCGTATCTGATCAAAATGCCTGTAGCCAAGCCTACATAACTTTCTTGAATTCTTTGATGGCTTTTCCCAGGGAACTGCCGAGTTCAGGAAGTTTTCCAGGCCCAAAAACGATCAGGGCAATATTAGATTATGAATTATGAATTTAAAAAAACATTCAACCATCACTATACGCTTTTGCTTTTCATTCGTAATTCGTAATTCGTAATTCATCATTTCACGATAGGCGGTACACCGTCCATTCTTATAAAATCAAAGGCTATTGCATTGAGCAATGTAAAACTGATATGAATATTAATACACGCTTGTAAAGTTTTTCACTGCAAATCATTGAGGGCCACTTATGCACATGTTTTCAATGGGAAAAGCTTTCATCAATGACATTAATATGAGGACAGACAGCGCAAATGGAAGACCAAATACCTGCAAGAGTCCGTAATCGCCGGGTTCACATGGCAAATGAACGGACATTTCTGGCTTGGATCCGAACAAGCATCGGGATAATGGCTTTTGGGTTTGTCGTTGTCAAATTCGCCCTTTTCATAAAGCAGATTGCATTGTTATTGGCGAAAACCGGATTTCCGGAAACGCATGTTGTTCAGCCATCCCAAGGATATTCGTCATTTTTCGGTATTATACTGGTTGGACTTGGAGCATTGATGGGGCTGCTTGCTTTTGTTAGATATAAAAAGATAGAGAAACAAATCGACGAAGATACATATCAGCCCTCATGGATTCTGGACATTTTGCTGACCATCTCCATCCTTGCAGTAGGGATATTTCTTGTCGTTTATCTGATTCATAACACTTCAGGCTTTCTCGTTTCCTGAAAGCCTGGCCGGATAACATGAACTTCACGCGAAACCCTGTTGGACTATTGTTGTTTGCTTTCTCCATCCTGGCCATAATGGCCGGTTTGGTCTGGGTTTCTGCTTATAAAAATTTTCCGGTTTTACAGGATGTCATTTCAGACGAAATCTATGGCAATATCACGGTTGCCCGTCCACTTATTATGTATCGGGAATTGGTTGTGGTTTTTGCCGATATCAGGAGATTCCATGCCGGCGATCTGGCGCGCCGCACTGCTCAATCCGGAGCTGCTGTTGCAATAGTCGACACGGCCAGGGCCATGCAGGCTCTTGCCAGCAGTGGAAATCATTGTCTGACCGCCGACCGTGTCATGGAACCTATGGGGATTTTATCAAACTGGGCAAAGGCATCAAAAGATAAACGCTCAATCATGGCCGGGATTGGAGATGGCGGCCTGCTGCCTTTGCTCTCCGCCGGAACGAAATCAGGTGGCGCATCGCGAAACCTGTCCATTGACTTTTCCGCGCAATTGCCTGAAGGATACAGGCCATGTTCCCCGCTAACTTCAGCGATGATATCGGGCCATCAGGAACTGACATCGTCTCCGGCGTTAAATGGAAAATGGCTGGCGGTGTGGATCGATCAGCCGGAGGCTGGTACCGCGGTATTCGTTCGCGGATTATTGGGCGCCAAAACCGCAATCGCGCCTTATGATACGCCGCTTGATACCGTTACCGTCGATGAAATACAAAAAATAATCGCAGAAGAGAACCGGACTCTGGCTAATCCCTTGCCGATTGTAGAAGTACCCGCAAAAAATCCGAATGATACGGTTACCCTGTTTTATTCGGGAGATGGGGGATGGCGTGATCTGGATCGGGATGTTGCCGAACAAATGGCTGACCTGGGATACCCGGTTGTTGGCGTGGATACACTACGCTATTTCTGGAGCGGCAAGACACCGGAAGAAGCAGCAAACGATTTGGCTGCTGCAATGACATATTACAGGACAGCCTGGAAGGCTAAAACTTTCGTGCTTGCAGGGTATTCCTTTGGCGCCGATATTCTGCCCGCTGTCTATAATCGCCTGTCAGATACGGATCAGGAAAGCGTTGCCCTGATAGTTCTGTTGGCGCTATCCAGAACCGCTGATTTCGAAATACATGTCTCGGGTTGGGTGGGAAAAAGCAGTAATGGAGTTCCGATATTGCCGGAACTGGGTCGCATTCAGGGGAACAAAATTCTATGCATTACCGGGCAGGAAGAAAAGGTGGACTCAGCCTGTGCAGAGTTGTCAACTACTGGCGCCAGGCTGATGGATCTGCCGGGTGGCCACCACTTTGACCAGGATTATCCAAAGCTGACCATGCGAATCCATCGAAATATATCGACAGATCGGTTTGAAAGGAAGCAATTAGGGTTCACATCTACTTTAGTTGCGCAACACCCGTATGAAACGAGAATCAGTTCTGCTTAATATCCAGAAAGCCGCTCACCTTCTTCCCTTGTTTTTATTCGGATTGGCGCTGTTCATTGTTCATAATGAATTAAAAACCCACCACATAGATCATGTTCTTCAATCTGTTAAAGGCGTGCCCGCAAGAATTCTCATCGCAGCGGTTGCGCTGACGGTTCTCAATTATATCGTCCTTGCCGGTTATGATCTCTTGGCGCTTCGTTACACCGGACATGGCCAAATTCCCGTGCCAAAAGTTCTGGCGGCATCCCTGATCAGTTACGCCATTAGTAATAACACCGGCCATGCCTGGGCTGCCGGTGGCTCGGTCCGGTATCGCTTTTATTCCGTATGGGGGATACCGGGCTGGGATGTATTGAAAATATCCCTTTTTCTGACGTCTTGCGGGCCCTGTTGTTATCTGCCGTGTTAACAACAGGCTATGCATTATACTATTTGGTTGCTGTTGCACGCCCACAGGCTCTCAAGAAACCGGATTCTGATGAATTGGACGAGGCAACGGCCTTGATTGCAAACGCGACGGATACCTGGGGATTTCTGGCGTTATTGGGAGATAAGTATTTGAGCTGGAGCAATGACAGGAAGGCGTTTTTAATGTTTGACGTTACGCCGAAATACTGGATAGTCATGGGCGACCCCGTGGGGGAGCCAAAAGCTGTTGACGGTCTGCTCTGGCGCTTTCGTGAACGGGTTGATCTTTATAACGCCAAATCCGTGTTCTATCAGGTCAGTGATCGATATTTGCCGTACTACCTGGATCTCGGGTTGTCCCTATTAAAAATTGGCGAAGAGGCCAGGGTCGATCTGGCGAAATTCTCTTTACAGGGCGGCAAGCGTGATTCGCAGCACGGGGCTCGCAATAAATTCACCAAAAAAGGCTACCGTTTCGCGATCCTTGCTAAAGAAGAGTTAAAAAATAATTTGGCAGTGTTGCGCAATATTTCAGACCAATGGTTATTGAAAAAGCATACGCGTGAAAAAGGCTTCTCTCTTGGGTTTTTTAATGAAGATTATATCTGCCGGACGGATGTCGCCGTGGTGTATGATCATTCAGAACGCATTATGGCGTTTGCCAATCTCTGGGAAAATGTCAACAAGGAAGAGTTGTCAATTGACTTGATGCGTTATGATCCGGAAAGCCCAAACGGCATTATGGAATATCTTTTTGTCGAGCTGATGCTTTGGGGCAAAACGGAAAATTATCGCTGGTTTTCGCTCGGAATGGCGCCGCTTGCCGGATTGGAAAGGCATCCACTGGTGCCATTGTGGCATAAAATCGGCACCGCAATATTTGATCTGAGCGAGGAGTTCTATAACTTTGAAGGTCTTTACGAATATAAAGCAAAATTTGAACCCGAATGGCAGCCTCGTTATCTGGCCGCACCCGCAGGGTTATCCGCCCCTTTTATCCTGATGACCATTGCCCGTCTGATCTCGGGCGGCTGGAAAGGCATATTTTCCAAATAGAAGGAAAAAACATCATGATGTTCCCTTTTGAAAAGTATCTGGGATTGATTGCCATGGGTTTTGGTGTCGGAGCCTATGGGACACTGATCGGAGCCGGCGGCGGGTTTGTGCTGATGCCTATTCTGCTCCTGCTCTATCCGGACCGATCACCGGAGTTGTTGACCAGTATTTCGCTTGCAGTGGTTTTCTTCAATGCCGTGTCGGGCTCCGAAGCTTACGCCCTGATGAAGCGGATCGACTACAAATCCGGCTTCCTGTTTGCCCTGGCCACCATCCCGGGGTCCATTCTTGGTGCGCTGAACACCGCCATGGTGCCCAGACGCCTTTTTGATATTATTTTCAGTGTGCTGCTGATCTGTGCTTCCATTTTTCTGATGTTTCGTTCAGGCCCGCCAAAGGAAACCTGCAAGGAACCCTGTAGTAAGGAAAACCCTTTCATTTTCAAAAAAAATAAAAAACCACATTGGAGCAATTTGGAATTTTGTTCATCATTACAATTTAAACATAGCTCCAAAGCTGTGCAAGATCACTACATCTTAAGCACTACCTAAGACCTTTTCAAGCAACAATTTCACTATTTTTTCTGTATTTTCCTGATGGTTGTGGCGGTCCAACCCCATTGCCCTTGTCCGACCCCATTGCAGTTCGACGGCGAAGTTTTCAATGGCAGATTCGGTGATTTTATCGCTCATCATCCTCTTTCCCGGTAAGCCTTTTTACTTCTCGGTCAAAGTCGGAAACATATTCCTTGTCCTGAATAACCCGAAATTTTTCATACTCCGTAGTGGCCAGCGCCAGGGCGACTTCATGGCTGATACTGCCTGCATTGGTAAGGATTTCATATTCGCTGAACTTTAAAAAAGCATTGAGCTTCTCCATCCAATCTTTTGTGTACATGGGCTTGTTCCGCACTGCCTGCAATTCCGCAAAATCGAGGTACATGGTCACAATGCGGTTCAAGTGGTCAAGTTCCGGTTTGTCCAGAAAATTCTTGGCAATAGAAACATCGCTCGGCATGATCTTTCCCGTCGGACCCTTACGCCATGAAGTCAAACCCAGATTGAGTTTTGTGCTGTCGACACGTTTAGAAATGATCTCAGCGGCGGTTTGCCCAGTAATGGCAAAATGCAGTTTGTTTTGCACAGTCGCGAAGAATTTATTGGTGTCTGCCGCTTTTGGCGAATAGTCAATTGACGTTGCGTAAATATCGGTTATTTTCTGATAAGCCACCCGTTCGCTGGAGCGGATGTCCCGGATTTCTTCAAGCAAATCATCAAAAAATCGCGTACTGAAGCGGGAACCGTACTTAAATCGGTCGCTGTCAATGGCAAAACCTTTGTGGATATATTGCTGAAGGATAGAAATCGCCCATTGGCGAAACTGCGTACCCCGCTCGGAATTGACCCGGTACCCAACAGCAATGATCGCTTCCAGGGAATAACATTTAACCGTTCGGGACACTTCCCGGCTGCCTTCCATCTGAACTACCGAGAAATCCTCGGCAGTTGCAGATTCGTCCAGCTCCCTCTCTTTATAGATATTTTTAAGGTGCAGAGAGACATTGTCGGCACTGCATCCAAACAGTTCCGCCATTCTCTTTTGCGGCAGCCAAATATTCTCATTGGCATAAAGCACTTCGATATTGATTTTTCCGTCTGCTGTCTGATAAACGGTGATTTGATTATCAGGGAGTTTCTTTGTTTTTGCCATTATCGTTCTCCCGCGCCATCCGGGGCAGTGGCCAGGCCGTAAACATACTGGTAGCCCGCCTTTTCCAGAAATTGGCGCCAAAACCTTCATGAAACACGACAACACCACGAGCCTTGTTAAGAAACTGCATTCAAATATTCTTCAAGCGCTTCCGGGTGAAAATAATATTTCATTTGCTGATGACCCTACGCGCCATAGCTAATGCATCTGGGCCATTGACAGGTTCCACTTTCTTTTGCCTTATTTCATCCCTACGCCGTTTCACGATATCAAGTTGAAAGTTTTCCAAATCAGGGTTTATGTGAGTTACGAGGTATTCAACAATGCGATCCGCCAACACAGCTTTGGTCTCATCTGGAAGGCTCATTGCCTCCTCGTAGATGTGGTCAAGTTTTTTTGCCATTTTTCATCCTGACTTAATGATTTGCTTTTGTTTCACTCAAGAGTCAAGTAATTTGTCCACGGAATTCCTGCTCACCGATTGGGCAGTGGACCAT
>SERZ01001429.1_pt1 | contig 13558 bp, 8 predicted proteins | sample 3171461 | NCBI WGS metagenome assembly SERZ01 (sample SAMN06051861, study PRJNA518727) | freshwater metagenome | biome: subpolar coniferous forest; feature: holomictic lake; material: water; isolation source: holomictic Lake 227, 6 m depth | place: Canada: near Kenora, Ontario | collected 2013-06-25... | reverse complement strand
GGACATTCCGCTGATGACAATAACCGGAATATTTTTCTTCTGCTTATCCTGAGCCAGTTTGCTGAAAAAACGTGTTCCCCATTCTCCCGGCATTTCCAGATCCAGGGTGATCAAATCAAAAGACTCCGAACCGACAAGGTCCAGTGCATCCTTTGCATTTTCCGCCATAGCGGTCTCATACCCGTTATCATTTAGTAAACTGGACAGATACTTCCGGATCATGGGATCATCATCAATTATGAGAATTTTTTTCATTTTCTCCTCCATCTATCAAGAACTCTCTTACTTATTAATACAGAGGACAGGGCAACCGGCGCGAAGAATCACCTGTTTAATCGTACTCCCTAATTCACCGGTTTCCGAGCCTGGGTTTTTCGAGTCCTGGGCCATGATAATCAAGTCTGCATATTTCTCCCTGGCATATTTTACAATTTCAATATAGGGGTTCCCTTCCCAGACCTCTATTGAATAATTTTCAATTCCTTCCATTTTTGAAGCGTATTTTTTTCTTGAAAAACGAAGTTTTTCACGGATGCGCTCTTCGATGGCGTTCTGATCAAAAACTTGTGAGTTGGGGGTAAGACTCGTATTCTGAGCGTGAAAGATATGGAGTTCACACCCTGTGTTCTTTGCGAGGTTACATGCAAACTCAAAGGCTTTATCAGATGTTTTTGAAAAGTCAGTGGCGAAAATCACATTTGAAACTGCGCCCCAGAAAGATGCGGCCGCACGGTTAACAATCAATACCGGACATTCCGATGTTTTTACAACTTTTTGAAAGGTTGATCCAGCATTTTCAATTGCATTTTCAAGAGTGGCTTCGCCCCCGGTGCTGACACCCATCACCAGAAGGTCGGGTTTACTCTTTCGGATTTCCTCCAAAATCTCCTTGCATGGATCACCTATGACTGTTACCATGTCATGGTTTTTGGATTTTGACAGATAATCTGCATAATAGGTTTCTATTTTTTCTTTGACCCCCTGGATAGATTTTTCATAAGCACCGGCCTCAGATTTATCCATGTTTTTCCCCTCAATGACATGGAAAATGGTCATATGCGCCTTGTAAAGGTTGTTGATATTAAAAGCAACCCTAGCGGCCGGGTCACAGGCGCTTGTTATGGATGTCGTAAATAGTATCTTTTTAAACATATCTACCCTCTATTTGTTCCGCCCACCCCCACCCCTAACCCCCTCCCGCAAGGGGAGGGGGACTTTCACTCCCTTAATCCCTTTCCGCAAGGGGGTCGGGAGTTTGGACATTTACTCCCCCTCCCCTTGCGGGAGGGGGTCGGGTGGGTGGGGTCGGGCTGATGGAAATTGCCATATATTTTAGTGAAAAACTGATCCTATTTTTGTTCCGCTTATGTTATAAGGAATAAAAATAGGATCAATCTAAAATCAGTTTTTTGATGATTTTCATCACTCCATGGGTGACCGGCTGGTCGCCTTACTGAGTCATACACGCCATTCTTGCAGGCCTTGTCAATCACCTGCTATAATCTTGTCTATCACTGAAGTGCGCGGGACAGTACAAATGGATGCGACCTGTTTTGGATCAAATCCCATGCAAAGAGCCAACAACTGATTGTAGTCAAAAACTGGTGTTTTGTATTTATCAGCGCCTTCCGCCTCGTTGAGCTTTTTCTGAATATTATCCAGATACATAAGACAGGTGATACAGGATACAACAATGAAGTCGGCTTTTGTTTCCTCAATAATAGCGTCCAGTTTGGTTTTTGCAAATTCGGTGGCTTCGGCAGGGGAGCTTTTTGAAAAACCTCCGGCTCCGCCGCAGCACTGAAGTTCTCGGCTGTAGTGGTCAACCGTTGCCCCTAATGCTTCGGTCAGCAGTCGCAAAGCTTTGGGCTCTCTCGGCGATTCTTCAAACCCAACAATTTCACTGGGGAAAAGGGTATGGCAGGGATATTGTATCACGCCATGAAGACCGTTAAGACTTTTTTTTATAGTCTTGGAAATCTTTTCGGCTCCCACTTCGTTATAGAGGATTTCAGATATATGACGGACCCTTGTCTTGCATTCGAGTTTTCGGCCGGTCAGCTCTATCAGTTCATTCACCCTTGCGAGTTTTACTTCATCATGGGCAAGGTGATCGCGTCCCATCCGCAGGGAACTATAGCACGAGCCGCATTGAACCATGATGTCCAGACCTTTGGCTTCTGCAATGGAAAGATTCCACCCTGAAGATGCAAGATAGGAATCATCATCTGTGGAAGGAAATGAACCAAAAGCCGGGCAGCATACATATCCCTCCGCATCGGCTATGTCAACACCCAGCTCCGGCATGGTCGCCCTGATGGCCCTCTCAACATCCGGTCTTATGGCCGGGGTATTACAACCTAAGAAAAGACATAATTCCATTTCTTTTATTCCTCATTAAACATATAGTCGTTTTCGCTGACCACAGGTGTTTTCATAAGCATTTCCTGATAAAGTTTCAGCATTTCAGGCATCTTTGTTATGGTTTGAAGCTCGGGCAGGCCCAGGGATGTTCTCAACTCTGTGTTGGTACCGACCGACTGGGTGTATCCTCTTTTGTATATCTCGACAATGGCTGTGGGAACGCGAGTCTCGTCATTGGAAGTTTGCCACCTTCGTATGGCAAGGATCATTTCAAATGGCTTTACATCCATGGGGCACATTTCTTCGCACCTGGAACAGGACACACAGGCCCATGGGGTATCATCATTCAGGAGCTCTTCCTCCAATCCAAATACCACCATGCGAGCAAGATTTCTCACCAGAAGCGGTGGATCGCCATGGGATGCGGGGCAGCCCGATAGACAGGTACTGCAGTTAAAACAATGTAACAGATCCTTGGTGTTGTATATCTGTTTCCACAAATCTTTATCCGATGTACTGAAATCCATAATCCATGTCTCCTATTCTGCAGTTGCAAACATCGGGGCTTTGGACAATTTGGCATCAATGACCGCCATGATCTGTTTGTCACTGAAACCCATGATCTCTGCAGCGTTATTCTGACAGGCGACTCCACACATTCCGCATGCCTGACATGTGGCCCCATCCACTATTATTCTGTCAAGAACCTCATCGTATGAACGGGCGCCATAGGGGCAGATATCAACGCATCGTTGACACCTCACACAAATGGCGTCATGCACCCTTGAAATCGTATGGGCCGTGTGGATTTTTCGTCCAGACAAATAGGCATAGGTTTTCTGTGCTGCGGCTTCAGCCTGAAGGATCGCATCTTTCAGGGTCATGGGGGAATGGGCGACACCGGCAACATATAGACCCACCTTCAGGAATTCAACTGGGCGCCATTTTGAATCCGCTTCGACAAAGAAGCCATCCTCATTTACAGGGAGGCCAAAAGCCTTGCCGACATCTCGATTGGAAGCTTCAGGATCAACGCCGGTGGAGAGAATGAGATAATCAGGTGACAGTTGAATTTCGGAATTCAGGACAGGTTCTATAAACTTTATCACCGGTTTCCCGTCGGTAAGTTCAACCTTGGGTTTGTTATCAAGGCTGTAGCTCACAAAAACAATGCCGGCCAACCGCGCCTTTGTATAATATTGTTCGGTAAACCCGTATGTCATCACATCCCGGTACAGAATAAAAATCCTGGCTTCCGGATTTTTTTCCTTGATGGTCAATGCATTGGCGATGGCTCCGACACAACAGATACGGCTACAGTATTCCCTTCCCTGTTTTTCCCTGGAACCCACACACTGGATCATGACAATCGTTTCAGCATCACTGACATCAATTTCTCCCGTAGCAAGTCCGTCTTTAAGTTCAGCCTGGGTAAGAATCTGATCTGAATTACCGTATTCATATTCAGTTGTTTCACCCTCATGCCCACCTGTTGCAATGATAGCGGCGCCATGTCGCAAATAAAAATTTTCTTCTTTGGATAAATCCCTGATCTTTGTTTCAAAGGCGCCTAATGATCCTTGTGAGCCGACCACTTCAGAATTTTTATGAAGAGTGATGTTTTTATGTTCAAGAATTTTAATGGTCAGGTCTTTTGCCATGTACACAGGCGTAAGCCCATCAATTGTATGTTCGATTCTTGTTCCGGCATATCCCCCCAGTTTGTCCGTCTTTTCAACCAGGTGAACCTCTACCCCTCTTTGGGCAAGACAGAAAGCGGCATGCATGCCTGCGATCCCACCGCCCACAACAAGGGCGACCGGGTTTATGGGAAGTATTTCAACATGGAGGGCGGGTTTCAGCTTAAGGTTTTCTATGATGGATCTGATTTCACTATATGCCTCACGGGTGTGGTCTTTTTTTTCAGATTCAAAAAATCCCTTATGAACAATGGATGAAAGATCAATAATCTCAAACAAAGAGGCGGCGAATCCCGCTTTTTTTGCAAGATTTTTTAAGGATTTACGATACATGAAAGGATGACAGGCACCAATCAGGAGGCGGTTACATTTTGATTTGCCCAGGAGTTCAAGAACAGTTTTTTTCCCTTCATCACTGCAGACCATATCAATGATATTGACTTCGCCTACACTGTTCAACTTTTTGAGTCCTGTTCCAAGGGCGCTAAAATCAACACTGCTCTCTTTTACTTTTTCACTGCATTTACAAAGAACAACCGATATGAGCGGCTCATCTCTGTCCTTTGCAGTGGGTTCGGCAATCGCCTCTTCTTCAAGTATGGACACATCTATACTTGATAAATATCTGCTGACTTGTCCGGCAGCAGCGATTCCACTGCTGATGGCCTCGCTTAAATCGGTGAGACCCATGAGGGACCCGCATAGAAAAACACCCGGTTTAACCAGCTTGACCTTGTCATATGTCTCAGTGGGCAAAAGGCCTAAGGGATTGACTTCGAGATGAAGCATATCCGCCAGTTTTTTATGTGTTTCATAGGGAATCTGTCCGGTTGAAAGAACCACCATGTCATAATCAGACACAAAAAATTTCTGGGTTTCAGAATCATAATATCGCATGGAAAGACTTTTATCAGGATTAAGCATAACCCCCTGAACACGGCAGCGAATCAGTTTTACTCCATGCTCATCAACGGCTTTTTCATAGTATCGGTAAAAATCTTTACCAAAGGTTCGCATATCCATGTAGAAAATAGTGGTTTCAACATCGTCACCGCCTTTTTCCTTGGCCAGCACCGCTTCTTTGAGTGCAAACATGCAGCAGATAGAGGAACAATAGTCTCTTTTCTGTCTTCTATTCCTGGACCCCATACATTGCACCCAGGCAATCTTTTTAGCAGATTTGCCATCGGATGGCCGTTTGATTTCTCCATCAAATGTGCCGGACCCGCTGATAATGCGCTCAAAAGCAAGGGAACTAACCACATCGGGAGACACAGCCCATGATTTGGCGTCTTCAAATTCTTTCAAATTATAAAGCTTTACACCTGATGCAAGAATAATCGCATGAACCTGTCTTGTAAGGAGTTCGTCTTCCGCCTCAAGATTGATTACATGGGTGGGACAGACATCAACACAGGCATTGCATCGGGTACAGGTGTCCATGTCGATTAAAAGCATCTGGGGCGTGCTGTGGGGGACTGGTTTGTAAACAGCTTTTCGTCTGGTCAGGCCGTGGTTGAACTCGTCAGCAACTTCAACCGGACAGACCTTTATGCATTCACCGAGTCCGTTACACTTGTCCGTGTCAATATATCGGGCCTTTTTTAATAATTCGATGGTGTAATTACCGGCATCCCCTTCAACGCTTTTGAGTTCGGTAAACGGCAGGATATCTATATTTTCATGGTACAGGCCTTTGCGCATACAATATTGGGAAGCATACTCCCGGCCAACCATGGGCAACATCCGGCACATCCCGCAGTGGTCCGTGGGAAACTGGTTATCCAGCTTGGCCAGAATACCGCCGATCTGGGGTGACGAATCCGTCAGCAAAACCTTGTATCCGATCTCAGCCAGCTCTATGGCGGCTTTTATCCCGGAAACGCCGGCGCCTGCGACAAGAACCGTGCCTGTGGGCTTTTTTTCTGCCATAATATTCTCCTATTTTACCTGCCCTGTCACTTCAACCAACTCATCATTCTCAAAAACAGTCAACGGCTGTTTTTCGTCATGGGATCGACCTGCCTGATAATTAAACCTCTGTTGGGTCTTCTGGGCCGCCGTCCTGAAAATGGGCATAAGATCGATACTGTTAGGACAGGCGCTGGTGCACTGACCACATCCGACACAGAACAGACTCATATGACTCATACGGGTCAAGTGATAAAAAATTGTGTCTGTTGGCATTTTAAGTGTTCCGAACGTATCCGCCCATCCCATATACTGATCCCCGTTGTGGCGGAAGGTATCGGTCACAAACACGCACTCCTTGCAATAACAGACAGGACACGCCACCCTGCAGTTGTAGCAGTTAATGCAGTTGGCAAGTTTGTCTTCAAGGGCGTCAATGCTATGAGTGGATGCCCTGTACTCGGCGAATGCCTCATCACAGGCTTCTTTCCGCTTTTTTACCAATTGTTGAACCGCTGCTTCCCGGTTGCCTGGAGTATCCCCGGTTTTGAGCCCCACTGTTTCAAGAGCTTGATCTCCTTTAGGCGTAAGGCTTTCGATATAAAGGGCATCAGGACCTGTACCAATGATGCAGAGCCTTAAATCCACATTGTCCGCCACCGGAAATTCACATATTTTGCAGGCGCCGGAAACATCACAACCGCTGTTCTCCGTATTTCCTGCAAGGGCCTTTACAATAAAAGATTCAGAGGATTCTCCCGCAGCCTGTAGCTTGACAAAGTCAAGGTTTTCATATCGTCCAAGACAGTCAATGCCGATAAGCAGTACATCCTCAAGATTGGCCTGTTTAAGTTTGCAAAGCTCAACCAGCGCCCTGATCTCGCAGGATCTTAAAACCACCGCCATTTTTCTGCCGGAAGGTTTTGCTGTGATGGATGAGACAACTTTTGCACCATTCACAGGCGCCACCGGTGCAAAAGGATCAATGGCTTCCACATGGAACGGATCGGTAACAAGCGTTAGCATCACCCCTCTTTTAGGTTGCTTCATGGGAGCAAGCAGGGCGTTTACCACACCTTTTTCCATCATGCCTTTGAAAATATCCGCCAGTTTTTGATTCAGTTCGCCTTTTTTAAAGGGCACTTTTATAAAATTCGCCATTCGTATCTTCTCCGTTTTTTCAACCTATTTTTTTTCTTTGCCTGGGGCTTCCCTGTTAAGAGGGCTTGGGCCGAGCGCTTTAAGTTTGGCGGTCATTTCACTGACGACTTCCCTAAGCATGGTTCCTTCACTTGCCGCAATCCAGCGAAGCCAGAACCGTTTCTCGTCAATCCCGTATTCTTTTAAAATCTCAGTCAGCATGGCTACCCGTCGTCTGGCCTTGAGATTTCCATTGATATAATGGCAGTCTCCTGGCCAGCATCCGCCGATCAAAACACCGTCTGCGCCGTTTAGAAAAGCTTTGATGACATATTTGGGATCCACCATTCCACTGCACATCATCCGGATAATTTTAATATTGTGCGGGTACGACAACCGAGACGTACCCGCCAGATCTGCAGCGGTAAACGTACACCAGTTACAAAAAAAGCCCACTATTTTTGGTTCAAACTCGCTCATATCAAGACTCCTGTTTAATTAAGTAATAATCCGTCAATTTCCGCAAAAATCTGTTGGTCTGTAAAGTGGCGAACTTTTGCCGCACCGCTGGGACAATGACCTGCACAACTGCCACAACCCTTGCACACAGCACTGTTGACGACTGAAATAGCGTTGAAATAATCAAATTCAATGGCGGAATAGGGGCAGAGCACGATACATACCTGGCAGCCCACGCATACATCAGGATCGATATATGAAATCATGGGTGGCACTTCGACGATTCCTTTTGCACTCAGGGCCATACATTCGGCTGCCGCTCCCTTTGCCTGGGCCACGGTATCTGGAATATCCTTTGGGCCCTGGCATGCACCTGCAAGGAAAACTCCACTGGATGGAGTGGATACCGGGGCGAGCTTGGGATGTTCTTCCTGAAAAAATCCATCGGCGCCAATGCCAATACCGAATTTACGCATGACATCCTGGGCATTGGATCTTGGCTCCATGGCCGTACAAAGAATGGCCATATCCACCTCAATTTCAAGCATTCTGCAGGAAAGCGTATCTTCGGCCACAACCGTCAACATGCCGTTTGGCGCTTCAGTGATGGAGCCGACCTTTCCCCTGATCATGCGAACGCCTTCAGACTGGACTTTTTTATAGAATTCTTCATACCCTTTCCCAAAGCAACGCATGTCAATATAAAAATTGTAAACCTGGGTGCTGTGACCACATTTGTCCTTGATAAGATGTGCATATTTTAACGCATACATGCAGCAGGTCCGGGAACAGTATTCATGATAATTGATGTCGCGACTACCGATACAATGAAGAATGGCCACACTTTTTGGCGGCTCGGTAAACTTCATGCGATCTTTAAGATCACGTTTCAAAAGCTTTCCCAGGGTCGGACCCGTGGCGTTGGATAATCTTTCAAATTCAAGATTGGTAAACACATTGGCATATTTACCATACCCATATTGGGTCATTGGAGTTGGGTCAAGTGGATCAAATCCGGTGGCAATGATGATGGAGCCGACATCAATGATTTCTCGTTCATCTTTTATGTCGTGGTCAATGGCTTTGGCTTTACATGCATCCACACACAGTTTGCACTCGCAGCAACCGCCACAGTTCAGGCATTTCCCCGCATCGCTTTGGGCGGAAGCTTCTGAAAGTCCCATATCCACTTCTTCAAAAGATGATTTTCTTGTGGCAGGTTCTATAAATACCGACTTGGCTCTGGCCACCAAGGTCGCATCTTCGGGGACAGGAACAAAATTCTTTTCGTCTGGCTTGGTATCCTCTTCCCGCTGTTTTCTTTCTTTGTCAAATAAGGCCATTTCCTGGTTTAAATATCGTTCAATGGCTTTGACAACCTTGTGACCGCCGGCAATGGCCTCAACCACTGTGGCTGGTCCTGTGACGGCATCCCCTGCGGCAAAAACTCCGGGTTCCGATGTCTGCATGGTGGAAGGGTCAACCTTGAAGGTTCCCCGTGCGGTCAGATCAAAGTGTGTTTCCTTTAAAACGGGCTCAGTTTCAACGCTCTGACCAATAGCGGGAATGATCATGTCGCAGGCAATGACATATTCACTGCCTTCAATGGGGACAGGCCGCCTTCTTCCGCCCGCATCAACAGGGCCAAGTTTATTTTTAATACATTCAATGCCGACAACCCTGCCGTTTTCCGTCACAACTTTTTTAGGTCCCACAAGCGTGATAAAGTTAATACCTTCTTCCTTGGCGCCTTCAATCTCTTCATGGTCGGCAGGCATTTCCTGTTCGGTTCTTCTGTAAACGACGGACACGCTTTGGGCGCCGGATCTTACGGCGACTCTGGCCGCATCCATGGCTACATTTCCACCGCCAATGATCACGACCCTCTTTTTAGCAGACCCAGCCTTTTCAAGGTTTTCCTTGCGAAGGAACGGCACAGCGTCCACTACTCCGTCCGCATCTTCATTTTCAATATTCATTTTGACGGGAACATGGGCCCCTATTCCAAGGAATATGGCGTCAAAGCCTTGGTCTTTAAGGCTTGCCAGGGTAAAATCACGGCCCAAAGCCATGCCGGTTTTAAGCGTGACTCCTGTGGATAGAATATGACCGATTTCCTGATCCAGTATGGCTGGCGGCAGCCTGTAATCAGGGATACCGGTTCTCAGCATACCACCCGGTTTTTCCATGGACTCAAATATGCAAACCTTAAATCCCTTGCGCCTTAGATAATACGCCACGGTAAGTCCAACGGGACCTGATCCTATGACAGCGATTTTTTTATCAATTTCTTCAACTTCAGGAAGGGGGACATCCTCTAATCTGGCATGATCGGCGGCAAATCTTTTTAAATCCCGAATAGAAACGGCAGAGTCAACCAAAGCTCTTCTGCAGTCGGTTTCACAGGGATGGGGGCATACCCGTCCCAGGACTCCGGGCAAAGGCAGACGTTCCATGATGATATTGAGGGCCTGCTGATAATTACCGATTTTCACCATCTGTACATATCCCTGTACATTGGTTCCGGCAGGGCAGGAGGTTCTGCACGGGGCCGTTGTCCTTTTGTCAATCACATATCTGACCGGCACGGCCTGGGGGAAAGACAGGTAAACAGCTTTTCGCATTTTCGTATTGACATCCCATTCATTGGGAAAATCAACCGGGCAGACCTTTGCACAGTCACCACACCCTGTACAATTGGTTTTGATGTATCTTGCCTTATTATTGATCGTAACCTTGAAGTTACCCACAAACCCGCTGACATGTTCAACTTCACAATAGCTTCTTAATTCAATATTTTTATCCTGGCCGACCGCCACCATTTTGGGTGTGCCGATACAGGCGGTACAGTCGAGTGTGGGAAATGCTTTGTCGTATTGAAGCATGTGACCGCCCACAGTTGGCGCTTTTTCAACCAGGTAGGCTTTGAAACCCGCACTTGCAATATCAATGGCGGCCTGCATTCCGGCGATGCCGCCACCCACTATCAGACTGTTTGAATTGACGGAGAATTGGCTCGGGATCAGTGCATTCTGGAAAGAGACTCTTTTAAGGCCCGCCCTTACGATAATTCTTGCTTTTTCCGTGGCATCATCTTCATTCTCGGTTACCCATGATCCATGCTCTCTGACACATACCATATGAAAAGCATGGTAAGGGTTGAGCCCTGCCCGCTGGCAGGCGGACCTGAACGTTTTTTCATGCATCCTTGGCGAACAGGAAGCCACCACCACCCGGGTCAGGTCGTATTTTTTTACGTCACTTTCAATAAGTTCCTGGCCAGGATCAGAACACATAAATAAATAATCCCGCGCCACCACCACCCCGGGAAAGGTTGATGCGTATGCGGCGACTTCCGCCACCCGAACCCGGTAGGCGATATTAATACCGCAGTGGCAGATATAGAATCCGATTCGTTCAGACATGACAGTCCTCCTGCTCAAGGCTTGTAATATGGGTATGACTCTTTTTGGTATCATTCGAAAATTCAACCGATGTTAACACGAGTTCAGAAATATCCTGAACTTGTATTTTATTTTCGACATTCAGCTCAGTTATGGCTTCATTCAGTATCCGGATACAATAGGGGCAAGCCGTTGCAATGACATCAGCGCCGGTTTTAATCGCCTGACGCACACGCACGACACCAAACCGATGATCCCGCGGATACTCTTTCCAGAGGCCACCGCCGCCACCGCCGCAGCACAGGCTTCTTTCCCTGTTATTTTCCATTTCAACCAGCCTGAGTTTTGGGATGCTGTTCAGCACTCTTCTGGGCGCATCGTAAATGCCATTGTGCCGTCCCAGATAACAGGGGTCATGATAGGTGACAGTCATATCTACCATACCCACCGGTTTGATCCGGCCTTTTGCTATCAGCCTGTCGAGAAGTTCAATATAATGCTCCGTATCCACAGCATTTTTCAAGCCTGCATACTGATTTTTGAATGTATTCATGCAGTGTGGAGAGAAGGTTAAAATCTTTTTAACCCCTGAACCAATAAACATATCCGTATTTTTCTTTTCAAGACCTGAGAATGTTTCTTTTTCGCCTATGGAAGCGGCCTGATCACCACAGCAGCTTTCCTTGTCCCCCAGTGTCCCAAAGGAGACGTCAGCATGTGCGAGTAATTTCACCAGTGACTTGCCGGCCTTTTCGCAACCTTTTGAAGGGCTGGTATCATAAGCGGTCGTGCAGCAGGTGAAAAGGCAGTACTCATTCTCCCGGCTAAAGGCTGGCATACCAACATCCTTTGCCCAGTCAAGCCGATCCTGCGGCTTGCCGTTCCAGGGATTTCCTTTCTTTTTCAGGCTGCCGACAGGGGCCGTAAAAATTTTGGGAAGTTTTTTGGCGGCCACATTCTGCTCGCGTATGGATTTTACAAGATCAATGATTTCAATCCCTCTTGGGCAATGCTCCACACAGGCGCCGCAGGTGGCGCAATCCCAGGCGGTCGTATCAACGGTTGCCTGGGTACAGGTTTCAAGGCTGATATTTCTGAGTATCTGTCGAGGGCTGTAATAGGTAATCCGGTTCCACGGGCAAACACCGGAACAGGTACCGCACTGCATACAACCCATAAAATTGTCACCCACATCTTTTGTCACTGTCTCAAAAACAACCTGGGATTCTTTGACAGCTTTTTCTTTTAATGTGGTCAAAAAGATCGCAAGAGGCCTGTAAAAAAGATGGGATAATTTTCCAAAGGGAAGCATGATACTAAGCATGCCGACAACGATGGCGACATGGATGGTATAGATGGTGTAGGTGGCGATTGGCCACCCTGAAAGACGGAAGATATGAATGAGAATCCCGGTAAAAGCGCTGACAAATAATAAAATCAGAAAAAATACATCTGTAAAATCGGAATATCGGTGAAGCTTTTCTTCTTTTACATACCATCTGCTATATAACATGTTGCCCGAAATCAGCATGAGTGCAACAGTTGCATAGTATCCGAAAATCCGTGTGGGATGCCAGAAAGGATGCACAATGTCCGTCTGGAAGTTTTCGAGAAAACCGATGATGAAAATTTCCATTACGACATAACCGGAAAACAATAGAAAATGGCGCAGCCATCTGGAGCTTGGACCTGTTCCGCATTTTCGCCATCGTTTATGGGTCAAATAGTGGAGCAAAAAGACCGGGGCCTGGGTAAGGTAGGTGACAATGGGTATTTGGGTGTTCTTCATAATACCCCGGTACATGAGAAATCCATTTGAAAGGAGTAGGGCGCCCAGTATGGCGAACATGATCTGGTCACCAATATGCACCCAGTGGGGGGGGGCGAATGAATTCAGGGCGACCCGATCGGTAATAACCGGCCCGTGTCCAAAGAGAAAAAGCAGAATAATCCCCAGTGTTACGGTGAGAAAAGCGGCTACCTGCCATTTGGGTGATGAATAAAATAACCGGGCAAGGCCGGTCCAGTCAAACTGTGTTGTCAGCCAGCGTCTGGTGGCCATCATGGTTTCTGCCGGCTCAGCACCACGAGGACAGTCGGTGTTACAGTCACCGCAGTAATAACAGAGCCATGGTTCGGGAGATTCGAGTAATTTATCTTTTAATCCCAGTTGAAGATAACGGTATATCTTTCGTGGAAAGGTATTGGCGCCACTTGACAAGGGACAAGCTGCAGCACAATTCCCGCACTGCATGCACAGCTCCATATCCTTGGCGCCCAGCTTTTCTATTTCACCCAACAAATTTTGATCAATGGCATTACGTCCCATAGCAATTGTCCCCATAACCTGCGGTTACCACCTGGTCACACACCAAAGTAGGGGCGAATAATTATTCGCCTCTGCTGCCAGGGTTGCCCGATAAAAGATACCCGTGGCAAAACAGAAAAAAAATACCACTCCGTCAATAAGGCAATTATGCATTGACGATAAAAACAAAACATTCGATTTCCAATAGATTATTTTTAATTCATAAGTATCTTTCTTAAATTCGATCACCCCATAAATGAAAATGATACTTC
>SERZ01001428.1_pt1 | contig 13568 bp, 10 predicted proteins | sample 3171461 | NCBI WGS metagenome assembly SERZ01 (sample SAMN06051861, study PRJNA518727) | freshwater metagenome | biome: subpolar coniferous forest; feature: holomictic lake; material: water; isolation source: holomictic Lake 227, 6 m depth | place: Canada: near Kenora, Ontario | collected... | reverse complement strand
GGTCTGATCTGTTTACCAGCCGCGCCTCTTGCGCTCTTGCACGAAGGCATTTACTGGAGTCCGGTCCGATGGGGTGGCGGTCATTTTGGCATTGAGGATGTATTGTTTGCGTTCTTGTGCGGTTGCCTGGTCTGGCTTCTGGCGGCCTGGCCGTTCCGATGCCGTCTTGAAATTGATGGCCGGGTTTCCATGTGCATCCGCCGTTACCTCCTCATCACGGCCCTGTATACAGTCACCTGCGTCCTGTTGTGGTACGCCGGGCTGAAAGGCTTAGCCAATACGATGGTGGGCGCCACGGTGCCTGTCATCGTCGCGCTTATCCTGCGACGTACGCTTTGGCCAGTTGCTGCACTTGGGGTGTTGCTGTTTGTGCCCCTCTACACGCTGATCGTCAAAGGGCAGTTTCTCCTGTGGCCTGACTTTGTTTTACAGTGGAATCGAACCGGTCAGCGCGCCACGTCGCTCTTGGGGATTCCCATTACCGAGCTGGAATGGGCGGTCGCCTTCGCGATGCAGTGGCCGCTGCTTGTCGGATACATCCTCGGCGTGCGTATTAGGTCGATGACCTTGCCTGTGGTCGATTCTTCAGTCGTCAACCCGCCATATCAATCCCTGGCAGGCCTGCGGGTCTTCGCTTTGCTAGCGATGGCCGCATGCCTTTCATGCATTCCCTTCCTGAGCGGACTTGCTCGTCCACCGTGGTCGCAGGCGAATCTCTATCTGCAAAGCGCAGTCTTCCTGACGGCCGCCACGTTTTTCTGCCACGCCTGGATGAGCAACTCTTTCCGGGACGCGTCCCTGTTGCTGGCGACCTCGTCTCTGGTGGGCTGCGCCCTTGAATGTGCCAGCATTCGTTGCGCGTTCTTCTGTGGCAGCTGTTACCAGTACGATGCCGGCATCGCCTTGCAGATCTTTGACGGAGTTCCTGTTTGTGTGCTTCTGATGTGGTTTGTCATCGCATACACGGCCATCGTCTTTCTTCGCCCGTTCGCCATTCGCGTCGGTGAGTCCCTCTCCTGGACGCGTCTCGCGGTCAAAGCGTCTCTCTGTGGGTTCTATATGGTGGCCGTGGACGTCTTCCTTGACCCGCTCGCGGTCACGTGCGGCCTGTGGACATGGGAGAACCCAGGGCCTTACTTCACCGTGCCTCTCCGTAATTTCGTGGCTTGGTTCGTCGCGGGGATGTTTATGTGCGGCGGGTATCTCGCATTCGAACGGCCCCAGACGCAACGTCCTGCAATGGCGTGCGCCCAGCTGGATTTCTGGTTCGTCATCCTCTCCCTCACGCTCACGACATTCTGTTTCTGCGCCAGTGTTCAACAGGTGCATTCCCTCCAGCCGACCCTGTTTTCCCTTTTAGGTCTGATGCCATTCTGGATCTACCGATTAGCCTCGTTTCCTGTCCGGCTGACTGGTTGGCATCCGGTTTCGAAGAGCGCCGACCTGTGTGGGGCGACCCCCGGTGAAGCCCCAGTACCCTTACTGAAAGGAAACTGTCATGACGCGTAAGAACCTTGTTGAATACGATGTCGTAGTCATCGGAGCGGGCCCCGCAGGAAGCGAGATGGCCTGTCGGCTCGCGCTCGCCGGCTTCTCCGTGCTCGTCGTTGAGAAAGACCGTCTGGATCGTGAGAAGCCCTGTGGGGGTGGAATCCAACTCAAGGAGTTGATCGAGTTCGGTCCACTACCGGATGACGTAGTTGAACGACGGATATGGAAGAGCCGGATCATCTCGCCTGAGAACCATGTCATGGAGGTGCCGGCGTCGACCGACCCCAGCCAATTTTCGGTCACCGTCAGACGCAGTATCTACGACCGATACCTCCAAAATCGCGCGGTTCGCGCGGGTGTCGAGTTGACCCCGGAAACACGGGTAACGGACGTGGTGCGCCACGGACGTGTCGTCACGGTTCGACTGGAGGGCTCTGCTGGACCACGGTTTGTGCGCACCCGTTTGATCGTCCATGCGGCGGGGGCGAACGCATCGAAGCTTACCGCCATGCTCGGCATGGATCCCGGTGGAGGGGAGCTGTGCGTAACCTGCCACCAATGGCTCAAACCGGCTCGTATGCCCAGTTGCTTCCGCGAGGCGATCGAGCTCTATTACCTTCGTGAAAATCCGGAAGGCTATGCGTGGATATTTCCGAAACAAGATGTGCTGTCGGTCGGTATCGGAGCAACGGCGGCGTCTGTGCGGCGCCACCACATGAGGCTCCCGGCACTTCTCGCGGACTTTATCGACGGGCATCCCCTGGCCTCGAAGAAACTGGCGGGAACTTCCGTGGTCAAGACTGGCGGCGGGGTGATCCGTTTCGGCCTATTGCCGCGCCTTTGGTCACCGTACGCCGTCGCGCTGGGCGATGCCGGCGGTTTTGCAAACATCGTTCATGGTGGTGGCATTTACCATGCCCGCAAGTCCGCGGCGCTCGCGGCGCCCCACTGCGTGGAGTTTCTCAAGACGGGAAGCTCGCAATGTCTCAAGCACTATGATGTCGAAGCGCGCGATTTTTTCGAATCGAACGAGGGGCGATGGGACCGCAAGATTCGCAAGATATTCTGGATGCCGCGAGTCGTCGACCGTATCGTCAAAAACGGGGTGCAGGACCTGCAGATACAGGATGCTGTCCGTATCGTGCTGAATACGCCGACGAGTCACGCGGAGGCCTATCACATCCTGGAAGGCAGGATGATGAAGATCCTCTATGCCGAACTGAACCGCGTGGCGCGATCCGGACAGACCATGGTGAATGCGAAGCTGGCGAAGATCTTTACGGGCGGGAACGCGCTGCATACCCAGGCCAACGAGATTCTGCTGAGTCCGCATGCCAAGCGCCTGCGGGCGTATATCGGTATGCTGGCCGCCGGGATATTCGGAGGGAACCGCCGTGACGCGCTCAACTTCGCACTTATATACGAGATCTTTCATACCGCATCGCTAGTGCATGACGACATCATGGACAATGCGCGGGAACGGCGTGGAAAGCCTACCCTGCACGCCAAATACGGGATAGGGCCCGCCATCATTGTCGGGGATTTGATGTTGTCGCGCTGCTATTCGCTGGTGGGACGCGCCGCGGCTTCGCAACACATCTCCAAGAACCGGCTTATGGCGATGCTGCGAACGATCGGGGAAACTGGAGAGAACTGCTGTTTGGGCCAGATGGATGACATGGAACTGGCGCGCCAGAGGCACTATGGTAGCATCGAGAAGTACCTTCATATGGTGAAACTCAAAACAGGATCCCTGATCGAGGGTGCTGTGAAAGGCGGTGCCCTCGGGGCCGGTGCACCGCCAGCCATGGTGGCAGGCATCGGGCGCTTCGGTCGCGCACTCGGCATGGCCTTCCAGATCATCGACGATCTGCTCGACCTGCTCGGTGGCGCTGACGCAAACAAGTCAGTGATGAATGACTTGGCGCAGGGCAAGGCAACGCCTATGCTGATCTATTCCCTGAGCAGGGCTAGTCAGGCCGAGAAGCGCGCCATCCTCTGCGCATGCGGGAATCCAGCCATCACGAATGGCATGGCCAGCGAGGTGGTCGACATCTACCGGAGGAACGGTGCTATCGCCTACGCGCAGGCACTTAGCCTGCAGTATGTGGAGCGGGCCAGAAAGGAATTGCGCCGGCTCCCATCGGGCGCCGCAAGGGATGAAATGAACGCGATATTGGATGTGTTGGGCATCTTGGGCATGTTGGGGCAGGAATGAACAGAATGAAAAAAACGTTGCAGGATGTACTAGCGGTATGGCTTGGGATGATGTGCCTGTCTGTCGCCGGTGAAGCGGGCCAGGCGGGGGTGCCGGGGTTGACGCGCCGTGAGGACCCGGTCGTCGTCCGAGGCGCGGATCTGGCACCACTGGCCGGTCGTCCCACGCAGGCGCTCCGACTGCTTTCCGTTCGACAGGGGCAGCTCGTGCCGGTTCCCTTCCAGATCGATAAGTTCGATACTGGTCGACGCCCCATCCTTAAATGCGTCAGGAAGCGCGAGAATCGGCCCTGGCAGGTCAATCCTGCTCTTGCCCTGCACCCGGATCTTGAGGCTGACGACGAGTTGGTCCTGCTTGCCGGGGACCTCGGGCCACGGGCAAATCCCAAGCAGTTGCCGACGCGTTTCGCGATTGAGATTGCGGCTACGGATACCAACACAGGAGCATCGGCCTACACGTACCTGCTTGAACTGGGAACGAATGCGGCGTTCGCGAGCGAGGATTACATCAGCTATGACCCTGAACACCGGATGGTCCAATCGCGCGAACTCTCTCACGGCTGTTGTGATCCCAAGCACCCGGCAGTGCTGGACTACCTCAGTATCGGCGATAGCAGTAACCTGATCAGCCGACTCCATACTAGGCTTCGCGTGTCGACGTTTTTCGGCTGTATCAACATGAACCGAGACGAGAACGATATCGAGGCCAGGGTTCTGTCCTATACCGATGGTCCAGTGCGGATCCTCCTGTGCCAGGATTCGCGCGTGCCCAGCGTCTTCTGGATGCAGAGCGCCTGGGTGGAGCGCCTGATCGTCAGCTACCCGACTCGTATCGAAGTGCCGACCCACATCAAGATACCGTTCCGGCCCGGACTGCTGCTCAGTGGTGCCCGGGCGGAAATGGTCCTTGGGTTCAATGCGGCGGCGTCAAACCTTGTCGTACAACACCCAGCGGTGAATGCGCCCATTCCCTTATCAATCGGCGCGCCGGTTGTTGAACGAGGAGTAGACTTGTCGGTGTACCCGAAGTGCTGGATTTGGGGACCTAGCAGTGGTTTGATGGTCATGTTCCGCGAGGATCCGCGTTTCACAAAAACGCGCCTTTCGCGCACTTTTGTCTGCCGGCCGGCGTCGGACGGATCCGCAACGGAACGGCGGAATCCTGCGGTGGAGATGCAAATGACCGGCATCGAGAATATCCAACCCGGCGAATACGACTTTCCCTTGGTTTTGAGCGGACGCCGGAACCTCCGACCGGGGGGGGAGATCGAACTCGAACAAATCGATACCGCCCCGTTGCGCATATCTGCGACGTTGATTCACCGAGACACCGACTCTTTCGCCAAACCTTGAGGCAAAAATTCTGCAATTGAGATTGTGGCTATTAACCGGTGAAGTAAACGTAAGCCCCGATGATGAACGCCATAATAATTACGGAAGCCAAGACTTCTTGCCAGCCCCAGCTGGCAAGCGTTTGCGAGCGATTTTCGTCGCTGGTCGTGGCGAAGGTGAGTCCCTTCAGCTTCGCGTAATCCGGGACAGCTGTCAGATAGCTGACCGCGACCATGGTGATGGCCGAGATGATCGTGATCAAGATACTGAAGTACTGGAAGTTGATGTTGTTGACGATCCACAGGAAAGAGCCTTCCGGATAGCTTTTGAAGACACCCAACGTAATGGGCGTGTCAACCGCCATGCGAAAGAGTCCTACGATGAACCCGACGATCATGGCCCAGAGGCAGCCCTGCCAGTTCAGCCTCTTCCAGAAGACGCCGAGGAAGAAGACCACGAAGATCGGCGGCGCGAGATATCCTTGCACGGACTGTAGGTATCCGTACAAGCCATGGGCGCCCTTGACGACTGGCAACCAGGCTAGCGCGATGACCACCATGACTGTCGTGGCGATCCGCCCCATTCTGACTAGTTGGTGTTGTGTGGCCAAGGGTCTCATCTTTGCGTACAAATCCACGGTGAAGAGCGTTGAGCAGGCGTTGAATACGCCGGCCAGTGAGCCCATCAGCGCTGAGAGCAGGCCTGCTACTACGATGCCACGCAGGCCTACGGGAAGCAGATACTGGACCATCAAGGGGAAAGCGCCCTGGGCCGCACCGGGCTTTGCAAACGCTGCCGAAAGTTCGGGGATCTTGTTGCCTTGGGCCAGCGCGTAGCAGATCAGGCCAGGTATGATGAAGAGATACACAGGGAAGAGTTTGAGAAAGGCTGCGAAAATACTGCCCTGCCGTGCGACCCGCTCATTCGGAGCGCCTAGGGCGCGCTGCACGATGTACTGGTCGGTACACCAATACCACAAACCGATCACCGGCGCGCAAATCGCCATCCCCAGCCAGGGGAACCGATCGTTGAAATACCAAGCAATACGTCCAGTTTCCTTTACAGGTTCCCAGGTTCCTTCCATTCCAACTGGGATCAGCGGTTTCCAAAGGTTGAACATGTCAGAACCGCAGATCGTGCGCAATTCGTGCCAGCCGCCCAGCTTGTTAAGTCCGTAAAAGGTTAGGAGGGCAGAGCCACCAATCAGCACCACCACCTGCACGGCATCGTTGTAGGCCACCGCTCGCATGCCGCCCATCACTGTGTACAGTCCGGTCAGGAGGATGACTGCGATTGAGCCGATCCAGAAGCTGTCAATTACAAACCCTCCGATGCTCATCTGGACTTCGGGAAGCAGTGTAGCGAAAACGACCCCGCCAGCGAAGATGCCGACAGCGATCTTGGACACGATGAAGGTGATCAGCGAAACGATCGAGAGTACATAGCGAGATGCAGGCGAAAAGCGTTTTTCTAAAAATTCAGGCATTGTGAAGACCAGTGAACGCATGTAGAAGGGCACAAACACCCAGGCTAATACCAGCAGGCACCAGGCATGCAGCTCGTAGTGGGCCATGGCCACGCCGTCAGAAGCGCCGGATCCCGCCAGCCCAACGATATGCTCCGACCCAATGTTCGAGGCGAAGATGGAGGCGCCAATAACCCACCAGTTCAGGTTGCGGCCCGCCAGAAAATAGTCGTCGGCCGTGTCCTTGCCTTTCTTGACAACCCACCACGCGACGCCCAGTAACACAGCGAAATACAGTCCAATCATCAGCCAGTCTAGACCGGCAAGGGTTGGGGCGGACGATATAGCGGTTGCGATGCATAACGAATGGAACATATTTCCTCCTACGTTTGTTTTTTAAATATTACACGATTTGCGATTTGAAAGCAATTGTACTTCTAGCAAACTTCATTGCACTTTTAGCAACTCATCGCTCCTCCTTGGCGCGGTTCTGTTTCAGCTAAATAGGAACCGTGGCCAGGCACGTTGATGAATAATATTGGGACTTGTCCCTCCCATTCAAAAACCAGTATAATGTGCGCATAGCATCTATGGATTGTTGAGCAAAGTAAGGTGCTTATGAAGGTGCAAGACACAAGACATGCATTGACGAATGAAGAAGTTTTTTCTCTTTATAATAGGACTTATGATCTTACCGTTGTGTGTCGCCATGACTTGGACGGTCTTGGATGTGCTACGCAATGCGGATAGTCACGGGTCGATGTTTTCACTTGAATCAGGCTGCCTTGCTTTAGGTTATGGCGTTTGGGTACTCTGCTGGTTCTTTTTGCCGCAACCGGTTCGCGTGTATATTTTAGGCCACGAACTGACACATGCCTTGTGGGCGATTCTCTTTGGAGGAAAGGCTAAAAATCTGAGCATCACGCCTTCTGGCGGCAGTGTGAAGGTGACCAAGTCGAACGTGTGGATAACGTTGGCCCCGTACTTTTTCCCTTTTTACACCATGATATTGATTGGCATCTTCCTGCTGGTGAAGCTGTTCATGGGCTCTATTCCCTATCCGTTAGTCTGGATCTTCTTTCTTGGCTTTACATGGGCCTTTCATTTCACCTTCACGCTTCAAAGTCTCTTGACGAGTCAGCCTGATATTCAAGAGTATGGCAGTCTCTTTTCGTATTCGCTCATCTACCTGCTGAATGTTGCCGGCATTGCACTCTGGATTGTCTGCTCGATGTCAGTCAGTCCGCGGTTCCTCTTTGAGTCCTGGGTTTTCCGCACGAGGCATGTTTATCAGCAGACAGGACTTTTCCTTGCGGATGGCGTGAAGAGGGGTATCGAGTGGGATTTGAAGAAATAAAAAAAAACGCACGGCCCCGAGGGCGGTGCGTTTTTTAATGTGACAAGCGGAATTACTTCGCGATGACGCGAACCATTTCCAGAACCTTATTGGAATAACCCCATTCGTTGTCGTACCAGCTCACGATCTTAGCGAAGGTCGAATCCAGCATGATGCCAGCTTCGGCGTCGAAGATCGAGGTTTTGGCTTCGCCACGGAAATCGGTCGAGACAACCTTCTCTTCCGTATAACCGAGAACGCCCTTGAGTTCGCCTTCTGAAGCTTCCTTCATTGCGGCCTTGATGGCCTCATAGGTGGTTTCTTTTGCGAGCACCACGGTCAGATCGACAACCGAGACGTCCGAGGTCGGAACGCGGAATGCCATACCCGTGAGCTTCTTGTTGAGCTCAGGAATGACTTTGCCGACAGCCTTAGCTGCGCCCGTGCTGGAGGGGATGATGTTCTCGAGGATGCCGCGTCCGCCGCGCCAATCTTTCATCGAGGGACCGTCTACCGTCTTCTGTGTCGCCGTAGCGGCGTGAACGGTGGTCATCAGGCCCTTGACGATACCGAACTTGTCGTTCAGAACCTTGGCGATCGGTGCCAAGCAGTTTGTCGTACAGGAAGCGTTCGAAATGATGGCTTGTCCAGCGTAACTCTTGTGGTTGACGCCATAGACGAACATCGGGGTGTCGTCCTTCGAAGGAGCCGACAGGATAACCTTTTTGGCACCAGCGGTGATATGCTTGGTCGCCGTTTCGTTGTCGAGGAACAGACCGGTTGATTCGATTACGATGTCTGCGCTGACTTCGTTCCACTTCAGCTCGGTGGGATCCTTTACAGCCGTCAGGCGGATTTTCTTTCCGTTGACGATCAGGTTGGTGCCTTCTACCGCGATTTCGCCCTGGAACTGTCCATGGACCGAATCATACTTCAACATATAAGCCAGGTAATCCGGGCTCAGTAGATCGTTGATACCGACGATCTCGATGTCTTTTGAAAAATTCTTCACTGCCGCGCGAAACACCATGCGTCCGATACGGCCAAACCCATTGATACCCACTTTGATTGCCATGACGTATTTCTCCTTGATTATGTCAGCCGCAGTCGCGACTTATACTTCTTTTTGTAATAATAATATGGTGCTCGGGACAGGACTCGAACCTGCAAGGGTTTCCCCACTAGCACCTCAAGCTAGCGTGTCTGCCATTTCACCACCCGAGCGGTAAAAGAAGGGCGATACTTTACCGTTTTATTCAAAAAGAAGCAAGTACAAAAAATTGCCGTTTTCTTGCTAACTTAAAGCCTGCGCTTGACCTGTACGGTCAGTTGGAGTATGGTAATGTCGATTTCAATTTATAAGGGGGTATATGCGTTTAATGAACTATTATCTCATGCCATTTGCGTTGTCTATAATGGTGAATATGGCTGTTGTTGCGGAGGAGGTATCAAAGGATGAACTTGCGATCCCATCCGCGGAGGTTATCAAGTCTTTTGTGACAACGGCAAAAGAAAAACAGAATAGTAAAACGACGCTTCAGTTTAATGCGTTTTTCAAACCTGCGGTACTTCCTGCGCGTTCAATGGAGATCTATCGTTCAAAGGGAAAGATACCCTTTGCGGTTTCGGTTGAACTGTTGAAGAAAGTAGACACGGAAGATGGGCAGGAATCACAAAACGTTTTTGAGGGGGCTGCCTCTATCGTTGTGGTTGATGACACGGGGAAGATTGTTACCCAAAAACAAGAAGACATGTCAGCATTGTGCCCGTCTTGAACAGGCGCAGGAGGCTACCTCGGTGAGGTAGCAAAAGCTGGCAAATACAAGGCGTATGTCTGGATGGTGTTCGAGAAGAAGACGTTTGGGCATGTGTTGGAATTGACGTTGAAATAGTTGTGAACCCAGGAGGGGCACAAGAAAATGTCTTTTTTTATATTAGGTATTTTTGCGGTGATGGTCAGCTTCTGTTTCGGATGGCTGATCCCGCTAATTGTTGGACTTGTGAAGTGGCGGCGAAAGACTGGCGCAAAGTGGTGGCTCATGGGATCGGGCATTTGGGCAGGTCTGGCTGTGTCATTTATTGTTTTTTGTGTTTATTCTGCAATGACGGTCAGTCGCAGATATGCAACTGAAGAGTTCAAGGCTGAGAATTATTCGGGAGATCGAGCGACGTTGATATTGCCTTATTCTGGCACGGGAACACTGTCGATTCGGCAGGTGAATACTGGCAAATCATTACGCGTCTCCTTTGTAAACACAAATTCGGTGGTTGTGCCTGCTGGCCGCTTGGCGGTCTGGCATCTGACCTGTCAGAGCAAAAATGCAGGGGGCATTGTGACGGATGGCATGAACTGTTCGTTCGAATCGAAGGAGGACATTGTCGCGCAGCCAAATGATGTGATATTGGTGAAGGGCGGTCTTCCGTTGACAGCTTCTATCACTGCAAAGAAAAAGCCGGAAAACAAGCTTCAACTCGATTATATATTGACGGATGTGGCTGGGAATCGCATATCCATGTCCGGCGGATCTCAAAAAAACGAAATTCCAAAATTTCAAGCTATTGGGCTTGATGGAAATTGTTTTTGGAGCGGCCAATTGGAGTATGGCTGAGGAGGAGCCTGCACGTATCTGGGTCAGATACCAACAAACGCTCCATCATCATTCATTATTCGTCCTATTCCTGTCACATCATCCTATCAGACGATTGTGAAGGATACCCCTTGGCCACTGAATAATTAGCGCGAAACAGGTCTATAGTTTCGCGTAATAAGGCTACAACGCAATAAGGCAATTTGTTGCAGTTATCCGAGCGATGCGACGATACGTGCTGCTAGGCGTGCGGCAAACTCAGGTAGTTTGTCTCGCGTCCAGGGTGTGATGATTTGCTGACGCGTATCAACCATGAGCTTCTTATCCGCGAGTTCTGCTGCCTCGCAAGTCCAGAATACGGGCTTGCTCAGGCCGAGTGCCATCCCAGCCTGAAAGTAGACGAGTTGGCTTTGTCCTGTGAGGTCTGCGACTACGATGCGTGCCTTGCGAATGCCGATGATGATTTCGTCTGTGATTTTATTCGCACATTCTTTGCTGTCCGCGCGGACAGCCGTGAACCCGGCTGACGTGATGGCCGCTGAAACGCCCTGTGTCCAAAAGAGGTCGGGCTCCTTTCCGGGGATCAAGCAAACCATGGCGACAGGCTTCTCTTGCGTGGCGGCGTGGCTATCAAGTGTTGCCCATCCTGCAGGCGTGAGGCGATAGGGAAAGCCCTGTTGCTGTTTGGTGGCAACGTCTTCTTCGATGAGGCCTTTTTCCGCGAGATATTTCAAGCAGAAAATCAGTTCGTTCTTATTTGCGCAAAAGCCTACAGATAATTCATTGGGCGTGAACAATACGGTTTCAGCTAGGGATTTTGATTTACGTCGCATGTAACGCATGAGATATTCGCTTTTTGTTGCAAGGTCAGTTTCGCGCGGCACAGCTACTTTTGCAGCGGCATCGAGTTCCGTCCACGATTTAAAAAGATCAACCGTGATAAGGAGTTTGTCGTTTAGAATATCCCACATATTTCGACAGAGACCTGAGAGCAAATGAGGCGGTGGAAACGCGGGTCGATTATTCAGGAGCTGTGTTTCAGCGAGTGCCTGAATCTGGAAACGGCCGCAACGGGGACAATGGAGTTCGGCAGTATTTGCGCCAGCACTTTGGCGCGTGGTGTTAGGGGCGTGACAAACGGGACATATTTCTGCAGTATTCATAATTATTTAAATTGTAATTAACTTCCCCTCAAGTAACAAGGCTAAAATACAAATAGCGCGTTCGCATCATCATACAATTATGCTGGACAATCGGCACGGAAAAAGTGTACCCTTTGCACCTTCTTATGACACAATTACAAGCCGCCCGAGAGGGCCTTATTACAGATGCCATGCGTTGCGTGGCGAACGATGAAAAGTTGGATGTTCAAGTGGTGCGGGAGGCTATTGCTTCCGGCCGGGCTGTCATCCCTTTAAATCCTGCGCACCAACATGTACGAGCTGTTGGTGTTGGGCGCTTATTTTTAACGAAGGTCAATGCTAATTTAGGTCGGTCTCCGACGCGTTCAGGTAAAGGTGATGAACTGGAGAAGTTGGGCATAGCACTGAAGGCAGGCGCTGATTTTGTGATGGATTTGAGTGTGGGTGCTGATGTGCGATCCATTCGTCAAGGCATGCTCGATGCTTCGCCTGTGCCGCTCGGGACGGTACCGGTCTATGAGACGTTGTCCCGTATTTCTGGTGATGTGCCAGTCATGAATCCTGACTTGCTGCTTCAGGTGATCCGTGAGCAGGCAGAGCAGGGGGTTGACTTTATGACCCTTCATGCGGGCCTCCTTCATGCGCATATCGACTTGGCCATGGGACGTATCATGGGTATTGTCAGCCGTGGTGGGGCAATCATGGCCGAGTGGATGAAGACGAACAATGCCGAAAATCCGCTCTATACGCGTTGGGACGAAGTCATGGATATTTTGGAGAAGCATGATGTGACCGTGTCTCTTGGCGATGGTTTGCGGCCGGGATGTCTTGCGGATGCAAGCGATGCTGCACAGTTTGGGGAATTGGATGTGCTAGGGGAATTGGTCCGCCGATGCCGTGAGAGAGGTGTTCAGGTGATGGTTGAAGGCCCTGGGCATGTTCCCTTTAATCAGATTCAAATGAACATGGAACGGCAGCAACAGGTCTGTGATGGGGCTCCTTTTTATGTTTTAGGACCTGTCGTGACGGACATTGCCCCTGGCTATGACCATATTACCTCGTGTATTGGCGCAACAGCGGCTACTATGTATGGAGCATCGTTGCTTTGTTACGTGACACCGGCTGAACATTTGGGGTTGCCGGATGGCGACGAGGTTCATCAGGGAATGATTGCTTATCGTATCGCTGCCCATGCAGGTGATGTTGCACGTGGCTTGCCAGGTGCGCGTGACCGTGATGATGCGATTTCGCGTGCACGTGTCAACTTTGACTGGGAGGGACAGTTTAAAGTCGCTCTCGATCCTGAACGCGCCCGTGCGCGATGGCTCAAAACGCGCGCCAATTCGGATGGCGCGCATACGGATGACCACTGTTCGATGTGCGGAAAAGAATTTTGCGCGATGCGTACCACGAAGCGTATTCGGGATTCCTAGGAAACGGGCTTATACCAGACCCGCCAGAGGAAGAGGCCGTTGGGGGGGGCAGAGGGTACACGAGCCTTTCGTGGCGCGCGGGAGGTGAGCAGTTCGGTGACCGCCTCAGGCTTCTCTGCACCTTCACCAATACGGATTAGAAAGCCGACCATGCTGCGCACTTGTTTGTAGAGGAAGCCTTCGCCGCTGACACGGAAGACGATTTCTTTGCCACGCTTGCTGACCGTAAAGGAAAAGACGGTGCGTACGGTTGTTTCAATTGGGCGGTGTGGATTTGCGGTGAACGACGCAAAGTCATGTCTGCCAACAAAAGATGCTGCGCCTTTGCGCATGGCTGTTAGGTTGAGCGGACGATAAATATACGTGGTGTAGAGCCTTCGGTCAGGCAAGCAGAAGTCGTCATTCCAGACCGTATAGCGGTATTCCTTGCCTTTAGCTGAGATGCGGGCGTGAAAATTCGGTTTTGTCCAGCTGGCTTTCAGGATGCGTATATCCTCTGGCAGGCGTGAGTTGAGGGCACGGCAGAGTGATTTGGGTCTCATGGGCGTTTTCAGGTCGACATGT
>SERZ01001427.1_pt1 | contig 13579 bp, 9 predicted proteins | sample 3171461 | NCBI WGS metagenome assembly SERZ01 (sample SAMN06051861, study PRJNA518727) | freshwater metagenome | biome: subpolar coniferous forest; feature: holomictic lake; material: water; isolation source: holomictic Lake 227, 6 m depth | place: Canada: near Kenora, Ontario | collected 2013-06-25... | reverse complement strand
TTATTAGAGAAGTTTATCTCGTTATCATTAGGAGAGTTAGCAAAGTTTCCGATTGCTATTGAGTAATTTCCATAAGCGTTAGCACTATATCCAAGAGAAGAAGCATTCGTTCCAAAAGCAGAAGCACTCTTACCTACAACAGTACTGTAGTCTGCGTTTGCTGTGGATTGAGCGCCTAATGCTGTTGAAGAATCTCCTAAAGCTGTGGCATAGTTACCGAGTGAAGTTGCAAATTGCGCTCCTGTAGAAGCATTGTTTCCGAATTGTTCAGCGTATGAATAATAAGGACTGGGTGAAGTAATACCTCCGTTAGCATATATAAAGCCAGAAAACGCAGAAGTCCCGTTTATATTCAAATGTCCGTTACCTGAACCATCGAGAGAACCTTTTAATACATCAATGACTGATGTGGTATTCGTGTCATAGAAAGAAAAATGAAAATCTCCTTGATTGCCTGTAAAAGTACTATTAGCAGCAACTCCTAACATATCGTACTGACCATCCCAACGACCCTTTGTTGGGTTTGTCTGAATGCCAAATATTGCTCCATAAGTGTTTAAGAAATAATAACGAATAGATGAATAGGCAGGGTCTTCCACCACATCAGAAGATGTCACGTTAATATCTGTAAAGAGTTGAATATCTCCAGCGTTTCTTGCTTCAATGTGAGCTTTTGCTAAAGCACCCACATCTAGAGTTATCGCACCCTGTGTATCTATTGTTGTTTTTCCACTTGCGAATGAAGCAGAACCAGACACTTGAAGTTTACTTCCATTGTCAGTATTTCCAGATGCACCAACAATTACATTTCCACCAAGAGGTTGAAGAGCTAAAGGTGTGTTGTTTGTTGCTCCGAATTGTGTCGCTTGAAGTTCTCCCCATGTAGTACCATATCTAGCACCGAAATCCACACCATAGCCGTCTGTGTTGAGGAAGAAAGCGGTATTGTTCATACCTGTATAGCCTTGAATACCTCTAACCACGAAAGGTGTCCCATCGTAATATGATGAACCTTGTGTGTTTACCCAAAGTCGAGAATCTCCATTTGTTCCTCCGATTGTAGTATTACCAGTTACTTGAAATGGTGCATTGTCTCCTACATCATAATTTGAACCTACATATACATTCCCACCAGATGGATTTATTTCTATATCAGAGCCACTCAAAACCAATGGTATATATACTGAATTATCTCTATCATAAGATGTAATATAACTTTTAGCACTTGCTACATCATAGGCAAACTCTAAACCTTGTCCTGATAGTGGGACTGTTTGCCCTCGAACATAAAATCCTCCATTTGCATTTCCTGCGCCTGTAATATTAACATCTGAATCAAACTGCGTATAAGGTGCACCTCCATTGTAATATGAATACCATGCTAACCAGTTAGAAGTTTCATCATGTAAACCAAAAGATGTCCCTGGATTACCATAATAGCCATCACTTCTTGTGCCCATACTCCAAGATTGAATCCCTGGACTAGTGTAAGGATTTGGTGTGCCGTATTCAAAGATAAACTGTGCACCCAAACCTCCTCCGTCGGCAATTACAGCATTAGCAAAAGTTCCAGGATTATAGTCTACGAAAGATAAATCAGGCCTTGATGGGTCTGGTGAAAAACCAATGCCGAGTTGTCCGTTGACTGATATAGCACCCCCAACTTGCAAAGCCGAAGTAGTATCATCAGTCGCACCGCCAATTAAAACCCTGCTCGCAAAAGAAGCACTCCCTACATTAGTCAAATCATATCCACCTCCGTCTATATCAGAAGTCCAGGGGGTTTGGGAGCCACCACCTCCACCTGTGGAAGAAAAGATTATATCTATCCCATTGACTGACTGTTTTGAAGTAATAGTGATATTGTTGCCGGCAACAAAGTTTACCCCACTTGTTTGAAGTGTCTGACTTCCGTTCACTGACACTTGAAAAGAAGCACCATATTCATATACTTGCTTACTATATTTTTTGAGGTCAAGTTCAAGTTGTGCGATTTTAGTCACCACATCTGCTATTCCTTTTGTGTAGTTCGCATCTTCGATTGACGACACCTTTGTTGAGATAATACCAAGTGAGTTTATGAGTCCTTTTATGGAAGTATCAATAACCTTAAGTGACTTATCTGTCGTTGTTGAAAGATTTTTGATGTCTTCTTTTGTAGTTTTTTCATAATTATAAGAAGTCTTCGATACGTTTACCTAGGTCGAATCTATACTTCATCGATGGCAAATAAATATTCTCTTTGATATAGTCGAGCAACGTTTGTCGCACGTCTTCCACTGTTGTACCAGTTGCTGTTACGACGAGCATGTAGCCGTTTTTAGTTGCCACTCGGTATTCGCCTTCGTCGTCTTTATAAAAGTTTTCAAGGTGGATGTGTTTCTTCTGATCGGCACTAAACTCTTTGACAGGTACACCCTTGCGCAATATCCACAATTTCTCGCCGAGTGACGTTGCTTTTTCTTCAATATCAGCTTCTACCGGAAAAGGAGGTGCAACAATTACTTGGCACATACCCCAGCCTCGCACGATGTCGATAGGAGTATCAAGTCCCATAGCCATTGCGCAGATCAAGTCGTAGGTTGACGATTTCAAGCCTTCCATAAACTCGTATGATGTTGCCGGAATACCGAAGCGCGATGTTGGCTCAAACGCCACATAGCCTTTGTCCGTAAGACATCCATTCACATCAAAGACACCTTTGAAGCCTGTCTCTTTGAGTACCTTTGTGATTTCAGGTCTGATAATATCCTTTACAATTTTGTTGTCTTCATCTGTTCCAAAGAATAATGTCCCCATTTCCCCTGTTGTTACTCCGAGATCACCGTCATTTTCTTTTTTGTGTTCGAAGTTAAGAAAAAAGACCGCTTTACCTTTACTGTCTCGTAGCCAGTCTTCACCATTGAAAAAGCCAGATACAGCGATTTCCACGCCATCAACGCGCTCCATAAGGTCGCAATCGAACTTGCCGAATTCTGTCTCGCTCCACTTCTTCTTCATTTCTTCGAGATGAAAGAGCATGTCTTCGTTGCCCTCAAATTTGCCGACATGGTTGATTGATTTTGGCGCACTGCCGTTCTGCTTTAGTACCCATCGCTTATCCATGTTCGCTTCGACATGGGCTTTTGCTTCTTCAATGGACTTGAAATTTTGTGACTCTGGTTGCTTGAAGCCAGCCTTTTTGAATAACTCTTGTCCTTTCTGTCGGTTGTCCTCATACTCTGCCATGATTTTATTCGTTCCGACTACCCACTCACCTTGGTCTCGTAGCCAGTCTTGCAGTCCTGCAAGTTCACATCCATCAATCACAAAGATATAGCCTTGACCGAGGTAGTCATGCCAGTTATCCGCCTTTTCAATTATTCCATCGCCAATCTTCGAGTATTCTCCGTTAGGAATATACATAAGGACTTCTTTCTTCTCGACTTCTTTGAGATGTATCGCAAGGTCAAGTATCTCACCGAACGATGATATGAAAAAAATAGGAGCTTCGTCTTTCTCTTTCTTGTATTCGATAGGTTTTTCTACAACAGTTTCCACCTGTTTTGTTTCCTTTGATAATGCGTCGAGAAAGTTTTTAGCCATGTTTGAATTATACTATTTGATTACTTCTTTTTTAATTTACGAGGAAGCTTTTTATCCTTTGGCGTTTCCTTTTCCCAACGTTTCGCCATGCGAGGGTAATTCGCGTACATAAATTTGCGTTGGGCTTCTGATACGAATGGCATTTGTATTGTTTTAATTATTATGGTATAATGCTTTTATGAATGAAATAATTTTAGCTGTCATAGGATATTGTGCAGCTTCCTACATCATCGACAAGGTGTGGCCGGCCGCTTAGAGCTTGCTTTTCAAGTATTCTACAACACCGACACCGAGCCCTATTTTCGCTGCTTCCCTAAGCACTGGATGAGATTTTAGCCATAGTTCGTATACCGTCTTGCCCTTTTCTGTACCCACTTTGCTCTTGAGATTTTCTATTGCATCAAATGCAGAGTGCATATTGTCCATGTGCTTATCCCATTCATCGGCAAGTGCCGCCTTTGCTTTATCTTCCACAATACCAAATTGCTGTTTCAACGCTGGCATCATGTCTTCTGTGATATTGATGCCTCTTTTTATAGATGTCTGAATAAAATCATTCATCTTATTTACTTTGTCCATCTGTCCTGCGTATCGGAAACTATCTTTTATGTATTGAGCAACACCTTGACGCATATTTTGAAATGCGCCCTTTGCTCCCATGTATTCAGGTGAGTTGAAGATTTTATTTGATATTTCTTCTTTACCGAGTTTGTCAATCAGAATTCTACCATTCCAAAACTCGTCAAAATTCATCATAGGGTCTGTCTTTCCGCTTTTTCGCAATGTATTCGCCATAATGCCAATCATCCGTTCTTTGATGTCATTGAATACTTTACCTTCAGCACTTCCTGCTTTGAATGACGCATCAGGTCGTATGAGCGACATAGCATTTCGAAAATCTTCAAAGTTGAAAGGTACAGGATTTTTTGCAAGCAATGGTTTTACCACTTTCTCCGAATACTCACCAATAGTCTTTCCTACTCGTTCAAGATTTTTTGTCACTTGTGCCGATCCGGTCTTAATAATGTCAGTTGTCTTTTTGCCGAGTGATTTTGCCATATCAGAAATTGCCGTTACTGCCTTTGTAACGTATGGCATTTTAGTACCATCTTCACCTCCGCCTTTTTCAAAATCAGGCGCAGAAATATGTCCAAGTCCTGCCGCTTCCTTATAGTCATTACCTGTGAGCTTCGGCGTAATAGCGTCGATAATTCCTTTTGTGGTTCGAGCTGCGCGATTTGCAATGTAGCCAGTTACCTTTTTTAATCCACTTCCTGCAATTTCACCAATGATTGCATTCTCCGCACCTTTAACCAAGTCACCTCCTGCCTGGACTGTTCCGATGAGAGTATTGATACCTCCTGTGATTGAGTGTTTTGCCAGCCAACCTGCCGCTTTCGGTACAATGTCAGTTGCTTCCTTACCAAGTGTTTCAGCAACCTTTGTCGCTGTTTTTATTCCTGTTGCAGCTGCTTTTTCTTCGCCCACACCAGTAAGATACGGTGCAACATCACCTGCGAATTTACCTATATTCTGCATGATGCCTTTTGGCTTTGTCATACTCTCTGAAAAGATAGGTTGATTTTCTTTTGGCTTTGTAAGTCCAAGTGTATTTGTTACCCCATATCCTATATCTTGTACATCATTCACAAGTCCTGCTGCACTTTTAGCAACTCCAATGCCTATATCTTCTATTCCTGTTCCAATGGCTTTTGCAAAACTACCAACACCTCCTGCAATATTCTTTGCACTCGACATCATAGCGCCACCGAATGATTGTGGTTTTTTAAGAGTCGATAAGTCCAGCTTCTTTTTAGGAGTTGGTGTATTGCCTTGAGGAGTGTTATTTATTTTTAGAGTTGATAGGTTGAGAGGCATGATTATATTTCGTTACCTTCTGAATCGTAATTTACTCCACTTGAGTCTGTATATGTTCCATCAGCATTTGCTGTTACTTGTAAACTATTTCCATTCATATCTTGCACAGTACCAGATTGTGCATCTGCTGTAGGATTAGCCGCTGCAGTGAGAGCCATGATGTCTTCTGGTGTTGAAATCATGTTAGCTGGTACACCTGCGCGTGTTGCTCGTTCACCAATAACATTTACTGCATTGAGAGCATTAGCCTTCTGAGCTTTGATGTTATTCTCTGCAAGAGTCTTGATAGCCTTTCGCTGATCGTCAGTAAGCAACGCACTTGTGCCTGTAAGTTTTCCTCCTTCGATTGTTGCTTTGCCACCGATATTAAGAGACTTGAATAGAGAGTTCACTTGTGTTTCTGTGATTTGCTGTCCTCCATTGTTTATCTTCACTGCCGCGTCAATCAATTCAAGGTCAGAAGGGCCTTTGTCGGCTGTGTCTGAAGCTGCTGAAAGTTTGTATGCTTCATTCAACTTCGTTGTGTAGTTGAGTGAGTTACTGTAAAGGTTGAGTGGGTTATTTGCTGGTGTTGGGTAGAGTTGCTTTGTGATGTTATTCACTGCTGTGCCATATCGAGATACGAGCATAGCTTGTTTTGAAGCGAGTGTCGCACCTTGATTTGCCAAGTAGTATGGATTCCCTCCACCTAACTCTTGCACTTGTCCTGTACGAGTATTGTAAATCACTACGCCACCATCTGCACTTTTCACTACTTTGTCATCTGCGGTGAGCTGTGTGCCTGTGTCAATCACTTCAACTGTTGCCTTGCCTGTAACTGGGTCAACGTGAGGCACGACAAGATTTGTACCCGACTGTATTGCCTTTGAGAAGTCGATGTTGGGAATGGAAGCGAGGTAGTCTGCTTTCATGCTATTCACATCACCACTATAGTATTGAAGAAGTGAGTTGAACTCATCAGGGTTGTTCTTCTGAAAGTCAGAAAATGATGTACCAGATGAAGCAATACCTTTAATGGCGTTCTGCGCCTTCTGAATACTTGTATTGATATAGTTCTGCGCAAGCGTATCGTTGCGTGTCTGTGCTGCTTGGAATTCTGCCGATGCCTCTGGTATTGCCCATGTCGTAAGGTCTTTCAGTGCCGTTGCATACTTCGTTGCTTGGTCTGCTTTGATAGAAGCGATATCGCCTGCCGCAACAGATGAGCCTGCAAGTCCACGTGCGCCAAGTGTTGCGTTTGCTTCTGATGTCAAAACGCCAGACTGTAACTCTCCTGCCTGCTTCACTGCGTCAAGTACTGGTTGTATCTGGTCTTGTATTTTTTTATAGAAATCTTCCTCTGAAAGAGGTGTGTTTGAAGGATTAAGTGCATTCTGTGCATTTGCAAAAATAGTATCACCACCACCTGCGAGAGGCTGTCGTGCGTAGTAAGTTCCACTGCCAGATTGTCCCGTTTGAGGTACCTGTGCCTTTGGAATGAGTTTGCCAGATGAATCATAGGATGGGGTATCGGAGCCTGAATATCCTGCATCAGTCAATTCTTTGAGTTTTGCTTGTGCATCTGAAAGTTGCTGATTAAGACCTCCCAGTTTTTGCTGATCCTGTGGAGTATTTCCTCCAGTATTACCACCAGAAGACCCACCTCCTGTATTTCCTGTTGAAACTGGTATTATCTTCCCTGATGAATCTGTTTTGATTTGTTGATTACCAGAATAGCCTGCTGATTGAGCAGCAGCCAATTGAGATTTAGCACTAGCTAAACTAGCATTTAAGCTAGCTAGCTGTGTGCTTTTTGATGTTGTTGGAGTTGTTGTGACCATGGTGGGTGTTGGGGGTTATCTTGTTAGGGATGTTATTGGTATTTCATACGAAATTCCAGTTAAACCAGTTGAACCTACAGTACCTACCGTTCCACCTACACCTGCACTTCCACCTGAACCACCTATCAAACTATATGAACCAGACCAAGTTTTTGTGCCATAAATTATCACTGCTGTTCCACCACTGCCGCCAGCGCCTCCACCACCACTTCCGGGATTTTGTTGTCCAATACTAGGATTTCCGCCGTTTCCGCCGTTTCCTCCTTTAGAGTAAATGGTGAATGAACCTGCCCAATTTTTTGCTGCAATAAAGATTGTACCCCCTGATGCACCTCCACCTCCACCTCCACCTCCACTGTTTCCAGAAAAAAAAGCACCTCCACCTCCACCTCCGTTTCCGCTAAGAGAACCATATAATTTTGAAAAAGAAGTATCATTAAAATCTAACATTCTTAACACCGGAAAAGCATAAACTGGAAATTTTTGAGAAGTAGAAGTTGATAACGCAGTTGCACCGCTTCCACCTCCAGTGGAATTATCATTACCACCATTACCACCAAATGTATTTATTTGACCAATACTATGTAATTGACTAGTAGCACCACCGTCTGCACCAGCAGACGTTCCATTATAAATGCCTCCTAGTCCTCCACCACCTCCTGCTACATTTTTAAGAAGACCAGCGACAGAAGTTGTTCCTGCTCCAGTACCTCCTGTTCTTCCAGAAGCATTGCCTCCATTGCTTGCAGTTCCCCAGGTTGTTGTTCCTGTTCCAGAAATTGTATCTTTTACAAAAATTTGGAAACCATCTGTTGTAAGTGTGCTATTTACTACAAGATTGTTGTAGTACATATCTCTCGTAAGAGTTGTTGGGGAAGATATTGTTACATTTCCATCTGAACCATCACCGAAAGAAAATGTGTTTACAAGGGCTGCTGCTTGCAAAGTTGATGATGCAATGAAGCTAGAATCTATAACACCATTTGAATTAGCCACTACTACAATATTTGCTGTTGTAGAAGCCGTGCTTGAAGCTAAAGAGCTTGGGATGAAGTAGGGGGTGGTTGAGCTGTAGCCACGAGATATCTGAGTTGAGGAAGCTGTGCGGCCAATACCAGTTGTGGTGTTGTTGGAGATTGGGGCGCCTGCTGTTGAGATTCCATCAGCGTAAGCTTTTGTTGCCGCATCAGTGTTTGCTGTTGGTGTTCCTAAGTTGGTTATCTTAAAGCCTCCAAGGTTTGGTGCAGCATTAAAGGTCATCAAGCCGTTGATAGTTGATGACGCGAGTGTTACCACACCATTATATATGTTGCTACCTGTCCATGTGTTATTTGCTCCAAGAATTGCAGTGTTAAGTGATGACGTTGCACTTCCAATAGCTGTATCAACATAGCCTTTGTTTGGTATGTCGTTTACTCCTGTGACAGAAATGGTTGAAGAAGCGTCGTATTTGAGCTTATTCACGAATGTATCAAGACCATTCACGATACGAGACACGATAGTCAACGCTGGATAGTCCGTTACCTTCACATCTGCACCTCGTCGGTGTGTAAATTTCAATGCCGTCACTGATGTCGTGCCTGTCGTTGGGTCAATGCCTCGTGTAAGTCCTGTGATAGTAAGTGATGACGTTGCCGCAGTGCCACACTCGTATTCAAGTGTTGGTGTATTGGTATCTATCGTGAGACACACATAACCTGAAAGCGTCGTGCCGTCGAGCAGTTTGTTTGACGCGAGGGTTATGCTTGTGTCGCTTGTTGACTGTTGTGTTGCGAGATACGTTTCAAATACTGCCGGTGTAATCGGTACAGTTGAAGCGTATGCAACGCCTGCAAGTGCGAATAAACCTACAAGAGATAAAATTATTTTTTTCATATTTTTATTATATAAAATTGCTTATTGATAATTATTGTGTGTTTCCAGGCAATATCTTCTTTCCTTTGTAACGGTTGTCTTTAAATTCAAACGAGTCAATCTGCACATAGCCGATATTATTTGCCACGAATTTAAGTTGGATATATTCATAGCGATCGGAAGCTATATTGAAGTCAATTTCGAACGGATATGCCGTTATGACATCACCACCGCCACCGACAACGTTCTGTCCGATAGTTGATGAGCCGACTGAAACCGGCGTACCTTTGTTGACATAGGAAGCGTTGCCAATAACAGTGGCAATTTTCACATACGCACCGCTATCATATGAGGCATAGACATCAACGTTTTGCGTCTGTTGAATGAGTCCTCTCATTTTAAAGCGATGAGTACACTTGAGTCCTTCAACACCAAGGTTGAATTGTTTTGATGTCCAATAGTTGTTGATAGTTGCACCGTCGTCATCTGTACCCGAAAAGAGTACGAAGACGTTGTTTGAAAGCGAGTCGCCAGCAAGCAACATACCATTCCAAGCGGCGAGTGTTGACGCTGGGTAATCAAGTCTATCCCACTGCTTTGACCAGATGTTACGCACGAAGAAGACTGTGTTTTGCTCTTGTACCACGCCGTTGAGTGAGCCTTGACATGCGAGTATATCGCAGTCGTCCCACCTCCACATCACCGCCTTTGTAAAGCCGTATGACGATAGGTCAAGTGTTTCTGAAAGTGGGTTTGGCACGACTGTCACCACCGCAGTTGAAGCGTTGGCGTCGATTTCCAAAATCTTCACTTTCGGTTGCGCTGGATTTGATGTATCAATAAAGATAACACCTTCGTCTGCTGCAAAAGCACCTCGGAAGTATGGCACACCGAGCTGTGAACGATATGGTAAGTTAACAGCACTTGATGCTGTACCAGAACCAAGTGTGAGATACCACGTTTTGAGTGCATGAAAACAATATTCCACTTGGTCAAATGACATCACTGCGTTCAAAACACCGCCACCGTCACCTTGCGAGAAGTAGTATGCCTTGCCGTCTGTACCTGTACCTATGGTGAAATCTGCAATACCTCCACTTGTTGAGTCTTCCACATAATACTGCGAGTAAATCTTCTGCGTGTTGAGTGGCGCAGTGTTGAATGTTAAAGAGAAAGCACCTGTCGCATAGTTTATTGTGCCTGTACCACCAAGCTGTGATGAAAGTCCACCATTATTGTTATCGGTAAAATATTCCGCTTTGTAAATCGAACCGCCTGATGTCCATGCTGAAAACGAGCTTGAGTTGATGTTGATTGTAATAGTTGTTGATGTTGTTGACTGCACGAAGCCAATGAGTCCGTTTATCTGTGTCATGCCTCCTGCACCGACAATGATAACTGGGTCACCGACAACAAAACTGTGTGAAGCAACAGTCACCACTGCTTGAGTCGCAACACTTATGCCAGTGATAACAATACCTGTTGCAACAGGAGCACCAAATTCTGTATTAAAAGCGGAAGCTCTTGAGTTAGCTGCTTTGAAAGCAAGGGTACTTACAAAAGTTTTTTGACTTCCATCGCCTGTTCCGACTTGCTCTGCCGTTGTCTGTGTATATTGCGAAAGAGTTTGTTTATCTGCTGTACCTATGAGAAGTTGATAAGGTGTCTTCTGGTTAGCCGCGTCGTTTCTCTGCCAGATGAACATACGATTATTTCCCACCTTTGCAATACCTCGTACTGCCGTTGATTTAAGGTCAATAGGAGATGCAGGATTAGCAGTGTGTATTTTGTAGATAGATGAGTTTGGTGACGTTGCGTACATGAAACTACCAGCTAAGTTTTGATATGAAAAGAGTGAGACATCTTCATTGTTTGCCGCAACTGGCAACACGTTTGAACCTACTTCATAGGTATCATCAGTCGTGATGTCATAGTATTTTATCTTCTGTCCTGTAGAGAAAAAGGGAATTTGCGTTCCGTCTTGGCGCGTTGCCATCGCAAGTCCTGATACGCGACCTCCTGCACTTGAGTCGCGCGTTTGCCCGAGCAATTTTGAACCACGTCGTAGTTCGATGTGGTCTTTGTATTTTCCGGTAAGCCAGTTCAAAGAATCAGGTGATTGTCCGTCTGAAAGTTCCGTAAGGTCTTTTATGTAGGTGTTCAAACCCTCCCATGTTGCTACTTTGTAGTCAGAAATGAGAGTTCTACTTCGCCCGCCAATTTTTGTGACTGGTCGTTTTGCCATTACATTTGTGAGTTGATGTCTACCTTATGATTCTGCCAACCAGTGACATCATTATTCATCGGATAATCAAGTTTTGTGACGGCTGATCGCTGAAGCGCATCGTCCCACTTGCACATCGCTCTGAACAAAAGCTCGGCAATCTGAGCATTTGCTTCTGCGTTGCGTGCGTTAATATCGTCGTAGTCAACACCAAGGCGATACATAGCGGCAACATCATACGCAAGAATAGCGTGATAACGTGAAGGAATATTTACCCATGTTGTTGAATCTGTAATATCTCCCCAGTCAGCTTGATAGTAGAAATAAACAGTATACGTTCGGTCAATGATACCAGTGAAGTAGTACAAGCCATTCGCGTGGTCGATGTAAAAGTTGAGATTTGTCTGCAAGTAGTAAATGGACTTCGCCATGGGAATTTCCGTATATGTTTCCCAGTTGAGATTGTTGTCGTAGAGTGTAATTTCACCATCGTCTTTCAAATATAGAAAATCATCTGGCACTGTTAATGCTTGCTGTGAGTTGGGAATAAGCGGCGCACTTGATTGAGCGAGAAGCTGTTGCGACGCATCGAGCTTCTGCAAACGCATGAAAGGTCGCTCTTGTTCACGACGTACACGAGCAGTGTTGAGAAGTGTATAGAACAGCGTCGTGTCCATAGAAAAGCCGTTCAAAAGTGTCGTTGTGAGTTGTTGTAGTTTGCTACCTGTCATTGTGTTTGTTGATTAAGTAATAAGTCCTTTACCATGTTTATTATAACTTGTAGGGTTTTCAAAATAACATTGGTATCTACCTTGACACTGTTGTCAGTGTGATATTGCAAATAGTCTTTGGTGTAGTTTGAGAACATAAAGGCACCGTAGGGAACAGTTTTATTAAATATTTCTCGTGTCATGTAAAAATAGCCTCCGTCGCCTTCTGATACACCCGATGAGAGCTGGCACTTCATATATGGAATACCACCTATTGTCTTCCAGCCTTTCACCTTGAACGCATGGCCACTGATGACTGTGCCTTGTGCATTGATAATGCCACCAATGGAAGAGAGCCACTCGCGACACCAGTCAATACCTGTAAACACAGAACGAAAATCATCTTTGAAATATGCCATCGTACAGCGCACATTGTCGAAGGCATCATATGGGCCGATAACTTTTATATATGACGCTTTGAGATGTTTCTTTGCACTTGCTATCTGGTCAGGTGTCCAGCTCTTAGGGTCAAGTATCTGCTGTCGAGACGAGTAGCAATTGAAATTAGTCAGATGTTTTTCAAGCGAGCCGTATTTCACAAATGACTTTGCTGCATCTCGCAAGTCTGCACCAAAATCAGAGTTACCTTCAATCTGCTTCGTGCAGAAGAATTGAAACTCTGGCGAGAGTTCAATCAACTCTTGGTCTTCTGATACCGCAGTAGAGGCATAGGCAGAGCAATAATCGCTAAAACCTTGATCTTTCACAAATGATGTGCTTGGCACGTTAAAATCAGGCGGTAACGTCTTTGGGTCTGGCAAATCAAATAATCCTCCGACGACGAAGTCTCGCGCGTCGTCGGATAGTTTCTTCAGTGAAAATTTGATTATGTCAGGGTTCATTATTTTTTGAAATAAATATCAATAAAAATTTGTAGAACGGTAAACCCACCTATCGCCAAATACAAGTAACGCTCGTTTCGTCTCAACCGTTTTTCATGGTCTTCTGTAAGAAGCGTTGTTTCTTTGCAAAACTTATCATATGTATCTTTGTCTACTTTCTGATTTTCAAGTGCTGAAACACGAGATGCGAAGTTATCTTTCAATTCTTTCACGTCAGCAATCACACGTTCTAGCTTTACGCTCGACTCGATAATGATTCGCCGGTCGTTTTCTGTGAAGTGCGATTCTTGCATGGCTAGTATTCAACTGTTGGTAAGGTTGTAGTAGATGCAGAGTAGCAGTAGATAGCTCCGTCAAAAAGATTTGATTGTGAAAATTCATATCCGGTACCTGCAAAGACTGTGAGTCCTTGTGTTGATGTTGCTGCTTTGCCGAGGCCGAGATATACGCCACCGCCTGATGTGTTCGAAATTCGCAAGAAGAAACGCGATGTACTTGTTGCAATAGCGACAGTGTTTGCTGAGCTTGGCCCACATGTGATGCTTGAGTTTGTTGCTGTGAATAAAGGTGAAGCAATAATATCTCCTACTTTTTTTGAAGGTGTAG
>SERZ01001426.1_pt1 | contig 13583 bp, 10 predicted proteins | sample 3171461 | NCBI WGS metagenome assembly SERZ01 (sample SAMN06051861, study PRJNA518727) | freshwater metagenome | biome: subpolar coniferous forest; feature: holomictic lake; material: water; isolation source: holomictic Lake 227, 6 m depth | place: Canada: near Kenora, Ontario | collected... | reverse complement strand
CTGCGGAACACACTTGACGAAAAATGGCAAGGCGCTCGGTCACGGTCAATTTCTGGCGCTTGCACCACAAGCCCAAGGTCAAGCCTTCTACAAACTCCATGATGAAGTACGAGCGGCCGTCCTCTGTCACACCACCGCCATACAACCGAGAAATGCTGGGATGATTCAGCGTGCTCAGAACTTTGCGCTCCAGTTCAAAGCGCTCCAACAACGAAGTTGAATCCATTCCCGCCTTGAGCAACTTAATGGCCACGCGCCGCTTCAGCAGATCACTTTCTTGAGTTGCCAACCACACTTCACCAAATCCACCAACGCCCAATCGCTTTTCTACTTTGCAATCACCAATGCGTTCTAAGCGCGGCGCGAATGATTGATTGGGCGCGGCTTGTTGGCCAGCGCCACTTGGTGCGCCACGTGCGCCTGGAATAATTGTGGCGTCGCTATCGTGGCCGCGAGCACCAGGAAGAATTGTGGCGTCTATGTCTGCTGGAGGTTTTGAAGGCAAGTTGGAATTGGATGCCCCGCTAGCGCCTGGGAGAATGGTGGCGTCCATATCCGCTGGAATGCGGTTGTTGTCTGGTGGAGTTGGTTCAGAATCGTTGGACATTGCAGATCGAATCAATCATAAACAAATGCGTGACTGAATTGATCTCGCCACTTGCCAATTCTAAAAAACTAAAAACCAATCGCGTTCTTCTGACCTTGCTTGGTTACGGTTTCCTCACCTTCCCACACGGCGTTACCCGTGTTGGTATCGGTCAAACTCATTTGAAAAATAAAGGAGGTTTGTTTGGTATCACCCGCGCTCACGCTGTTTTCAAGAATTTTTGCGGTCAATGTGAAATCGGTCATGCGCGGCATTTCATTGCTCTTTCCGCTTTGAAATTCGCGCATGTCCTTCGTGCCTTTGGCCATGGGATCCTCAGGTTTTCCACCCAAGCCTTCTGTCGTACTAATTTGCACCTTGCCTGTTTGCAAAAGTGCGATGCGGATTTTTTTAATCAACTCATCCGTGTCAAATTGATCCGACGTGTCGTTGGTAATACGACTGATGCCCAAAATAGCCGGCTGATTCGGCGACTTGGCGAACACGCCTGACACGGTCATGCTTTGCACAAGTTTGTCGGCCGCTAAATTAAAATCTTGAACATCCACTTTGTTGGTGGAGGTAATCACCTCGTTGCCTCGTGAATCAATGCGGCGCGCCGGCGTGCACGCGGCGCACAATGCAAATGCGGCGACTGAAGTCAAGACAACGGTATTGCGAATGCTGCTCATGGAAATGCTCCTAAAAATGGATTGAATTATTGAGTCCAAGGAAGATTGGTGTCAAGCAATTGCAGTTGCCACTGCGTTGCGGTTGGCGATGGACCAATGCCAGTGATGATGATGGTTTCCCGAGGCATGATGCGTTGCGTTTGCCACGCTTGCGCGGCGCCAGTGATACGCATGCCATTGGCGTCAAACCATTCAAAGCGATATGAAATACTTTGTGGAGTTGCTTGATCGCTAAAGACCGACAATTGCACGCGCTTTTGATCGCCGTTCACAACATCTTCTTTCATATCCGTGACATTGGATTTGGAATTCAGCCAACTGTTTGTAATCACTTGCTTAAATCCAGGCGTGCCTGGAGCCGCATTTGAAATTGGCACAACTGTGTTCATGGTGTTGCAGGCGGCAAGCGCGAAAGTGAGCGAGACAATTTGAAATAGACGCGGCATGTTGATTTCTCCTAAGACTGGTCGATCGATCTTTCAGAATAGTTCATCCAGAGTTTGCGATGGCGAAGGTCATGACCGCGGGATCGGTTCCCGCGTTCACAGTCCGAACCCGAATCACGGTGACTGGCGCCGATGAAATTGGAACAGGGCCAATTGTTTTTCCATCGGACATTGTGATTGAAATCACGCCAGACTCCGGGCGATTCACTCGGCACCACAACACGCGCTTGGGCAACGTCAGCCAACAGCGCAAGTCCGCCGAATTTGCGGCCACTTGGTAGACGGCGCCAATAATGGAACCCCAATTTCCCATGCCCTGCTGCAAACCATATGTGGCGGCGGCTTTGCTTGCGCTTGAAACCAGCGTCGCAATAATAATTCCAGGAAGTCGGGCGTTGAAATCTTGCGCGACCACCGCGTCCATATCGGTGAGCAACGCGGCGTTGGTCACTACGTCCGCGGCGCTCACTGTGAAACCGGTGACCGCAGGCTCGTTGTGCATTTCAAGCAGCGGAAATGCGGCGCCCACATACGGAACTTGCGCGATGAACAATGGAATATCCAAACGCAACTCTTTCAATGAAGGCGCGCGGCCAGCCTCCACAAATACAAACACACATTGCGCGGGCGTCTGTCCGTTGGCCGCGTTGCCCGCCATGTCGACATCTTTCAAAACCTCTTCGTTCGCGGGCGCTGGCAACATTTCGGCCACGCGCTTGAACGTGGTTCGAGCTTGCTCAAATTGTCCCGTGGCAAATCGATTCACCGCGCGCAAGTATGTTGAGTATGGAATTTCATAATTGCTGTAGCCGCGCATTTCGCGCAGCGTTCCGTAATTGGCGTTGATCACCGCTTGAAAACCAGGATCATCTAACGTTTTGTTGGCGTCGTAACCGTTTTTTTTGCCAGACTCTTCAAAGGCTTTCGTTTCTTTTTCAATTTGCGATTGATTTTTTTCGACAAAATCCGTTTGCCAATTTTGCGCCCGGCGCAATTCCACTGCGGCCTTCTCTTGTTGCCCAAGCGCGAAATAATTCAGCGATTGATATGTGTTCAACATGATGCGGTCCACCCCTGTTCCGCGGTACGTGCGAATGGTTTGATTTGTCAGAGCCGCCGCCACCTCCTCGGTGACTTTGGTCTCCGCTTTCTCATCCAAGTAAGGAGAAATTTCATTCCACACGGATTCATACGTGGCCACGCTTGCTGGATATTGCGCGGCGGCTTGCTGAATTGTTCCGCCATCCAAATAAAACACAACGCCATTGATGGGCGCGTCGGACTTGCCGTCGCCACTGGAATCTTGCAGGGAATATTCGGCCATCAGTGGCGCCACTTGCGTGGCGGCGGAGGAAAATTTTCCTTGATCAAACTCCATCATGGTCGACTTCATCTTTGAGTCGTAGCCACAGCCCGTCATGGCAATCATGGACAACAACAACATAGTGAGGCGCGCAAAAAAATGAAGCGTGCCTGCGTACTGCTTGGGGATTTTCATATGACTTGAACCAGAATCACTCATTCAAACATCACGGAATAATTTGTCCGCCAAGAATGCCTGGATAAATAGTCACCGGCGCCTGCGTGGTATTCACCTTGTAATCCACCGACATTTTGGAGTTGCGCAAGTATTGCGCGAAGGCGTTCATTTGCTCAACCTGGGCGTCGGTGAGTTGCTGCTTCTCTTTTACATTTTGCAGAAACGCAGTGTTGGTCAGCCAACGCTCATAACTTGGCGCGTCCAATTGCAATGGAATGATCAACTCGGTGGGCACGCCAGCGCGAACATTGATGGTCTTCTGCCAAGTCTTGAAGCCGGCGCGGCTCACGGACAGCTTGTGCATGCCCGCTGTTGCGGGTAGCGGCGCCATGTTCGGACTTGGCGCGGAACCAATCACCACACCATCCAGTTCAACAATCGCGGAAAGTTGCGTGGGCTGCATGTTCAAGTTGTTGCCAGTGAACACATAATTGCCCGTGTCATTTTTAACCAACTCGGGAACGGTCAGGTCCTGCATGGTGCACACAATCGAAAGCCCACTTGCGGCACTGTCCGTGGGCGCGACCACTTTGCGTTGCTCGCATTTGGAAAGTAATTGCTGGCACATTCCATCGGCAACTTGCTTGAAAAGCGGACCAGTGAGCGTGAGTTGCGTGTTCAAATTTTGCGTGTTGCGATAGGTTTCAACGCCGGAAGTTTCGCCTGAAATAAACATTTTTCCAGTGGATGTGTCAAGCACTTTGTAGGTGCCAGTGAGCGTGTACGTGATATTTTCCGTCTTCACGCCCAGGCGTTCGTCTTGAAAATTCTTCACGCTGTTGTCGAACGAAGTCAGCGAACCAATCAACACGTATTGACAACCCATGTTGCCCGCGAGGGCGGTTGCCGAAGATTGATTTGAAAGAAGTTTGTCCAAATCTTCGTAACGTTCAGCGCCACCTTGCAACACCTCAATCGCGTCGCGAACTGTTTTTGCCTCGCCTGTCAGCGTGGCTTGTGTTCCTTGATTCGGTCCGCCCGTGGCGAACTTGGAGAGGCTGTTGATGACATCCTCGCGCGAAATAATTTTAAAGCACGCGCCTTCAAGCCGCGCCACCATCATGTCCTCTAAAATAGAAACTTTGTCGCCCGCAATATCTTTGCAGCGGTTCTTAATAAAGATGGCCGCGGTGTAGGGCGGACCAGAAATAGGTTTGGCGGAATGCGTGTCTGTTGCCAAAGGCGCTTTGGTATTGGGCGCTATCGATGGCGCAGTGCTTGCGTCAGTCTGTGTTGCGGACACATTGTCACGAACTGCAAATTCCGCTTCATCAATTTCGCCACGACCTGACACCGCGCCAGGCGAGGTCTGTGGCGCAGGCTTTGCGGCATCAACGGTGGCGGGACATGTGGTGCGAGTGGAAAGACGCGCAACGCAACCAATATCAACGCCTGTGTTTGCTCCGCATAATTCACCTTTGGCAAATTTTGGTTGAACATCGGTGATTTTCATCCAGCCAACCGCGACCTCTTCTTTGCCCAACACTTCACCCGTATCTGGATCCACAAGCTCTTTGCCTTGCGCGGAAATTTGCCAGATTTGGTCGGCTTTTACGCCAGTTCCATCGCCACGATTGATGGTGGCAACACCATCCGTCATGGCCAGAATTTTTGCGGGCAACAACACATCAATGATTCGATTCGCAATTTTCGCGGACATCAATCCAGCCAAATCCACAATGGCTTTCTCCGTCAGGCTTGCGCCTTTTTCACTGGTGACATATTCCGCGTTGCGCACAAAATCCGAATTGTCCACGCGAAAACTTGTGGACTCAAGCAACTTTCCAGAAGTGGTGTTGTACATCTTGCATACGCACAGCAATGTCACAATGCGTTTGGTGGCTTCCTTGCCAATGCCTTCAAACTTTGCGGTTTGCACATTGTCTTGAAAGTCCGTGATGGAAGTCACGATCATGTATTGCGCGCCGGCAACTTTTCCAGCCTTGGCGACATTTGCATCACTGGCGTCGGTGTTTCCACTGGCGCCCAAATCTTGCTCCTTGATCAGATCGCCCAAGTCGCTGCGAGCGATGACATCGAACTTGCGCGTATCTTGAAACGCGGAAATAATTTGCGAGTCCATGGCTTCGCTGATTCGACCGAGTTCATTGACCTGCCCGCGCTCCGTAAGCGCGCGCGTTGTGGCCGCGGTGACTTTCACCGCTCCAACCGCCAACGATATTTTCGCGGGAGCGGCGGCGGCCTTGGTCAGATCCTTGGCCGGCGAAGTCTGAGCCATCGCCGTGGTGGCGCACAACAGGAAACAAGCGAAAAAATTTGGCAAAAACGAAATTCCAGACTGAAGTTGTTTGATCATTGGACTATGAACCTTTCAAGCAAAAGGCTACCAAGATTGCCTCAAACAACGAAGTTATAAGACAATCGTGGGGGTATTTCGGCTTCATTTAAAGATTTCGTTTTGACCTTGAAAATCACGGACTATTGTGAAATACAGAGTTTGAGATCGCCCGTTCATTATGTTTCGCTTTGAAAAGAAATTTATGCGTTTGACGATCGGTCCAATTATCGCCTGCGTTATGACTTTGCCAGCGTGGCTTCCTTCGCTGGCAATGGCAGGTGGTGGCACACCCATCATGGATGCGCCATTGACGTGGTCGCAAGCAAAGGTGGATGCGTCCTCTGGAAAGCAACGCGGCGTTGCTGATCAGGAAAAACTTGCGTGGTACTCACTGGTGCAGGCACCTGAGGCAAGTTGGCTTCGTCTGGAATTTTCCGCAGGAACAACTCTGGCAAAAGCCAAGAACAATTCTCAAACAGATAGTTTCATTCGCATCACAAGTTTAGAAGACGGGGCGGAACAGGTCTTGACCGCGGAGACCTTGGCGCAGTGGCACAACACCAGCGCGTACTTCAACGGCAGCTCTGTCATCGTTGAATTGATTTCTGGAAAAAATACTGAATTGAATTCAATCACCATCAAGACCACGCAAGTTGGCGACGACCCAGTGATCATGAAATCGCAATGCGGCTCAACTGACGACCGCGTGGCGTCGAATGATCCACGCGTGTGCAGAATTCCAGGCGTTGGCTGCACGGGATTTTTAATCAATGACTCCAACCACATGCTTCTCACTGCGGGGCACTGCACATTTTTTCCCTCAATGTTCACCGTGGTGCAATTCAATGTGCCGCCTTCCACTGTTTATGGAAACCCAATCAATCCTGCGCCCGAGGATCAATACGCAATTGACATCTCAAGTATTCAAGCTGGCGACGCCGGTATTGGTAATGATTGGGGCTACTTTGGAGTGTTTCCAAATTCAAACACAGGACTGACTCCGTTTCAAAAACAACAGGCCGCGTTCACCGTGGCAACTCCGCCAGAGGCCAGCGGAAACACAATTCGTATTACTGGTTTTGGAACAGATACCGGCACCGCGAATCAAACAAATCAAACCAATACGGGTTCATTCATCAGCAATTCTGGAAACGTTTTGAAATATGAAGTTGACACAACGGGTGGCAACTCAGGTTCACCCGTGATTGTTGAAGGACAAGGTGCCGCGGTTGGTATTCACACTCATGCTGGATGCACAATTGGCGGAGGCGCCAACCAAGGAACCAGTTACAACCTTGCCGCGTTGCAAAACGCAATCGCCAATCCCAAAGGTGTTTGCAAATCCATGGCATTCGAATTTCCAAATGGGTTGCCCTCACAATTCAGCACTGTTGGTGGCGATGAAATTGCGGTGACCTTCACATCCCCTGTCGGCGCGACAGAGCCCGCCAACGCCCAAATGATTTGGAAATATGAAGGGGCCGCGACAACATCAAGCATTGCGGGCGTATTTGTTTCTGGAACAACGTACGTGTTCACCACGCCAGCCTTCAACTGCGGCGCGCGAGTGCTCTTTGGTTTTTCCGCGCGAATAGGTTCAACAGGCGGACTCTGCACTTGGCCTTCGGCGTTGCCCCAACAGTGGCTTGCGGCAACCGCTTCAATAACCAATCTTGTTTTGTGGAGCGACAACTTTCAAAGCGATCAATCATGGACAACAAGTTCCGTTGGCGCGACCGCAGGACTTTGGACTCGCGCAACGCCAAATGGCGGTGGTTTCACGGGCGATCCACGTGTTGACTCCGATGGCAGCGGACAATGTTTTGTCACGGGCAATATCGCGGGCAACTCCGTGGGCAATGGAAGCGTGACGCTGACCAGTCCAAACATGGACGCGACCAACGCCGTCAATCCATATTTGGCGTACTCGCTTTGGTTCACCAATAATGCGGGGGCAAATCCGGATCAAGATGTTTTGGTGGTGGAGTTGTCTAGTGATGCGGGAGAAACATGGACGACGGTTGAAACTGTTGGACCCATTGGAACATCTGCGGGCTGGATGAACCGCATGATCGCGGTGGGCGACTTTGTAAATCCCTCTAGCGCGCTGCGGTTGCGCTTCACGGCAAGCAATATCAGCGGCGAAAGCGTGGTGGAAGCTGGTGTCGATGGCGTTCGCTTGCTTGCGGACAACAGCCTTGGCTGGTGCGGTCCTCAAGGTGATTTCAACAACGACTTGGTGATCGATTCGTCCGACATCAGCATCTTGCTCATTCAATTTGGCATGGGCGGCATCACTGATTTAGATGGGGATGGAACAACGGACACCTCCGACTTGAGTTTGGAATTGCTGAATTTCTAAGTCGTGGCTTGTTTCCGTGCACTACTGAATCACCGAAGTGCGTAGCGCAATCAGCGCATGATTTTTCTGCCGCGCCCTTCACAAAAACAAAATTTAAGCGAGTATGCCACAGTGATCGTCCGTCATTTCTCGCAATGTCTGTTTCATGTCGCTTCATAAACTGTCACGAATCATTGGGTGTTGGAAAAATTCATGAACGAACAACCGATACATAGTTCTTCCACTTCTGCCACACAGGCAACTCGCCGAGCCGCGTGCGAATTGGTCTGCATTGGAATCGCTGGCACCACCCTGCTTGCGGACGAAGTTCAATTGCTGGCGGATGGCGTTCGCAATGTGATTTTATTCGCGCGCAATTACCAGAACGCCACGCAACTGACACATCTCACCGCGGCAATTCGCAAAGCGGCGGGCGCAAATGTGTTGATGAGTGTTGATCAAGAGGGTGGCCGAGTGTTGCGTTTTTGCGACGCGTCTTTTCCAAAGCAACCAAGCGCGCGAGTGTTGGGATGCATGGGAGCGGCGGAAGTTTCAAGATGGACCCGCGACACCGCTTTGGCACTGCGCGCGTGCGGCGTGAACATGAACTTGGCTCCCATATTGGATGTGGACAGCAATCCGAAAAACCCGGTGATTGGTGATCGTTCGTTTAGCAACGATGCGAATACGGTGGCGCAACTGGGCGCCGAATGTGTGCGCAGCATGCAAGCCTGTGGAGTAGCCGCGTGTGGAAAACATTTTCCTGGCCACGGCGACACCGACATGGACAGTCACTTTGATTTACCAAAGTTGCCGCACGCTCTGGCGCGCTTGGAGCAACTTGAATTTGTTCCATTTCGAGCGGCGATCAAAGCCAATATTGCGGCCATCATGTCGGCGCATGTGGTATTTGAAGCCATCGATCCAGAAGTGCCTGGAACACTCAGTGCCAAGGTGATCACGGGCTTACTGCGCAACGCGCTTGGCTTTGACGGTTTGATTTTGACCGATGATTTGGAAATGAAAGCCGTCGCCGACCGCTTTGAAATTGGCGACGCAGCGGTGCGCGCGGTGATGGCCGGTTGCGACACGCTTTTGGTGTGCAAAAACTTGGATGTTCAACACAAAGTCATTGACGGACTTTCACAGGCAATCATCAGTGGTCGCATTTCACAAGATCGCTTGGCGCATTCCAAGCGCCGCCTGGACTTGGTGTTGAACACGCACGCCAAAATGTAAAAGCACTTGCGCGTTAGGCCGTTCGACGCGGCGGAACAAACACGTTCGCCGCCAACAGTCCAGCGACCAAAGAACCCGCGACAACCAACGCCGCAATGGCCCAACTTGCCCCGCTTGCAGCGTCATTGTGAAACAACGCCGACGCGCCGCGCATTCCAAGCGAACCCGGCACCAACGGAATCAATCCTGGAGCAATGACCATGTTGGGCGAACGCTTGGTGACATGGCTGAAAATATTTCCAGTCAAACTCACAAGAAACGCTCCAATGCAAACGCCAAGTTGCGGACCAACAAGCACCGCGCCAAATCGCGCGCCGTACAAGCCCAATAGCACAGCGCATAAAATAATAAAACTGTCTTTCATTTTTGCTTGCAGCAAAATCAACATGGCGAAGGCAATCAAGAATGCGGCGGGAAGAATGGTCCACGGCAACAATGGCTCGCTGACCGCGTTTTGAATGGTCGGAAGATGCTCAACAATTTTGTCGCCAATGGCCACACCAAAACCCAGCGCCAATAAAGTCATGACCGCGCCAACAAATCGGCTTCCGCCGCTGGCTAAATTGCGCGTGGCCACTTCAGTCAGCGATGTTGTCAACGTGTAACCCGGAAGAAGCGACACAATGCTGGCAAGCACAACAATGTTTGTGCCCATGGGTGGAAATGACCAAGAGAGCATCCACGCGCCAAGCGTGGCAATAATTCCAGCGACAAATTCGGTGACCGCGGCGCGATCCCTTTTCCTATTCAAAAGAACAACCATGGTTCCAATCAGCATGCCCAGGATTGCGCTCGCCACAATTTCACGAATGCCTCCGGTGAAAAAACGGGCGGCGGCGCAGGCGGACAATCCGTAGGCCAACATTTGCCAGAGCAAACCAAAATCATTGGGACGCAAATGTAATTCACGAAACGCGCGTGTTCCCTGAGCGCACGTCAATTCCCCTTCCAAAACCTGGCGCTGTATCACATGCATTTCATCGCGGCTACTTAATTGAATGGAGCCGGGATCAACACGCAAATGAAATGTGCGTTGACGATCAAGTGGACCAACTGAAATTGCGAGGTAGGTGGGAAGACTGAAAATTTGCACGGCCAATCCAAGGCGAGATCCCGTGCGCACCAACTCCGCCTCCAACACATGCGCGGGCGCGCCGTACAAATGCAGCGTCCTTGCGCACTCCACTAAAAAAATCTCGGCGTCCGCCTTGGTATCCGTTGGTGGCTGCGGCTCAGTGACTCGCGCGGCAAACTGCGTCATGCGATTGCTTGCGGTTGTTGACAACTGAAAGAATGTAAAGCGCCAAGCCCCACCACCAACGCCTTGGCCATAATGGGTTGCGCACGCAAGCCTGTCGCATTTTCCAACATGCGGCATGCGACGTCATCGCTTGGTCCGCCAAACGCGGGGACAAAGATGACGCCGTTGGCAAAAAGAAAATTGGCGTGACTCGCCGGCAGTATTCGACGCGCGCCTGGGCCAAATCGATCCGCCGGAAATTCATAATGCAACGGCTTTGGAGTTGGCAACTCAAGCAATTCAAACTTCTGGCACTTCTCGTCGCGCGCCTCTTGCAACACTTTCCAATTTGCCTCCAACATGGCGTGATCAGGGTGATCCTCCGCAGCGCGCACCGCGGCTATGGCGTCGCGGCGCACGAAACGCGTGACATTGTCCACGTGGCCGTTGGTCTGTTCACCTTCAATGCCGCAAGGAAGCCAAATGATGTTGGTGATTCCAAGCGCCTCGCGCAGGACCTGCTCAAGAGCGCCAGAATTCGATTCCAGATTACGATTTTTATTTTCCAAACACTGCCGCGAAGCCAACAATGTTCCCGCGCCATTGCTGTCAATGCTGCTGCCGTGCAAAATAAGTTGATGGCACCACATTGAAAGCCCCAATTCTTTTTGCAACGCATCGGGCACGGCGTCTTCCAGTGAGCGGACCTCATCCTTGCCACCACAATCGTTCAAGACAAAAGAATGCGCGGCCACTTGGCCAGATTTATTTTTTACAAAGACAGGACCAAAATCTCGAATCCAAGAATCGTTGGTGGCAACGTGAAGTTCATCGGTTGTGCGCACACGGACCACGCTTTCCATTGCCGCGCGCCACGCATCCCACTCGGCTTGCGCCGCTTGCAAACAACCGGGCCATGTTTTTTCATTGTGCGGGCGCACCAACCAAACCGCTTCAAGCGGCGCCCACTCCGCCGGCATTGCAAATCCCTGGCTCACCGCCGACTGCTGCACATCAACTGGAATACTTGGCGAACATTTCATCAATTTGCACCATCTCGAAAGCGTTGCGTTAAAGCATCGTGCGCGTCAAAGCGGCGGTCACCAAGAAATGTCCAGCTACGGCGCATTTCTTGCACGCGCGCAAATTCACACTTGCCAATCAACCCCTCTTCCTTCGCAAGTCGCGCCATTTGGTCAACGCGTTTCAGAATTGAATCACACGGCGCACTTGCAGAAGCGGCGTGGTGCAACAATGCAATTTGAATTTTCTTTGACATGGGGCGAATTGAATTGTTGCGAGTGTAGCCAGAGCGCGCATTTGACCGATAGGCGGATATGACTCGATGGTGGCTCATTGTGAATGCGATCGCTGGCGCGTGGCTGCTTGCAATGGGCGCGTACCAGTTTGGCATTTTGACCCAAGTGTGGATCACAGAAGCAGATGGCTGGTTGAAGCCCGCTTGCTGTTGCATTGCGGGCGTCAGCGCATTTCTGTCCGCACGAAATCAAAGCGCGGCGTGGTGCGGCATTTTTTCCGCGCTGTTCATTTTGCTCAATCCATTGGCGCCAACGGAATGGCCAAAGGGTTGGGATAAACCATTCGATCTCACTTCCGGCGCGTTCTTTTTGGCCTTCAGCGTGCGCTGGTGGAAATAAATTTTCCTACTTCGTTTGATTCGCCTTTTGCGCGGCGGTGTCCGCGGCTGGCGCGTCCAATTTGAATAACAATGCGCCGCCGGGCTCAATGCCCAGCCGCTCACTTCGCACGCGCCCCACCGCGACCCATGGCCACTGAACTGCAAGAGCGGTTCCAAATGAATTTGGTGGAACAAAAACTTTCGGCGCTAGACGCCATTTTTCTTGCCAACCATTGTCGCCGTGTTCAAATACAAACACGCGACCATTGACGTCGGTGCCTTCAACGGCCATCGCATCACCAACAATAATTCGTCCATGATCCACGGCCAACGCAAAACCATATCCCTTGCCTTTGGTCACGCCGGCTCCAGGATTCAGAGCGCCTTCAGAAACCCATTGACCATTCACGCGCCGCAATACATTCACATCAATTTCATCCTCGCGATTGCTTGGATTCACCGATCGCACCGCCAGAAGATCTCCTTGCAAAGCGATGTTCACACCAAATCCCCTCCACTCGCTCAAGCCTGCTTTGGTAATTTCTTGCTCCACATTCCAACCCGCCGCTGTTTTTTTATACACGCACACCATGGCGGGCTCAAGGCTTGGACGCAGTTTGTCCGTGGTGAATGGCAGAAGCGCGTTTGGATTTCCAACCGCCAATGTGTCGCCATCTATTGCGATTGAAATACCAAACCACCAAGGCGTTTTCTTGGCGTCGCGTTGAATGGCGCCCTGCGCCTTCCAACCTTCCGCGGTGCGCGCAAAAAGAAACACGCGCGGGCTTGCTGAAAAATCTTCATCCTTTTGATTTGGCCGTGAACTGACCTCACCCACCGCCAACACGTTATTACTAAGCGCCATGGCCGCGGCGAAATTTAAAACCTTTTCTCCCGCGGGGGACTTAATGGAACCAGATTGTTTCCATGCTTCACGTCCCTCGGTTGGAGCGAAGGAAACAATTTCGCTTGACTTGGTCTTGCGATAAATATTCGTCAATAAAAATTCTGGATCACCAAGTATGCGCTGAATGGCGAATTCATCCGGCGCCATTGCTTGCACTTGAACCATTTCCGAAACTGAAGTCCACTTTCCACCCTTCAAGGCGAAAGTGAAAATTTGTCCATCAGCGCCCACGCGCTTGGACATGACGGCGCCGCTGATAATGAGGCGATCACCCGCGAAAGCAAGAACATTTCCAAACGCCGGGGACACCGTTGGCCCTGGCGCCTCCACCAATTGCGTTTCCTGTGTGATTGATACCGGCGGTCCCTTGGTGGTGGTGGGCGAAGCGGCTGCAGTCACCGCATCGGCCTTGGCTGGCGTGATTGCTCCGTCAGTGGTAGCAGCCGGAGGAGCTGATGATTTTTCCGTAGTGGCCACCACGGGCGTCGTAGTTGTTGTTTGCGCAGGCGATGCAGGCGCTTGGCACAAAACAAGTTGTGAAAATATGCCGCACATGGCAACTCGAGCCGTGACTGAAATTTTTCCTCGCAACCAGGAACGACGGGAAATTGATATCAAAGCAAGCATGAATGGAATCCTTTCAAGTGATTCGCT
>SERZ01001421.1_pt1 | contig 13624 bp, 16 predicted proteins | sample 3171461 | NCBI WGS metagenome assembly SERZ01 (sample SAMN06051861, study PRJNA518727) | freshwater metagenome | biome: subpolar coniferous forest; feature: holomictic lake; material: water; isolation source: holomictic Lake 227, 6 m depth | place: Canada: near Kenora, Ontario | collected... | reverse complement strand
CCGCTATAGCGCCTTGTTTATCGCCCGAATCAAATTTTGCCTCTCCACGACTGTTGAAAGCATCTGCATTTTTCGGGTCAAGCTCGATGACTTTTGTATAGTCTGCTATGGCTCCCTTGAAGTCACCTTGTGCAAACTTCCCTTCAGCACTTGTGAAAAAGCTTTTGGCATCAGCCGAAGCCTCGGCCATTGCCATATTTCCTGCGAGCAGGAGGGTCATAAGCGCCATACATAAAACTCGTAACATGTTGTTCATTGTTTCTTGTTGATTTTTGATGGTAGTAGTAAAATTCTGAATTTGATTCGCCTTTTTCGCTCCCGGACGAAACAAGATCTCTGCCCCGCCCGGAAGAATGGTTTGTCTGGAAATTAAAAGCTCTGTGTCAACCCCACGTTAAAGGAACGACCCTGCCCCGCAAGCGGCGCAAAATCTTCAGTTCTTCTTGTGCTTGGCGGCACCTTGCTTGCCAGGAAGTTATCATAGTTGATACCACCCAAAGGCAAATAGTAAAACTTGTCGAACAGGTTGGTAACGCCAAGATCAAGCGTCAGGTTTTTCCATTTGTATTCGGTGCGCAGATTGACCAGTGCATAACCTCCTGTCTGGGGTTCGAAACGAAGCGGATCGGTGTCGCTCTTTTTGGTGACAAGCAGCAACTCAATAGCATTGTTCCAACCAGCCACTTTCTGTTCCAGCGAAACAAAGGCATTCAGTGGCATGATATGGTAGAGAGCGCTTCCGTTATCGAGTTCCTTTCCATGCACATATCCAAGAGTTCCCCTGAGTTGTCCGGTTCCAAGGCCGTCGTTCTCCCACAAGGCAAGTTTGCCTGAAATGTCGAGCCCGTAGATCCTTGCATCGTGATTGACGAACCTGAGAATGTTGCGGGTTTCGCTTCCACCTGTCCATGTCCACGTTTGCGTGCCGTTTACTCTGACACCAATGTAATCCTGCACATAGGTAAAGTATGGGGTGACCTTCAACTCCCAGCTCTTGCGAGAGCTGTCGTGCCAGTCTGCCGAGAAGCTAACGGTATTGGCAACTTCAGGGTTGAGGTTCAGATTGCCCACATAGCCATTGCCATCACCAAACCAGTTGACCATGCCGCTGGCCATCCAGCTTGTCGCCCAGGCATAGCGTTCGTAGAGATTGGGAGAGCGGGTCTTGCGGGCATATCCGACCTCATAACTTGCTGTTGAAGCTGCATCAAACCTTGCGAGCGCAGTCAGGTCCCAGTTGCTGTCGTTGCGGGCATGATCCTCAGCATTGAAGAGATTGGCCGGGATAGTGTATGTTGTCGTGGTATTATACCCCTGAACAATCCCGGTGTCCATCCGCACAAGTTCATTGCGCACACCAAGAACCGTCGTCACCTCCTTGTTCCACTTTGCCTCCCATTCGGCAAAGAGGCTGTAGCGATCACGATTGCCATTATTGATGTTCAGAAAAGTATCGGGCCACATGCCGGTACCAACGACCGGAGGCCACTTGTCATCGAGAGTAAAACGATGGAATTCGTGGCCGAGACGCAAGAGGTTCTTTTCGGCAACGGGAATTTCCGTCTTCAGGGAGTAACCAAGGTCAATACCGCGAGTCTCCATAGGCATATAGGGCATCGTCACTGGCAGCCGGAGATTTATCGGCAATTTATCTTCGCCGGAATCCATCTTGTGCCAGGTGTTCTGCCAGTAAGCCTTGGCATCAAGCTTGCCCCAGGCAAAGGCACTCTTGTAACGGAGATTAACAAACGATGCGTTGTTCTCGATCATATCCATCCACTGGTTGACAAAACCCTGACCAGGAATGAATTGATGGCCCGCCTTGAGGGTCACCAAACTGCTGTCGCCCTTGAGCGCCATCGTTAGACCGAGATTACGCGACTCGTAATAGGTCGATGTCACCGTCTTTCCATTGGCGTCCTTGTAGTCCTTCGCATGGTCGATGGAACCGGTCACCCCGAAACTGAGGTTGCTGCTGGCAACAGCACCCGAAAACGCAGCGCCGGTGCTTTGGTTGATGCTGCGATAGTAGGACGAAACAGTGCCCGACTCTTTGAGCCCCTCACCAGCTTTGGCGAAAACCGGCTGATCCGATTCAACATGAATGGAACCACCGATGTTGTCGCCTCCATAACTGACCGGCGTAACACCTGCCTTGACACCGATGCTGCTCACGCTGGAAGAAGCAATGTAGGAGAGAGGGGGGTTCATGTGGTTGGCACAGGCAGAGGTCAGGCACATCCCGTCAAGGTAGATAATAACCCGGTCATCAGCCATTCCACGTACCACAGGAAGGCTTGAAACGCCACCGCCCGTTGCAAGAGAGACACCCGGCTCATCCTGGAGAAGGGAGGCCGTATCGCTGCTTTTGAGGCGCTTTGGCGCCAGTGATTCAACAGCCTTTTCTCCTGCTGCTGTTACAACTATTTCATTGCTTGAAGCCTCTCCGGCAAACGCAGGGAGCGGAACTGCTGAACTTATAAGAAGGAAAAAAAACGGCTTTATAAAATATCTTTGCGACTTTTTCATAGAGAAGCTGTTAAACAAAATAATTTAAAAATACTTTCACAATTGTTACCAAATAAGGGCTTTGCTGAGGTGACAGAAGAAACCGCCAACAATCAGCCCATCACATCTTCACAGCTCACTTGAGTTTTTCGGGGAGTGAGACCATGCTACGCCACACCCTCTCTGTAGAAGGGCAAGCGTAAAGTATGAACGGTAAAATCAGAGGTTTGGGGGATGGTCGATCTGGCGAAGGAAGCCGTCGAACAATAAAAAGAGAGGGCCTGAAGCAAACTGGCGAACTGAAGAAAAGGCCCGATGAGATTCCAAAGCATCAGGCAAAAGAGCAGGCATTGCATTGAGCAGCTCTTCGAACGTTTTGGTCGAGGATTGCTTCTCTGATGAGGCAGGCTGGGGAGCCTCTGTATCAGCAATTTTCTTCTGAAGGAAACAGTGTCCGTCGCAATGCTCCACTTTCTTTTCACAAACAGTTTCTGCAATTGCTTTCTGATTCAAAAAAAACAGCCCGTAATAGACGAAAACGGAGTTGACTTGCAGAAACATTCCGACAAGCAGCAAAACTGCGATATGGCGGGTTGCTGCAATCATAACTGAGAATCCGGGGATTTGACAATAAGATGACTGGAAATATAATAGATAAGCTGCTGAAATCATAACACACGCCGGGCAATCACTCTCATGAGTGGAGCAGGAAGAGAGAGTTCCAGATGGCAAAGCGAAATCGTGTCATAATATTTTTCAATTGTACAAAAACCGCTCCTGCACTATATATTCATTCAGGAGAGCCGTTCCTCTCTCTCGATGATGTCACTCCCAATTTTTTTGTTTAACCGCAAAACATTATGAGAAACTCAACACGACTATCCTTGATACCCGGAGCTTGCCTGCTCATGTGTTTATGTACTTCAGGCACTCAAAAGTTGCAGGCCAGGGAACAGGCGATACCATCCGTGCAATCAAACCTCACCCAAAAACCACAGGTGACCTTTATTGAGCTTGGTTCTCTAAAATGCGTGCCCTGCCGCCAGATGCAACCGGTACTTCGTGCCATAGAGAGCAAATACGGTACTCAGGTCAAGGTTATATTTTATAATGTCTGGAGTGACAAAGATCGCCATTACGGCAATGAGTATGCTATCAGGATCATCCCGACCCAGATTTTTCTGGATAACCTCGGCAAGGAGTTTTTCCGCCATGAAGGTTTTTTCCCTGAAACTGAAATTGACAAACTCCTCCAAAAACAAGGGCTGATACCACTCAGCAACAAATAAGCGACAAAATGGTTGAGTCTCTTTTTTCAGCACTGACGATAGCGCTTGGCAAGAGTTATTCCCTTGCTCTTGCAGCCGCTTTCGGATGGGGAATACTCAGCGTCCTGCTCAGCCCCTGCCATCTTTCAGGAATCCCTCTGGTTATCGGCTACATCAGCAGCCATGGAAAAGTAAAGGTAAAACGCTCGATCTCGCTCTCCCTTTTATTTGCTTTCGGCAGCCTCTTCACCATTGCCATGACAGGGGTGATTACGGCTTCAATGGGCAAAATGTTGGGTGACACCGGAACATGGGGCACCACCATTATCTCCCTGCTCTTTGTTGTTATGGGCCTATACCTTATGGATCTTGTCAGACTGAACTGGTGGAATGGAATTTCTTTCGGCGACACACCGCGTGGCGGACTGTGGGGCGCTTTTCTCCTCGGTCTTCTTTTTGGTATCGGGCTTGGGCCTTGCACCTTTGCCTTCCTGGCACCCGTACTTGGTGCAGTCTTCAGCATAGCCTCCGGCAACTGGCTGAAAGCTGTCATGCTTGTGGCAGCTTTTGGAATCGGCCACGCAGCCGTCATCGCCGCTGCCGGAAGCATGACTAATCTGGTTCAATACTACCTCAACTGGACAGGAAAATCCTGCACAATGCTCTATCTCAAACGGTTGTGTGGCTTTTTCCTGCTTCTCGCAGGGCTCTATTTCTTCTATGACACTCTATAAATAATGCGGAACCTGCATTCACTTTCGTCAATTTGAAATACCCTTGTGCACTGAACAAAACACATTGTCGTTGCAGCAGAAAATGCACCTTGGCCACTTTCCGCTGCAAAGAGTGATGATCTGTTTTTTTACTGGCTTACAGGTTATCTGGCCGAGAAACGAGATTAATCCATAAGCACGGTTGCAAGCGTCTGTCCCTGATCCGCTCCACGAGTGACAGCAACAGCAAAAATATAGACACCCGCCTTCCATGTTTCCGTTCCGATCGGCACAACATTGATATTATAGAATCCAGGCAAAATTCCTGCCGCCACACCGGTGACATTGACCAGTGCTCCACCAGGGCCGACAATCATCGGTTGAGTCTTGAAATTAGCCGCAACAAGTCCCGTTACAGGAACACCATTGACATCAGTCACTGACACAATGATGTAGTTTGGCTGACGATTTCCCGGAGCTGCAATGGTATCTTCGGAAAATGCTGATACAATTAACCTTGCCATAATGTTGGTCTCCTTTTACTGCGTTTAAGATTTTAATGAGGGACGTTGTTCAGCAACATCAAAAAGCTCTATTCTGCGACACTCTCATTTTCCGACCTTCAAACCGCTGACTGTTTCCCATTGATAACAAAACTGCCTTCACTATGGCTTCATGGAAAGAAAATATCTTCATCGAAACCCCGACCCGGTTTTCAAGCCACGACAGTTACCAGTCAGTATTAAAAACAGATGCCACTAAATCCAGGCTGCAATACCTCTCTGAAAACAATCAGTTGAAAGCCTTGAGGAAAGTACCCTCGAAGGTGTCTCCCATCAATGGCAAAGGGACAATACATGATGCAGCCTCCACGAAACCATTTTGCCGCATCAACCCTCCAAGCTCATCCAGCGCAATACCTTCTGAACCACTGACAGGCTCACGCAGAAAAACCTTGCCACCAGGCTTCAACATCCGTGCCCACTCCCTGACTATCTCCATCCGTTCAGTGGCAGGAATATCATGGATGACGAAATGAGACAAAAGAGCATCGAACGATGAAGCGGGAATTGCAAGTACGACTATGTCACCAATGAGGTAATCGACATTGGAATAACGGTTCAACATTTTCTGAATCACCGTCTGCCATCTGCGCGACACATCAAGACATGTCAGATGTCCATCAATATTTTGCAACCGTCTGGCAAGAAATTTCGAACAGACTCCCGATCCCGACCCATAATCAAGCACACAATCACCCGATGCCAGATCAAGCGTGTTGATATATCGCCTGTAAATCGGTCTGGCAATTGTGCCACCAATTAACAAAGTCAGGACAACTTCACCTAAACACGGCTCATAGCCACTCATGGCCTCTCTCCAAATCCATTCAGGATACGATGTCTGAAAATCTGAAACTGTATCTATAACGGAAATTTATCAACCAGTCTCCTATTTCCCAAATCTGAAAACTGTTTATTCCTGTCATAAAAAAAGATTGCATATAAATTTAAGAGATTTATTTTAAAGTAATTAAAATTAAAAACCGATCCAGACTTTTTATCCTAATGAACAACGTCCCTAAATCTTGAGGTTTTTTCGGGCAGGGCTCTTCTTTTCCTTTGATTATGTATATTGACTGAGCTTGTTTTAATGACTTTTAACCGCTTGAAACCATGGTAGCCAGAATTCAGAATCTTTACCTGTTGCTTGCCGGCTTGCTTGCCATTGCAAGTATTTTCCTCCCTTTCTGGAGCTTTAATACCGGGCATCTCTTTCTCATCTGCGATTTTGTGTCTTCAGAAACCGCTGAAGTGCAGTACTCTATTGGCAGTTATGCCAGTGGTATTTTTTCGGTTGTGACTGCACTCGCCTCTTTTACCGCTATTTTTTTCTTTAAAAACCGAGCACTGCAGAGCAAGCTCATTCTGCTCGCCATAGTGCTTTTTGCTCTGGATCTTCTCTCCGGGCTAACGGCAGCACACTTCCTGAACCAGTATTTTGAAAGCCTCCACAAGGCGGTAACGCATAATCCTGAAGCTGGCATGTATATATTGTTGCCTGAACCGGTGCTTTTGTGGCTGGCCCTTAAGGGTGTCAAAAAGGATGACAAAATTGCCAATGCCTACAAACGACTGTAACGATGCAGATTGTCTGGTCACTCGGTGACGCTCACGGCATCGGGCCGGAAATCATTCTTAAAAGCTTTGTGAAACTTGAGGGAACAGGCCATTCGTTTCTTGTGGCCGGTTCTTTCAGGGTCATGGAGTATTACAGAAACACCCTCAATCTGCCAGTGAAACTGGAACTGGTTGACGATATCGCTTCACTTGACAAGTTCAATACCCCAGGCAACACCATCCTGCCCGTGTTGAGTATTGCTGAACCGGACTCCATAGTGCCTGGTATCATATCGGCTGAAGCCGGACGGGTTGCAATGCTTTCGCTCAAGGGCGCCGCTGAACTTTGCAAGTCGGGAGTGTGTGATGCTCTCGTTACCGCGCCGATCCACAAAGAGGCAATTGCACTGGCAGGATACAAGGATACTGGTCACACTGGCTTCCTCGGAAGGATGTTCGGAGTGCAGTCGCCAACCATGATGTTTTTCGATCCGGTCACAACGCTCAAGGTTGCCCTTGCTACGATTCATGAACCACTTGAACGTGTTCCCGCGCTTGTGCGCCAGATGAACCTCGACCTTTTTCTCTCAGCTCTTGCCGACTCTCTGAAAACCGATTTCGGGATTCTTAATCCCCGCATTGCCTTGCTTGGCCTCAACCCGCACGCTTCAGATGGCGGGGTGATGGGAAGTGAAGAAAAGGAGATCATCACTCCCTGCATAGAACGGCTTGCCGACACCCTTCAGGTGGAAGGCCCATTCCCTGCTGATGGCTTTTTCGGGGCAGGAAGATATCGCAACTATGATATTGTGGTGGCAATGTATCACGACCAGGGATTGCTCCCCTTCAAGGTGCTCGCCTTCGATACCGGGGTAAATGTAACGCTCGGTCTGCCGATTGTGCGCACCTCACCCGATCACGGAACAAGCTTTGATATTGCAGGAAAAGGAATTGCCTCCGAAAGAAGCTGTTATGAAGCGACACTGCTTGCTCTCGATATTGTCAGAAACAGAAAACAAACTGAACACCAATCATGATCTCTTTTATTGACGTTGACCTTGAACTTGATAAAAAACAGCTATTCAAAAACCTGAACCTTACCATCGAGCGTGACGAACTGGTCTATATTGTCGGAAAAAGCGGCAGTGGCAAGACAACGCTGCTGAAATCGCTCTACATGGATGTACGTCCGAAACGAGGGGAGATAAGCATTGCCGGATACAGTTCACGCACCATAAAAAAGCGCCAGATACCGCTCCTTCGCCGTAAACTCGGTATTGTTTTCCAGGAGTTCCGCCTTCTTGAAGATCGCAATGTTTACGATAATCTCGCATTTGTACTGAAAGTGACCGGTACAAAGGAAAAGCTCATCACGGAGAAGGTAATGCATGCACTCGACAGCGTTGGGCTTGAACATGCCGCCAAACTGATGCCACTGCGCCTTTCGGGAGGAGAGCAGCAGAGAATCTCCATTGCAAGAGCGCTGGTGAGAGAGCCACTTGTCATTCTGGCCGACGAACCTACCGGCAACCTCGACCCCGACACCTCTCTGGAGATCCTCGACTACCTGAAACGGATCAACCAGAAAGGCATCGTCGTCATTATCGGCACTCACGATTACGAACTGGTACGCCACTCCCCTTCCAGAACCCTGCAAATCAAAGACATGAACCTTCTGGAAACCACCATGGAACACTCAGCGACAGGCTACAGACCGGTTGAATGCAACAGCCTCTTGTAATCCCGGCAGGGGTATCCATCGTGGGTACCCTCTTCCTGACCCACACATATAACTGGGCGCCACTACAATTCATCCATATCCCAAAAGGCCCTGTCGAAATTCGCCTTCCTCATTTTGCTATTATTGTGAACATTGTGTCTGCAAAATTTTTTCCCATTGGTTTGTTCAACAATCTCTGTATAATCCGGTAATATGCCGTACAACATAACAAGCTACTTATGAGCACAAATCTCAAGCAGAAAGGTTTGAAAGAGCCCCCAGGGATTAACAAAAAACTCAATCCTGCAACAAGGGTCTCTTCGGATGGAAAAGCTCGCCTGGAGGCAAGAATAACCCGGAACGTTCACGCACAAATCAAACGAGCAGCCGAGATTCAAGGTCGAACGGTGACTGATTTTGTTGTCTATGCAGCGCTTGAGGCTGCAGCGAAAGCAATTGAAGAAAATTCCGTTATTCATTTGTCAATCGAAGGCCAGAAGGCTTTTGCGGAAGCTTTGCTGAATCCGCCAGAGCCCAACGCCGCCTTGCGACGGGCATTCCAAAGTCATGCTGAATTGTTTGGTCAGGATCAATAACCCTTTTGTGATATGAGCCACTCGCCATTTTCAGTGGTTCCACTGAGCAAAAGCCATGTAAGAGAGGGATTCTGCTCTGGATCTGAAGCTCTGGATCACTATTTTTCAGCACAGGTCAGTCAGGATACAAAGAGGAATATCACCAAATGCTTTGTTGCAATCGATAATACCGATCAAAAAATCGCTGGTTTCTACACACTTTCAGCCGCGCAAATTCCGTTACCAGGTCTTCCTGAAAAAATCTCCAGGAAAATGCCCCGCTATGAAACCGTTCCAGCCTCAAGAATAGGACGCCTCGCGGTTGACCGGCACTATCAAGGAAAACGGGTCGGAAGTGCTCTTCTCGCTGATGCCCTTTTCAGGTCATCAAATTCATCAATGGCAGTCTACGCTCTGCTCGTCGATGCGAAAGATGAAAAAGCGGAGGCGTTTTATCTGCACCACGGCTTTATACCCTGTCTCGGCACCCTTCACACCCTGTTTTTACCGCTAAAAACCTTCAAGTAAATCTGAGCAGCCCCGGCTTCAGAGACTCATTCCTTGAAATGATAATATCTGATTCTGAAAAAATAATCCTTCCCTTTTTTCGGACATTTTTAGCCATACTGTATCATTTCATGCCTGATACCCTCCCATTTATCACCATTTCTTCCTTAAGATAAAGAAGAAATTTGATATATTGTCTTTATCATGAAGAAAGAAACCATAAAACAGATCATCAGAGACTTCCATGTCACTGCACTGCCAGCCCTGAAACGGCGCTCGCTGCAGGTGCCTCTGGATACGGGAAAGATCATTACCCTTGTGGGAGTGCGGCGCAGCGGCAAGACCTCCCTGCTGTTCAACATCATCAGTGACCTGCTGGAACAAGGAAAACCAATAACCTCAATCATCTATGTCAACTTTGAAGATGAGCGGCTTGAATTGAAAACAGAGGAGCTGGATCTCCTCTTGCAGGCTTACCAGGAACTCTACCCTGACATGCTCCTTGATGGGTGTTCTTTTTTCTTTGATGAAATCCAGAATATTGCAGGATGGGACAAATTTGTGCGGCGCATCTATGACCGTGGCACGAAAAACATCTTTATGACCGGTTCAAACGCCCGATTCCTGAGCAGCGACATCGCCACCAGTCTGCGAGGCAGAACCATCAGTTATGAGGTGTTTCCCCTCTCTTTCAGTGAGTACCTGATCTTCAAGGATGTTACGCCAGACCTGAACAGCACGCACTCCCTTGCCCTCATCAATCATCATCTGGAGAACTATCTCAAGCATGGTGGCTTTCCGGAGGTGATAAGGTATGATGATGCGTTGCGTAACCGGGTGCTACAGGAATATTTCAATGTCATGATCTACCGTGACCTGGTTGAGCGGTACGAGATCAAAAACCTTCCTGCGCTGAAATTCTTTCTGAAGCGAATCATCGCATCGGCAACAAAGCAGTTTTCGGTCAACAATATCTATAACGAATTGAAGTCGTCAGGATTCAAGATCAGCAAAAACCTGTTGTACGACTACCTCGAAGCTGCCGTAAACATCTACCTCGCGCAAATAGTGAGGAAATATTCCAGCTCGCTTGTTGATCGGGAACTTGGAGAGAGAAAGGTCTATGTGATCGACACCGGCCTTTTGAATGCTCTTGACTTTAAATTTTCGGACGATACCGGCAAGGCTTTGGAGCAGGCCGTTTTTCTGGAACTCAAGCGGCGGGAAAAGGAGATCTACTTTTTCAAGGACAAATCAGAATGTGACTTCATTGTCAAAACGGGTTTCGATGTAACAGAGGCTATTCAGGTTGCGGCCACCCTCAGCGATGCAAAAACGCGCCACAGGGAACTTCGGGGCCTGACAGAGTGCTGCAACAAGTTCGGGTTGCGCAACGGCCTGATTATCACACTCAACGGAGCGGAAGAGTTTGAGCATCAAGGAATAGCCGTTACGGTCATGCCGCTTTACCGATGGTTATTGCAAAAGTAAGCCGCTCATTCCTATCGCTATGAAAACCACCTAAACCCTTATTGGTCATAGCGTTTGTTATGGGTTCGGCATTTCTGTCACATTATTTCCCATCCTCTTTTTCGAGATTGTCTGTTTAAGCTTTGTCTTATTTTGTAGTTTTCTGATTAGTATAAATTCGCTTATCTCTTTTCTTTCTGTGTCAGTCAACGGCGGACTTTGTATTATAAAATCAACGCCTTTCGGTTCTTTTATCAAGCCCATTATTTTTAAATTTTAAAGGTAATAACTTTTCTCGCAGGAAGGAACGATTTTGATATTTCTTCCTGCCCGGAAAGACAGGAGCCTTCCAGTCAGGTCTTCGAAAAGTCAATGATTGCTCAAAGCTGCAACAAAACTCCCGTTTACTGTGCACACCTGAAAAGATCTCTCCCTTCGGTCGAGATGACAAAAACAGGCAATCCACAGAAAACCGCAGAAAAAGCTTTAACTTCACCCCCAAAACAGGCCCGCTTCCGGTGGCGCTCTTTCCTTTAAAATCAATCGTGCACTTTTGGCTCTCGACTACTCCACCCTGAACCTGCTCCGTCAGAACCATCCTGCATGGCGACTCTTGTGCGCCCAGCACGCGCCGCTCGTGGCCGGGTTTCTGCACAGGGTCTTTATTGTGCCCAATGTGCGCATTCTCTCGCAGGCTGATCTGGTTGAGTCGCTGGAGGATGAGCTTTTTTCCTTGCGCCAGCAACTGGGCGCTGACCAGTTTCCCGGTACGGCGCAGAACTACCTGAATGAGTGGGCCGATAACGACAAGGGGTGGCTGCGCAAATTCTATCCGGACGGGACCGATGAGCCTCACTTTGACCTGACTGCCTCAACCGAAAAAGCGCTGGCATGGCTGGAGGGGTTGACAGAACGTGCTTTTGTCGGCACGGAGTCGCGCCTGCTCACCCTCTTTGAACTGTTACGGCAGATGAGCACGGGAAGCCAGGCTGACCCGGAAGTGAGGATCGCAGAACTGCAAAAGCGTCGTGACGATATTGACGCTGAAATTGCCAGAATCCTTGCTGGCGAGATATCACTTCTCGATGATACCGGCCTGAAGGATCGCTTTCAGCAGTTTCTGCAACTGGCCCGTGAACTCTTGACCGATTTTCGCGAGGTGGAGCATAACTTTCGCACCCTCGACCGCAGAGTCCGTGAGCGCATTGCCCTCTGGGAGGGCGCAAAGGGAGCGCTGCTGGAAGAGATCATGGGTGAACGTGATGCCATTGCCGATTCAGATCAGGGGAAAAGTTTCCGGGCATTCTGGGATTTTCTCATGTCGCAGTCCCGCCAGGAGGAGCTGAGCCTGCTGCTCGAAGAGGTGCTGGCCTTGCCCCCGATTGTCTCCATGCGCCCCGACAGCCGTCTGCGGCGTGTTCACTACGACTGGCTGGAGGCCGGAGAGCATACACAGCGCACGGTGGCCCGCCTCTCCGAACAGTTGCGCCGCTTTCTTGATGACAAGGCGTGGCTGGAGAATCGGCGCATCATGGATATTCTGCACAACATCGAAACCCAGGCTCTTGATTTGCGCGATGATCTCCCTTCAGGCGGCTTCATGCCTCTTGATGGTTCCGCTGCGACCATCGAGCTGCCCTTCGAAAGGGCCCTCTATCGCGCTCCCTTCAAGCCCTTGATTGCCGGTATCGCTCTTGATGAGGGTGATGCGGAGATTGATACCGCCGTGCTCTATGCCCAGATAGTGGTTGACCGGGCGGAGCTGCTGCGAAATATCCGTCTGGAACTTCAGATGCGCATCCAGGTCACCCTCGGGGAGGTGATTGCGCGTCACCCGCTACGGAACGGCCTGGCCGAGCTGGTGGCCTATCTGCAACTTGCCGGGGAGAAGTTCAAGTCAACGGTGGATGAAACGACTGAGGAAGAGGTGCAATGGGAGAGCGAAACGGGTGTGACCCGCCGGGCCACCTTGCAGCGTATTATTATTATGAGAAACTGATGATGAACCATACCGAGATTGAAACCGGCCGTTTAAGCTCTCCGGCCCAGGAGCTCTCCTTTATCGTGATTCCCCTGTTGAAAGGGGTGATCTACCAGGAGGAGAGCCCGGCGTTGTGGGGCTCTTTGCTCAACCTGATGGCCGCCGTCCGCGATTACGTGGCGGTGCTTGGGCTGGAGTTGATCCTTGATGAGTCGGAAGGATATGCCTTTTTGCGCTCACGCAGTGAGGGCGAAACGGAGGGGACGAACAGCACGCTCCGCCTGATGGCACGCCGTCAGCTCTCCTACCCGGTCAGCCTGCTGCTGGCGCTGCTGCGCAAAAAACTTGCCGAATTTGACGCAGGCGCTGGCGACACACGCCTCATTCTTTCGCGGGATGAGGTGGTGGAGCTGATCAGGATTTTTCTTCCCCCCGCCAGCAATGAGGTTAAGTTGATTGACCAGGTTGATGCCACGCTGAATAAAATCGCCGATCTTGGTTTTATCCGACGCTTGCGCGGAGAGCGACAGATGATAGAGGTGCGCCGGATTATCAAGGCATTTATCGACGCCCAGTGGCTGGCCGATTTTGATAAACGGCTTGACGAATACCTGCAACGACCGGTAAAACTGATGGAGGGAAATGATGAGTGAGGCGCTTGAAATGGGATTTATTGCCGATGACCGTCTGGCCGGTTTTCGCCTGCAACGGCTTGAAATATTCAACTGGGGCACCTTCGACGGACGGGTCTGGACGCTCAAG
>SERZ01001420.1_pt1 | contig 13632 bp, 15 predicted proteins | sample 3171461 | NCBI WGS metagenome assembly SERZ01 (sample SAMN06051861, study PRJNA518727) | freshwater metagenome | biome: subpolar coniferous forest; feature: holomictic lake; material: water; isolation source: holomictic Lake 227, 6 m depth | place: Canada: near Kenora, Ontario | collected... | reverse complement strand
CTCCTATTGGACTTTAGCTGGCCATTCAATCACCTTGCGATTTGGCCGGATGTCCTCTAGTCTCTACCACCCTATGTCTGACGTTGTAACTTTTGGTGAAATCATGCTGCGGCTGGCTACTCCTGGCTTCCTCCGCTTTGCGCAAGCCCCTGTCCTTGAAAAAACCTTCGGCGGCGGCGAGGCGAATGTGGCTGTCTCTTTGGTGAATTACGGGCTCTCGGCCGACTTTGTGACCCGGCTGCCCAAAAACGACATGGGACAATCCGCGATCAACGAGCTGCGCGGGCTGGGGGTGGGCACGGGCCATATCGTGCGCGCCGGGGATCGCATCGGCATTTATTTTCTGGAAACGGGCGCGAGCCAGCGCGCATCGAAGGTGACTTACGACCGCGCCCATTCGGCAATTGCGGAAATCCAGCCGGGCGAAGTGGACTGGGCGGCCGCGTTCAAGGGGGCGCGCTGGTTCCACTGGACGGGGATCACTCCGGCGCTTTCCGACAGCGCCGCCGCAGTGGTGGAGGAGGCGTGCAAGGCGGCCAAGGCCCAGGGGCTCGCTGTCAGCGCGGATCTGAATTTTCGCAAGAAGCTCTGGAACAGCGAAAAGGCAGGCAAGGTGATGGGCAACCTGATGCAGTATGTGGATGTCTGTATTGCGAACGAGGAAGACGCGGAGAGCGTGTTTGGCATTCACGGCGGGGAGGTGACGAGCGGCAAGATCGAGCACGCCCAGTATGAGTCCGTAGCCCGCCAGTTGACCGAGCGGTTCGGGTTCAAGCAGGTGGCGATTACGTTGCGCGAATCGTATTCCGCCAGCCACAACGGCTGGAGCGCGATGCTCTGGGCGGGCGGCAAGGCGTATTTCTCCCGCAAGTATGATTTGAACGTCATCGACCGCGTGGGCGGCGGCGATTCCTTCGGCGGCGGGTTGATTTTCGCTTCCCTGCGGGGCGACGAGCCGCAAAAGGCGATCGAGTTCGCCGTGGCGGCCAGCGCGCTCAAGCACACCGTTTGCGGCGATTACAACCGCGTGACGCTGGAGGAAGTGGAGGCGCTCGTGAAGGGCGACGGCAGCGGCCGCGTGCAGCGTTAAGCTCCCCCACAAAAGCAGCTTGCAATCCCCGGCGTGGAACCCGTTTCCCGCCGGGGATTTTTGGGTCAACTCCCAGGATTCTCTCTTGCATTGGGGGAGCATTTTCCGATGATCGCGCCGTTATGCCGCTTACTTTCGACAAACCCCTCCCCGAACTCCGCACTTATGCAGGCATCAACCCCCGTCCCGCCGATTTTGATGCCTATTGGGACGAGTCCCTGCTCGAACTCGACGCGCTGGACCCCCAAATCGAGCTGCGCCGCAACAACACGCTGCCATTGCGCAATGCCGAGTGCTTCGACCTCTGGTTTACCGGCGTGGGCGGCGCGCGGGTTCACGCCAAGTATGTCCGGCCGCGCAATCTGAGCGCCCCGGCTCCGGCGCTGCTGGCGTTCCACGGCTATACTGGCAATGCGGGGGATTGGACGGACAAGCTGGCCTATGTCTCCGAAGGTTTCTGCCTCGCCGCGCTGGACTGCCGCGGGCAGGGGGGCTCCAGCGAGGACAATTTGCAAATCAAGGGAAACACCCACCACGGCCACATCATCCGCGGCCTGGACGATCCGGACCCGAAGAACCTCCTCTTTCGCCACATCTTTTTGGACACCGCGCAGTTGGCCCGCATCGTGATGGGCTTCCCGGAGGTGGATGCCGCGCGGGTAGGGGCGATGGGCGGTTCGCAAGGCGGGGCGCTCACCCTTGCGTGCGCCTCGCTGGAGCCGCGCGTCCGGCTGGCCGCGCCGGTGTTCCCGTTCCTGTGCGATTACAAGCGCGTGTGGGAAATGGACCAGGCCAAGGACGCCTATCAGGAGTTGCAAACGTGGTTTCGGCTCTTCGACCCGACCCATGCGCGCGAGGAGGAGATTTTCACCCGGCTCGGCTATATCGACCTGCAATTTTTGGCTCCCCGGATCAAGGCGGAGACACTCCTTGCCGTCGGCCTGATGGATACGATCTGCCCGCCCTCCACGCAGTTCGCCGCCTACAACAAAATCACGGCTCCAAAGGAGTTGGCGCTTTATCCCGACTTTGGCCACGAAGGGCTCCCGGGTCATACGGACCGGACGTTCCGGTTCATGCTGAAGCTCAATGGGTGCGTTTGAACCAGGCCGCGCGTTCCATGAACCCTCCCTTTGATCCCGAAAGCGACGCCCTGCGCGCGCGCGCCGTGGCGGATCTGGAGGAGATCGCCCGGACGGTGATGCCGTTTGGGCGCTGCGCCGGGCGGCGGCTCCACGAGCTTCCCGCCGAGTATCTGCAATGGTTCGCCGCCAAGGGATGGCCCAAGGGACGGCTGGGCGTGCTGATGCGGATGGTCTACCAAATGAAAGCCGACGGCTCGGATGTGGCGTTTGATCCCTTCCGGCCGCCGGAGGCCCGGCAGGGCAAGGCGGACCGGTAATGCAACTACTTTTCGGTGGGTTCTGCGGGTAGGGGGGGGCCGCCAAGCTTGCGAGGCTGGAGCCTCGAAAACATGATCGTGCCCAAGCTCCAGCTTGGGCACGAGGAAAAAGCCAGCCACCGAAGCGGCGGGCGTAAGCCGCCGCAGCGCGCGGTAGCGCGAAGTAGGTCCAGCGCTTGCGCTGGCTATTTTCCGGCTTTGGCTTCCGCGCCCTTGTCCGGCTGCGCCGGTTCCGGGACGGTGAAGGCGAGCTTGGTTCCGGCTGCGCTGACGGTGACGGTGTTCCCGGCTTTGATTTGCCCGCGAAGCAGTTCTTCGGCGAGCGGATCTTCCAGGAACCGCTCCACGGCGCGGCGCATGGGGCGCGCTCCGTAGGCCGGATCATAGCCTTTCTCGATGAGGAACTCGTGGGCTCCTTCGTCCAGGATCAGCTCGATTTCCTTCGCTTTGAGCCGCAGGGCGACTTTGCTGACTTCGAGATCAACGATCTTGACGAGGTCGGGCTTGGCGAGGGTGTGGAAGACGATCAGGTCGTCGAGCCGGTTGATGAACTCCGGCTTGAAGACGCGCTTGGCTTCCTCCAGCACTTTATCGCGCATGGCCTCGTAGCCTGCGGCTTCTGTCGAACTGACCGCTCCGAAACCGAGCGTCGTCTGTTTCTTGATCAACTCGGCCCCGGCGTTGGAGGTCATGATGATGATCGTGTTGCGGAAGTCGATCTTGCGGCCCAGCGAGTCGGTCACTTTGCCTTCTTCGAGGATCTGCAAGAGGAGGTGCATTACGTCCGGGTGCGCCTTTTCGACTTCGTCGAAGAGGATCACCGCATAGGGCCGGCGCCGGACGGCTTCGGAGAGCTGGCCACCCTCCTCGTAGCCGACGTAGCCGGGAGGCGAGCCGATGAGGCGCGAGGCGGTGAACTTCTCCATGTACTCGGACATGTCGATCTGGATCAGCGCGTCGCGGTCGCCGAACATGAATTCGGCGAGGCAGGCGGTGAGGAACGTTTTCCCGACGCCGGTGGGCCCGAGGAAGATGAACGAGCCGATGGGCCGGCGCGGGTCTTTCAGGTCGGCGCGGGAGCGGCGGAGCGCCTTGGAGATGGCGGTGATGGCTTCGTCCTGGCCGATGACGCGCTTTTTGAGTTCCTCTTCCATGGCGAGGAGCTTCGCGGTTTCGGCCTGCTCCATGCGGTGCAGGGGGACGCCGGTGGTCTTGGAGACAACGGAGAGAATATCGTCGTCGCTGACGACCACTTCCTTCTCCTCCCGGGCTTCGCGCCATTCGTTGAGGATTCTTTCGAGCTTCTCCTTGGCCTGTTTTTCGGTGTCGCGCAGGGAGGCGGCTTTTTCGAAGTCCTGGGCCTTGATGGCGGCTTCCTTCTGGCCCCGGATTTCTTCGATTTCGCCTTCGATGTGCTTGACGTCGGGCGGGCGGGTCATGGAGGCGATCCGGGCGCGGGCCCCGGCTTCGTCCATCACGTCGATGGCTTTGTCGGGCAGGAACCGGCCGGTGATGTAGCGATCCGAAAGCTTGGCGCAGAGTTCCAGCGCTTCGTCGGTGATCTTGGCCCGGTGGTGCGCCTCATACTTGGGCCGCAGGCCCTTGAGGATCTCGATGGTGTCCTCGACGTTCGGCGCTTCGACTTTGACGGTCTGAAAACGGCGTTCCAGCGCGGCGTCTTTCTCGATGTGCTTGCGGTATTCGTTGAGGGTGGTGGCGCCGATGCATTGCAGCTCGCCCCGGCTCAAGGCCGGTTTGATGATGTTGGAGGCGTCCATGGCTCCTTCGGCGGAACCGGCCCCGACGATGGTGTGCAGTTCGTCGATAAAGAGGAGGATGTTTTTGCTGCGGCGGATCTCGTCCATGACGGCCTTGATCCGCTCCTCAAACTGGCCCCGGTATTTGGTCCCGGCGACCATGAGGGCGAGGTCGAGTGTCACCACTTTTTTATCGCGCAAGATTTCGGGGACGTTCCCGGCGGCTATCTCCTCGGCGAGCCCCTCGACGATGGCGGTCTTGCCGACGCCCGCTTCGCCCAGGAGGACCGGGTTGTTCTTGGTCCGGCGGCAGAGGATCTGGATGACGCGCTCGATTTCGTTGCGCCGCCCGATGACGGGGTCGAGTTCCCCCTTGTGGGCCATTTCGGTGAGGTCACGGCCGAAGGCGCGCAGGGCGGGGGTTTTCACTTCCCCTTTTTTCGCCCCCGCTTCGGCGCCCGGACCGGCTGCCGCCGGCCCTTCCTCTTCCGCCTCGCCTTCCGGCGGGGTGAAGTTCGGGTCCAGCTCCTTCAAAATTTCGTTGCGGGTCTTCTCGATATCGACTTCCAGGTTCTTGAGGACGACGGCGGCGACGCCTTCTCCTTCGCGCAGGAGGCCCAACAAAATATGCTCGGTGCCGACGTAGGAGTGGTTGAGCGATTTGGCTTCCTTCCCGGCCAGGGCGAGCACTTTTTTGACGCGCGGGGTGTACGGGATGTTGCCGACGATCTTCCCTTCCGGACCGGCTCCCACCTGTTTTTCGACTTCGGCTCGGACGGCTTCCAGCTCCAGGCCCATTTTCTGGAGGACGTTGACGGCGACGCCCTGGCCCAGCTTGATGAGGCCGAGCAGGATGTGTTCGGTGCCGACGTAGTTGTGGTTAAAGCGCTCGGCTTCCTTCCGGGCGAGAGCAAGCACTTGTTGGGCGCGTGGAGTAAAGTTATTCATGGTGCGTTTCTTCGGTTGGTGGCCTTGGGACGACGACCTTGCTCGTGTTGGGATTTGGAAAGGCTTTCAATTTCTCCCGGATGATCTCGGCGCGCAAGGAGTCCCGCTCCTCGGGGCTGAGTTTTTGCTGCGTGGCGTTGCTTTGCAGGTGGGCGGGCTGGGTGACGATGATAAGGTCGTCGATCTCTTTCTGCCGCTCGGGCGGGAAGAAGCCGAGGTCCACGCCCAGTTTCAGGAAGGAAAGGAGGTTGAGCGCCTCCTTGGAGGTCATGGCGTAGGCGTGGGAGAGGATGCCGAATCCGCGCCCGATGTTGTCCAGGAGCGTGCCCAGCTTTTTCTGCAGGAGGATCTGGCGGGCGTTCTCCTCGTTTTCGATGATGCGCTCGATGACTTTGTTGAGCTGGGAGATGATCTCCTCCTCCGGCTCGCCCAGGGTGATCTGGTTGGAGACTTGGAAGAGGTTGCCCATGGCTTCGGTCCCCTCGCCATAGAGGCCGCGCACGGCGAGGCCGATTTTGTTGATGGCCTGGATGACCTGGTTGATCTGTTCGCTCAAGACCAGGCCGGGAAGATGGATCATGGCCGAGGCGCGCATCCCCGTGCCGACGTTGGTGGGGCAGGCCGTGAGGTAGCCCAGTTGCGGGTGGAAGGCGTAGTCGAGCTTGGTTTCCAGCGTGCTGTCCACTTTGTCGAGCGCCTGGTAGGCGTTGCGCAGTTGCAGGCCGGGCCGGAGGACCTGCATCCGCAGGTGGTCCTCTTCGTTGATCATGATGCTCAAGGACTGCGCCTGGTCGATCACGACGGCGCTCCCGGCGCTTTTGGCGGCGTGTTCGCGGCTGATGAGGTGCCGCTCCACGAGGACCTGTTTTTCCAGCGCGGAGAGTTCATGCAAGTAAGAGGAGAACCCCCCCTCCATCTCGGGAAGGGCTTCCACGGACGGCTTGATCAGCTCAAGGATCTGGAGGCGGTCGTTCTTCTTCGCCCAGCCGGGGAAGGGGTGGCCGCGAAGGTTCCTCGCCAGCCGGACGCGGCTGGAGATGACGATTTGCTGATGCGGGCCGTCATTCCGAGCCCGCTCACTCCCACTCGAAAAAAGGCTGCTTAGTTTCACTTGGTTTGCTCCAGTTCCCGCAGTTGGTCGCGCAGGAGGGCGGCGTTTTCATAGTTTTCATCCGCCACCGCCTTGTCCAGATCGCGTTGGAGTTGTTTGCGCCGCACGCCCAGCTCGATGCTCCGTTTTAAACGGGCCGGGACTTTGCCGGTATGGGTGGTCCGCCGGTGCATGGCTTTCAGCAGGCCGCCGAGCCCTTCTGCAAAGGTATCGTAGCACACGGGGCAGCCGAGCCGCCCGGTTTTCTTGAAGTCCGCCTGGGTGAATCCGCACGCAGGGCAATGTTGCACGGGCGCGCCTTGTTCCACCTCGGCTTCGGCTCCCAGCCCGGGCAGGAGGTCGACCAGGGCGAAGGAAAGCGGATCGGTGACGCCTTTTTCCTTGGAGCAGGCTTCGCAGAGGTTCACTTTCTGCATCTTGCCGTCCACGATTTGCGTTAAGAACACCGTCGCCTGATTGGTTTTGCAAACGTCGCAGAGCATGGTGCTTTGGGTTGTTAAAGATTCCTTCTCTAATAGATCGGCGTGCCGGAGGCTTGTGTCAACTCCCGGTACCGCGCGATAAATTTTGCCGTCAGCGGTCCGGGGACGCCCGCGCCGATGGGGCGCTTGTCGAGTTCCACGACGGGGATGATTTCCGCCGCCGTCCCGGTGAGGAAAAACTCGTCGGCGGTGTAGAGATCGTAGCGGGTCAGCATCGTTTCGCTGGCGGGCATCCCAAACTCCCCGGCAATCTCCAGGACCACATTGCGGGTGATGCCGCCGAGGGCTCCCGCGGAGATGGGGGGGGTGAGGAGGCTTCCTTTCTTGAGGATAAAAATATTGTCTCCGGTGCACTCGGCCACGTACCCCTGTTCGTTGAGCATCAGGCCCTCGCCCGCGTGGCTGGATTCGATCTTGGCCAGGATGTTGTTGAGGTAGTTGAGCGACTTGACCGCAGGGCTGAACGCCGCCGGGGCGACGCGCCGGGTGGCGCAGGTCACCACCGAGAGGCCGTCGCGGTAGAGTTCCTCGGGATAAAGTTTGATGCCGGAGGCGATGATGATGACCGTGGGCCGCGGGCAGTTGGCCGGGTTGAGCCCCAGGTCGCCCACGCCGCGCGTGACCACCGAGCGGATGTAGCCGTCGCGCAGGCCGTTCTGGCGGCAGCTTTCGAGGTGGGCTTGCGTCATTTCCTCCTTGGTGAGAGGGATTTCCATCCCAATGGCGCGGGCCGAGTCGTAGAGCCGGTCGATGTGATCTTCGAGGCGGAAGACGCGGCCATTGTAGCAGCGGATGCCTTCAAAAATGCCGTCGCCATAAAGAAGACCGTGGTCGAACACGGAAATCTTGGCCTCTGCTTCGGGATAAAAAACGCCATCGATATAGATCTTTTTCATAACTTCAAAAATAACTGCCGCCCCACGCACGCTCTCGTTGAGCCTGCCGTTTCCGAGTCCGCTCCGGGGAGGGGCGAATCAGACCTCGTGCTTTTTCAAAAGGCCGTCCTCAATCTCCACTTTGCGGTCCCCGCGTTCGGCCAATCGGGCGTCATGGGTGACAACCAATAATGTTTTCTGGTTTTCCCGGACCAAGGCAAGCAGCAAATCCACGATCGTTTCCCCCGTTTTCGAATCGAGATTGCCCGTCGGTTCGTCGGCAAAAAGGATGGTGGGGTCGTTGATGAGCGCCCGCGCGATGGCGACGCGCTGCTGTTCGCCGCCCGACATTTCCGAGGGCAGATGGTGCTGGCGCTCTCCCAGTCCCACGCGCTCCAGGGCCGCTTCGGCGGCTTCCCGGGTGGACCGCCCGCCGATCAGGGTGGGCAGGAGGACGTTTTCCAGGGCGGTCAATTCCGGCAGGAGGAAGTAGCCCTGGAAGACGAAGCCCATCCGTTCGTTGCGAATGCGCGCCGCCTCCCGTTCGCCGCTCGCGTAGAGTTCCCGGCCTTCAAAGGTGACGCTGCCCGACTCGGGGCGTTCCAGGCCCGCCAGGGTGTAGAGAAGGGTGGTCTTTCCCGCGCCGGAAGCGCCGACGAGAAAAACGGATTCCCCCCGGCGCACGTCCAGGGAAATGCCGCGAAGCACCTCGATCTGGCGGGAGCCGATCTGGAAGGACCGGCGCAGGTCGTGCGCGCTGAGGTGGATGCCGCTTTGACTTTCTTTGTGAGACATGACGCCGCAACGCTAAGGGGAATCCCGGCGAATTGCTAGAGCAACCGCTGAAAATCATGCTTGCGGCGCACCCGGTGCGGTGCGGATTTGCCGCAACCCCTCAAAGAGGACGATGCCGACGGAGGTGGCCAGGTTGAGGCTGCGGGCCTGCGGGGCCATGGGGATCGTCAGGCAGCGCCCGGCGTTGGCGGCAAGCAGCGGTTCGGGGAGCCCCTTGGTTTCGCGGCCGAAGACGAGGAAGTCGCCCGCTTTCAGGGGGGCTTCATAGTAGGGGCGGGGGTATTTGGTGGTCAGATACCAGAACCTTTCCTGCGGATGGGCCGCCTGGAGTTGCGCGAAGTTGTCCCAGAGTTCCACGCGCGTCTGCTTCCAGTAGTCGAGCCCGGCGCGCTTGAGGGTTTTGTCGTCGATAGAGAACCCCAGCGGCCGCACGAGGTGCAGGGTGGCGTCGGCCGCCAGGCAGAGGCGGGCGATGTTGCCGGTGTTGGGGGGGATTTCCGGTTCGACGAGCACAATGTGAAACATAAGGGTGGAAAGCATACGCCGTTTCGCCGATTTGGGAATGCCTTCCATGGGCGCGCGGGCGGCTTGCGCCCCGAATCCATTTCAAGGGGGGCGAGAGAGTCTGCGGGAAGAGGAAAGTCGGTCCTTGTCAGCGCCCGGCAAATACGATTCAATTGCCCCCAATTGGAACCGCTTATGAATGAGACTGATCTGAACCAGGAAAGTGCCAGCAAGTTCGAAGCAGGCAAAACCCACGCAAAACAAGCCGCTGAGGAACTTCGCGCCGCCGCCGAAGAGAAAGCCGTGCAGCTCCGCGCCGCCGCGGAAGCCAAAGCAGCCGAACTCCGCGCGACCGCGGGGACCAAAGTGCAGGAATACCGCTCCAAGGCGGAAGAAGGCTTTGAACAAGCCCGCACCCGCGCCCATTCGCTCCGGGAGGAAGGGGAGGCGTATGTGCGCGAGAACCCGCTCCAGGGCGTGCTCACCGCGTTGGGGGTCGGTTTTGTGCTCGGGCTTCTGTTCCGCCGCTAAGCGGGGGAGTCTTTTTCCCGCACCGGGGTCCACCGCTTGTCATGATTGGAACACCGCAGCCGCCGCAAGAGCGGCCTTCGGAAGCCGCCGGGCTTTCCGCCCATTTGTTATCTCTGCTGGCGTCCCTGGCCGGGTACTTCCGCGCCCGGGCCGAGCTGGCCGGGCTGGAGGGGAAGGAGGCTCTCGGGGCTTTGGTGAAGGCGGGGGTGGTTTTGGGAGTTGGCTGCCTCTTTCTTTGCTTCGGCTACGCGTTTCTTTGGATCGGGGTGATCGCGCTCCTGACCACCCTGTTCCATCTCTACTGGGGGTGGTGCGTGCTGGCCGCCGGGATTCTGCACCTCCTGGCCGCCGCCATTTGCGTGCTGGCCGCCGGGACGCACTGGAAAAAACCGTTCTTTCCCGACACGCTGGAGGAATTTAGAAAGGACCAGGAATGGCTGAAAAACCGGTCATGATTTCCGACGCGGAGCGCAAGGCGGAACTCCTCGCCGAACTGGCCTTGTCGCGGGCCCAACTCACCCGCGCGCTGCATGATGCCGGCGAGGACTTGAACGTGGCGGCCCGCCTCAAGCATTCCATCGCGCACCGGAAAACCGCCTGGTTCACCGGAGCCGCGTTCGCGGGCTGGCTCCTCTCCCGGCTCCCCCGCCGCCGCAAGGCCGCCGCGCCAAAACCGCCGGACGTTTCCGCCTGGGTCCAGAAAACCGGCCGCACCGGGTTCTGGCTCGCCGCCCTGAATCTTCTCCTCAACCTCTGCAAACCGTTCCTTACCGCCCTGGCCACCCGGAAAATCGGCCAACTCAGCGCCCGGAGCGATTGGGGAGGCAGAGGGAACCGCTGATTGATGCGTTTCCCTTTGCTTGGGAGGCAGGCATTCCCGTATACTTTTTAGCCTGCGCTCGGTTTTGCATTGATTTCTTCGCCGCGCTGGTATCGTTTTTTCCTGCCTGCCAATGTCAGAAGCCCCCACTCCATCCACCCCCCAGGTGTCCGCCCCCGACGACGAAATCCACACCCTGGAGCACGTTGACCATTATCTTTATGTCGGCCAGCAATCGTGCGCTTCCGACGTTCACCTCTGCGTCAACAGCCAGCCTGTCTGGCGGCGCAACGGCGAACTGGAGCCGATCTGGCTCAAAGCCCCCGTCCTGAGCGCCGCTGAAACCGAGCGGCTCGCCATGGGATTCCTGAACGACGAGCAAAAACGCCACCTCGCCGAACGGGGCGACGCCGATTTCGCCTACGCCAACGCCTTCGGGCGCTTCCGCACCAGCGTCGTCCGGCACCGGCTCGGTTATGACATGACCTTCCGCGTCATCAACACCGAGTTGCGGAGCATGGAAGACCTTGGGCTGCCGGAGTCCCTCAAGCTGCTCACCCAATACCACAACGGCCTCGTGCTCGTGACCGGGTCCGTCGGCTGCGGCAAATCGACCACGCTGGCCGCCCTGGTGGACGAGATCAACACCCATCGGCACGACCACATCATCACCCTGGAGGACCCCATCGAATACGTCATCGCCTCCAAAGGCTGCCAAGTCACCCAGCGCGAAGTCCACACCCATACCCGCTCTTTCGCCGCCGCGTTGCGCGGTTCCTTGCGCGAAGACCCGGACGTCATCATGGTCGGGGAAATGCGCGACCTGGAGACGATCCAGCTTGCCATCACCGCCGCCGAAACGGGCCACTTGGTGCTTGGCACCCTGCACACCGGCAACGCCGCCCGGACGCTCGACCGCGTGCTCGACGTTTTCCCCACCGACCAGCGCGAACAAATCCGCGTCATGGTCAGCGAATCGCTGCGGGGGGTGATCAGCCAGCAGCTCGTCCCCTGCATGGACGGCAAGGGGCGCGCGCTCGCCCTGGAAATCCTCGTCAACACCCCCGCCGTCGCCGCCACCATTCGCGACGGCAAGACCTTCATGCTCCCCGGCATCATGCAAACCGGCCGCAAGCTCGGCATGCAGCTCATGGACGACTCCCTCATGGCCCTCTACGACAAAGGGATCATCTCGCAGGAGGAAGCCTACGCCCGGGCCGAACAAAAACAGATCATGCGGCAGCACTTCGCGCACTGACCTTTTTCCCCCTTTCCCCAGATGCCATACATCGACCAGTTCTTCAAAGTTCTCATCGAGGCCGGCGCCTCGGATTTGCATCTTTCCCAGGGCCAGCCGCCCAAGATCCGGCAGCATGGCGACATCGTCCCCATCCGCGAAGAGGCACTCACGCACGAAGAGTGCGCTTACATGATGAGCGAAATCTGCGGGCCCGAGCGCTGGGTGCGCTTTGAGGAATGCGGCGACCTCGACTTCGCCTACGAAATGGATGCGGAATCCCGCTTCCGCTGCAACTTTCTCAAACAGACCAACGGCCTCGGCGCAGTCTTCCGTCTCATCCCGACGAAAATCCTGACCCTGGAGCAGCTCGGCATCCCCGCCGTCGTCAAGGAGTTCTGCAAATTGCGGGGCGGCCTCGTGCTCGTCACCGGCCCCACCGGCTCCGGCAAAAGCACGACGCTGGCCGGCATGATGGACTTCATCAACGTCAACTACGCCCGGCACATCGTCACCATCGAAGAGCCGATCGAATTCGTCCACAACAACAAGCGCAGCATCATCACCCAGCGCGAGGTGCCCGACCATTCCCCCTCCTTCCCGGTCGGCCTGAAAGCAGCCTTGCGCGAGGACGCCGACATCATCCTCGTCGGCGAAATGCGCGACCTGGAAACCATCTCCCTCGCGCTGACCGCCGCCGAAACCGGCCTCCTCGTCTTCGGCACCCTGCACACCAACAACGCCCGCAAGACCGTGGATCGTCTTATCGACGTCTTCCCGTCCGACCAGCAATCGCAGGTGCGCACCATGTTATCCTCCTCCCTGCGCGGCGTCGTCGCCCAGTTGCTCCTTAAGCGGTGCGACAAACCGGGGCGCATCGCCGTCAACGAAATCCTCGTGGGCAACTCCGCCGTCTCCGCCATCATCCGCGAAGGCGCGACACAGAAACTCCAGGACGTCATCGTCGGTGGCAAAGGGCAGGGGATGCAGTTCATGGACGACGCCATCTGGAGCGTCATGCAAAAGGGCATCGTTTCCCCGCACGAGGCGTACATGAAAGCCATCGACAAAAACCGCTTCAAAGTCTTCCTGCCCAAGGAAGAAGCCGACCTGGCCAACTCGGCCGGCGCGGTATCGTAAGGGGGGGAAGGTAGCGCTCAAAAGAGCCAGTCCGGCGGAAAGGTTATTTCCAGACGCGCTCTTATACCATCTATACGGTTTATTCGCTCTGGGTCCAATACCCGGAAGCAGGGCTCACGCATCTAAAAATCAAGAGATCGCGAGTTTTGTGTGTACATTGTAAAACAATCCTGAGATAAGCTCGGGATGCGTACGAAACCGGCTAAGACATCAGCTTCAGAGAGCGAACCGATGGCGATCTTGAGCATCCTGCGAGACCTCCCCGATCCGAGGGTGGAGCGCACGAGGATGCACAAGCTTGAAGATATCCTGTGCCTCGCGATTTGCGCGATCTTGTGCGGGGTGGAGAGTTTTGAGGACATGGAGGTTTTTTTGGGGAAGCCAAGCAGGAGTGGTTTCAGACGTTTCTGGAATTGCCGCACGGCATTCCAAGCCACGACACCTTCAACCGTCTTTTTGCAGCGCTCGACGCACACAAGTTCATGGAAGCCTTCATGCGCTGGACCCAGTCGATGCGCTCCGCCGTGGAGCAAGAGATTGTGGCGATGGATGGCAAGGCGTTGCGGCGAGCCATCGACGCGGGTCAGAACCCTAAAGCCATCGTCAATGCGTGGGCGGCCGAGAGCGGTTTGGTTTTGGGCCAGCGAAGGGTGGATGAGAAAAGCAACGAGATCAAAGCCGTGCCCGAGCTGCTTCGCGTGCTGGAATTGAGTGGCTGCATTGTCACACTGGATGCGATGGGATGCCAGAAAAAGATCGCTCGCGAAATCATCGAAGCGGATGCCGATTACGTTCTTGCGCTCAAAGGTAACCAGAGCGCGGCCCAGGGGGAAATCAAGAGCTATCTGGACGAAGCCATCGCTGTGGGGCGGGCTACGCCGCCGAGAACCTTGCTGCGCTACGCCGATGGGCGCTCAACCTGCTAAATGCTGACAAGCTG
>SERZ01001419.1_pt1 | contig 13636 bp, 12 predicted proteins | sample 3171461 | NCBI WGS metagenome assembly SERZ01 (sample SAMN06051861, study PRJNA518727) | freshwater metagenome | biome: subpolar coniferous forest; feature: holomictic lake; material: water; isolation source: holomictic Lake 227, 6 m depth | place: Canada: near Kenora, Ontario | collected... | reverse complement strand
CCTCCCATACAAGGCTGTTATTGTTGACGAAGCACAGGATATGAGCGCTTCGGCATTCAGACTCATCCGGCAGATGATCCCTGGGCCTGAGAAGAAAAATGATTTGTTCATTGTGGGAGATGCGCATCAACGAATTTATCGCCATAAGGTCATATTGGAGAAATGCGGAATCAATATCCGCGGCAGGGGAAAGCGATTAAAGATCAACTATCGGACCACGGAAGAAAACAGGCGATGGGCTGTGGGGTTGCTGGAAGGCATCCGGTTCGATGATCTTGATGGTGGCGTGGATGATCAGAAGGGATATAAATCACTCACCCACGGCGTAATGCCCAAGGTTGAAAACATGGCATCTTTCCAGAGCGAAATTGAATTCATTTTGCGATACCTGAATCAAGTCGAGCAGGAAGGCGGAGCGCTTAATGAAGTTTGCCTGTTAGCCAGGACCCATGATCTTTTAAAACAGTATGAAGGCGCACTCAAGGCCAAAGGAAAAGAAATCTATTTTGTAAAACGCAGTGAAGCAGAAGACAGAAGAAAACAAGGGCTCCGGCTGGCGACAATGCATCGGGTCAAAGGCCTTGAATTTGATCGGGTCATTATCGCCGGTGTCAACGATGGCATTGTTCCACTTGAAGGCGAATGGACTAAAACAAGTGATTCCGTGATTCAAAATGAGGGGGAAACTCATGAGAGGGCGCTGTTATATGTCGCCGCAACTCGCGCCAAGAAGGATGTTGTTGTAACAAGCTTTGGGAAACCCAGCAGGTTTTTGGTCGATAGAAGTGCTGTGTGGAGGGGATAGCTGAAATCTGACATACAGGATTCCCACCGCGACAAACGTTTGCACGCAAATCGACGATGACGACTTTCATTTCAGCGTGAAACATGATAATTTTCCATTTTCTGGATGGTTTCCATGAAGCTTTTCATTATTCAAAGGGCTGGAATTTCCCGACCTCAACTACAGGATACGATCATGAAATGGCTTAACTGCCGATTTCCCAATTTTGACTATCGGATAGCAATTCTGTTTTGCATTGCTTTTCTCAGCCTCTTTCCTCTGCTGGGGGCGGCTCCACTTTTTGACGAGGACGAAGGGTTTTACGCGGAGGCCAGCCGGGAAATGCTTGAAAACGGAAACTACCTCACCGCTCATATCAATGGCTCACCGCAATATGATAAACCAATTCTGATATACTGGCTTCAGGTGATCAGCTTCAAAATTTTAGGCCAGAATGAATTTGCAGCCCGCTTCCCATCCGCCCTGGCGACTTTTTTGTGGATGTTGGCGATTTTCAAATTTACCCGTCGCCATGTAGGGCTTCAAAGCGGTTTTCTGTCAGCCTTGTTTTTCATCAGCGCTATTCAGATTACCATTACCGGCAAGGCTGCGATTGTTGATTCCATCCTGAATCTTTTCCTGACTCAATGTCTCTTTCATCTATATGAATACACACAAAACCAGAAAAAACGGATTTATACCGCCGCTATTTATGCAGGGCTTGGTTTTCTGGCCAAAGGCCCGGTAGCCGTTGTAATTCCTTTTGGTGTCAGCCTGATTTATTGCTTGACGCAAAGGCAGTTCCGGCTCTGGCTGAAGATGGTTTTTAACTTTCCAGCGATTCTGATCTTTATTGCTATAGCCCTTCCCTGGTATGTGCTGGAATACTTGGATCAGGGCATGATCTTTATACAGGATTTCTTTCTAAAACACAATTTGGAACGATTTTCCCGGACATTTGAAGGACACTCCGGATCACTTTTCTATTATGTTCCAGTGATCATTGTTGGAACGCTTCCACATTGCGGCCTGCTGTTCGCCCTTATTCGCCATGCCAAATCGCTCCTGAAGCAGGACGTATATCGTTTCTGTTTTATCTGGGTTGGGTTTGTTCTGATCCTGTTCTCCTTTGGGAGTACCAAACTCCCCCATTATATTCTCAGCGCATTCCCGCCGCTTTTTATCCTGTATGGGGGCGTTTATGAGAAATTAGCGGATCTGCGATCCTATCTTGCGCCAGCAGCCGCTTTTCTATGGCTATTTTTGATTCTTCCGCTGACCATTCCGCTCTTGTCGCCATACATCCGTGATGATTTCGCCGTCTGCATGGTCGGGGCCGGCCAGCCGCTTTTTGGTGCGAGCTATTATGCTTTCTGCGGCCTTCTGGCCGTTTCCGTGATGCTTCTTTTCCCTGTCAAACAATCCGGATATCTAAGGCCTGCCATCGTGGTTTCCGTAGCCTATCTGCTTCTGATCAATATAGTCCTGATGCCGCGCATCGGAGAGTTGATGCAGTCTCCGGCCCGGGAAGCGGCGCTGATCGCCTCCCGGCTTCCCGAACGTGCGGTGATGTGGGGACATACCCTGCCCAGCTTCATGTTTTATACCCAAAAATTTGTTCAGATGCGTAAGCCGGTTCCAGGGGATTTACTGATCACCAAAAAGACCCGTTTGGCGGAAGTTGGCGCACACGAAATTCTTTATGAAAAAAACTGCATCATTCTGGCGCGGATACTCAGTAGTGAATAGGGACGCTGTCAACATCATTGATGCAAAAAGAGTTTGTGATCATTGCGGTAATGAAATATGTCAATAGAAATGAAACATTATATTGATTTATTAATTTAAACTCTTATAATACTACCTAAACTTCCATTCGAGAGTTTGTAACTACAAAAAATAAAAGGGAATATCTTACCATGTCAATCACACTTGATGATAATGCCGTGAATGTATTTAAATTTTATGATGAGATGGCCATTGCTTATTCAAATGACATTGAGGAGTATAAGGCAATTCTCAAGGCTGTCGAGACTATGATAGCAGAGAAACAAAGAAATCTTCAGAACATTAAGGATAAAAGCATTGATTTAATAGCAACATCTCTTGAGATTACAACCTCTCAGGATATCCCTTTACATCATCCGGTCAGGAAATTCAATTATGCCGGAGTAGATGAGGAATCTCTGTCGCCAGGCAAAGAAATTGAATCAGAAGAATCTGTGGAGGAACAATCTCAGATGATAACTCCAACCATTCAGGTTCAAATGCCCAGGTCCTCTCAGCAAAAGAAAACTGCTGGAATAGGCAAGGTCAAGAGGACTGACAAACCCAAAAAGCCTGCCGTTCGGTCGCGGGAAATTACTCAAGATAAACATACCGACGCGATCATGGTACTCAAATGCCTGCACCACCCTGAATCCCCAGCAATAGATCAGGCCAGGCAACTTTGCTCTTCTTGCAAATGGAAACTTATCACAAATGGTCTGAGAGGATATGACAAAGATCCAGCAGTGATTTCGTTTTTAAAGGGAGAGACCAAAGTTATCCCGGTTTTAGGTCAGCCCATGTGTCCGGTTCATCCTGCAGTTCCATCTTACAACCAGAAAACTGGTTTATGTAAAGCCTGTCAAAAGAAAGCTAAAGTAATTGGGGTTGAAGATCGCCATCTTACGAAAAAAGAGCTGAAGGCATTGCAGAATCTTTCTTTGTAATAGTTGAATGTTGTGATGAAAAGAGTGTTTTGTGGTTTTCATACTACAAGCCGGTGAAAATTGCGTTTTTGCAGCACTGTTACAATAAAAGGTGCCTTATACTTGCAAATATCGTGCAATTCTATTGCGCGATTCAATTTTTCAACAGACTCCATAACACTCTCGTTGCTGTATCCGCACCCAACCACATAATCCGGTAGAATCAGCTTCATTGGCATAAAAAAACAGTCTCCATCCGAATATCTGTATCACTGTGGGCATAATTTCTCTCTGAAACCAAAGGCGGACACCGTAAATCTCATTCTGTGTCCGCCTCTTTTCATATTTTATGGATGCGTTTTGTTTATACCCATTCCATGTGTCAACCACTGCCTTATGTTGCAGTGAGGCATTCATCTCAAACGCATAAAACGAGTTCACCGGGAGGCGAGCGTCTTTCCTTGCCGATTCGGTGGAACGCTTCGTTCAGTGTCTTTCATTTATTGAAAAACAGGCATTCCTGATTCCAATTAATATGCATCCTCGTAAGCAAGGTCTTCCAACGTTGTTTTGGACTTGAACAGGTTGTATGCCCAAGCTTGATAGGCCAAGACAATCGGAATGAAGACAATGACAACGCCCAGCATGATGGTAAGGGTCAAGGGACTCGAAGAGGCGTTGAAAGCTGTCAGGCTGAACGATGGATCAATGCTTGACGGAAACAGGCTGGGAAAAAGGCCGATCACGCCAAAAAAAGTTGCACCGACAATGGTTATTGCAGATGCGATCCACGCCATGCCATATCGCTGTTTTTTGAGAAAATATTTAATACCAAGAAGGGCAAGGACGGTTATCAGGATTACCAGAAACAGCGCCGGGTGTTCCAGATAATTGTCGTAGAGATGGGTGGCGAATTTGCTGAAAACCAAAAACACAACCGCAGCAAATAGCACGATCGGCCACAACCGGTTTGCCGTCTGAATCGCACGCTGCTGAAGACCATTTCCAGTTCTGATACTCAGCCACAGCGCGCCGTGCTGCAGAAACAGAAACAGAAACAATATGCCGCCGCATAGTCCATAAGGATTAAGTAAGGTAAGAAGATTGCCCTGATAAATGCCATCTTGATCAATGGGAATTCCTTTGAAAATATTGGCGAAGGCAACCCCAAACAAAATCGCCGGGACAGCACTTCCAACAAAGCTGCATCCATCCCAGAATCTGCGCCAGATGGGTGATTCCACCTTACTGCGGAACTCAAAGGAAACCCCTCGCAGAATCAATGCAAACAGAATCAGCATCAGCGCTGAATAAAGTGATGAAAACATGACAGCATAGACTTTTGGAAACGCCGCAAAGGTGACTCCGCCCGCGGTGATCAGCCATACCTCGTTACCGTTCCATGTCGGACCGATGGTATTTATCATGATGCGCTTCTCGTCATCTGTTTTTCCGATAAATGGCAACAGGGTCCCCACGCCAAAATCAAATCCATCCATCATAAAAAAAATCGCCCATAACAGGCCCCAAAGAAAAAACCAGGTGGTTTGCAATGTCATGATCGTCCTCCGTTATATTGTCTGAAGTAGCAGACACGTTGATGTGAAAGGCTGTTCGGTCGTACCGGTTTTTGTTAAACCGGATTCAGGCCAGATTCAGGCCGGATTCAGGGTTCGTGATGACATGGCCATCACAATTCCGCCGGACCTTTTTTAACATGAGCTGAAATCAGATAGACTCCAACAGCACCAAGAAGTCCATAAACCAGTAAAAAAGCAATCAGGGATGTCAGCACCTGAGAACCAGCAATGGGGGATGCGGCATCCGATGTCTTCATCAGGCCATAGACGATCCAGGGCTGGCGTCCAACCTCTGCGAGCATCCAGCCCAATTCATTGGCGATATAGGGAAGTGGAATGGAAAACAGCATCAGCTTCAGATATAGCGGACTCTGCATCAGACGGTTGCGTTTGAACCATCCCAGAATCGTCATCAGGGCGAAATACATGCTTAGCCCCACCATGGCCTTAAAGGCAATTGAGGTCAGCAGAACCGGAGGCCGCTCATCCATGGGGATATCCTTCAGCCCCTTGACAACGGCATTGGTATCCCGAAACGCCAGAAAACTGAGCAGTCCGGGTACTGCGCCGATTTGAACGGAATTCTTCTCGTTCTTTTCATCCGGAATGGCGAAAAGATACAGTGGCGCATTTGCGGTGGTCTCCCAATGCGATTCCATGGCAGCCAGCTTGGCAGGCTGTTTTAAAGCTAGGTCAACGGCGTGAAGATCGCCTTCAACGATGATGAACAGCGAACACACCAGCCCGAATACCAGCGACATGTTAAATGACCGGGTGAAAAAGTCAATGTGCTGTTTTTTCAAAAGGTGATAGGCGCTGATACCCATTACAAAAAATGCACTCAGGATATACGCTCCGCTGATGGTGTGGAAGAATTGCATAATGGCGAATTTCTGGAAAATCACAGCGGCGAAATCAACCAGCTCCGCCCGGCCATCGCGAATGGTATAACCGACCGGATGCTGCATCCAGGCGTTTGCGGTGATGATCCAGACAGCGGACAAGGAGGATGCAAAGGCAATCAACCACATAACCGTTGCATGGGCTTTGGCGGATAGTTTTTTCCACCCGAAAACCCATACTCCTATGAGCGTGGACTCCAGAAAAAAGGCTGCTGTTGCTTCAATGGCCAAAAGCGATCCGAAAATATCCCCCACAAAGGCGGAATAGCGGGACCAGTTGGTGCCAAACTGGAATTCCAGTGTGATCCCGGTGACAATGCCGAGGGCAAAATTGATGAGGAAAATCCTGCCCCAAAATTTTGTCATCCGCAGATAGGTTTCATCCCCGGTTCGTACATAGCGGGTTTCCATCCAGGCCAATATAATCGAAAGGCCCAAAGTCAGTGGGACAAAGAGAAAATGAAACATGGTTGCCGCTGCAAACTGCAATCGGGATAGCCATACAACATCCATAAGACGCTCCTTTTTTTTGTTAATTGGGTTAAGAAAATAAGGTTTGCCAGAATGCTAATCCTGTGGCAAAGCCGGGGTTTCTGTTATTAATGTAGCAAATTATTTTTCTGCTGCTTGTTAATTGCCCGGTCTTGACTGTACAAACCAAGACGTATGTGATACTGGAACGACATTGAACGACAGTTTCCTTATCCATTTAGCAAGGAATTTTTAGAGATGCAAGAGTACCAACAAAAAGATCAGCATAAATCCGAATCTTCTTCAGGCCATGAAATTCAAGTGCCTTCAGAATTCTGGGAAGACCTTCAGCTTAAGAACTTATCCGAACTTTGCGATATTGCCTTGGCGCGGCAGGAAGACCCCGAAACCTTGACACTAAATTTTTTGCATACCGAAATTCGGGTACATCCCCTGCATCGCAGGTGCTTTTTAAAACAGGACGGACAATGGTTGAGGATCGACAATTCCCTGTTGGAGCTTCTGGTACTGGTTTACCTGCTTCAGGTCAAACCCGGCTGGCTCTTCAATGAAACCATTGCGGTCCAGGATTTGAAAGATGCCCAGTTTTTTCAGGGTCCGCATGAGTTTAAAACCCATCTGTTGCTGGATCGTTTCGGGAATGACTTCGAGGGATTTCGGTTGGCTGCTGAAAAACTTGGGGGAACACGGCTGACGATGGCGGATATTTCCTATAAACTCCGGCCATTTCCAAAAGTCCCCTTGTTTTTTCTGCTGTGGAAAGGCGATGAAGAATTTGCGCCCAGGGCTTCCGTTCTTTTTGACCGCTCCATTGAACTGCATCTTTCGGCAGACGCAATATGGGGACTGGTCAATCTGGTCTGCGAGATTCTTTGGCGGTCTGATCAAAAGCGGGCGTAAAAATAATTTCCCGGCATTCATGATTGCTGATCTGTTTCAGGAACCGGATTCACATCCTCTTCAGGCTTTATATCCTCAGTAGTCTGCTTGCGATGTTTTTTTTCTTCCTTCTTTTTTTTCTTTTCCAACTCTCTCTGACGTTTATCATGCTGATAATTGGGTTTTGGCAATTTATCATCCTTATTGTTAAAAGGAAAAAAGCAGATTGGACATAGCTTCTTTCGGATATTGAAAATGGGACAATTGATTTTATTTCACGTAACAATCACTGTCGCGGACATATATCTGAAAATCCTTGAACATTCAACATCTTTCCCCCCCTTTTCATAATTCCCGTCGTTATCCAGAGCAAAAAAGACAAAAATGCTCTGTTGCGCCAGACCAGTCATAAGGAAGGGTCGTCTGAACGATCCGCACAATAGCATTTTCACGGTAAACCCTCATGCCACGTCATTCCCTCCGTCGATGAAAATGCACAGGCGCTTTTGGCCATTCAATGTTTTTCCGATTTATGTTCATTTTATCAAGCATTAATAAATTATTTGACAAAACACAGTAAATGGATATAAAACAATAAAATAACTTTGACTGAGCGCTCGTTCATAATTCAGATTGAAGCCGCAGAAAAGATCGCAAAAAACATACAGAACATCACAAACAAAGGAGGAAAAATTTTATGCAATTACCAGAATTTGAAGTTGGCAAAACCACGATAGGTCAGCTTGTGGATATCGTGGCTGAGCAGTTCGGAAGCAGCAAGGCGCTGAAGTATCACAAATTGGGAATCGACTACGACTACAATCAGTTCAAAGCTGTCTGCAATCAATCTGCCAAAGCCTTTATGGCCTTGGGCATTCAAAAACATGAACATATCGCGATATGGGCCAACAACGTTCCGGAATGGGTCTTGACGCAATTCAGTACGCCCAAAATGGGGGCAGTACTGGTCACGGTCAACACTAACTACAAAAGCTTCGAGCTGGAATACCTTATGAAGCAATCCGATTCTACAACGCTGATCCTGATCGGCGGGGTACGGGAAGCGGATGAATATCTAAAGGTCGTTCATGATGTCTGCCCGGAACTGAAAACCTGCCAACCCGGAAAACTGAAGAGCGCAAAGCTTCCCCTGCTCAAGAATGTCATCTTTATCGGAAATGAAAGCCAGCCAGGCATGTTCACATGGAATGAAGTGATGGCCATGAGCGAGAAGGTCAGCGATGCCGAGCTTTATGCCCGGCAAGACTCCCTGCATCCGGATGATGTCATTAACATGCAATATACATCCGGCACAACCGGATTTCCCAAAGGCGTTCAGTTGACACACACGAACCTGATCGGAAACGCCAAGAGCTTGGCCGAGTGCATGGTACTCTCCTCCAAGGACACCATGTGCATACCAGTTCCCTTCTTTCACTGCTTCGGCTGTGTTCTGGGCACGCTTACCTGCGTGGTTTCCGCGACCGCGATGGCTCCGGTACTGGCATTTACGGCTGCGGCGGTTCTGGAAACCGTTGAAGCATCAAAATGTACGGCGCTGCATGGGGTTCCAACCATGTTCATCGCTGAACTGGAAGAGCTGAAAAACAAGAAATACGACACATCGCAACTTCGCACCGGAATCATGGCCGGAGCCCCCTGCCCGATAGAAGTAATGAAGCAGGTTGTCAGCGTCATGGGCGCCTCGGAAATGACCATTGTTTACGGACAAACAGAGGCATCTCCGGGTATTACCCAGACCCGCACAACAGATAGTCTTGAACTGCGAGTCAGCACGGTTGGAAGAGCGCTGCCGAACGTGGAAGTCAAAATCGTGGATCCGGTAACTGGCGAGGAAGTCCCCCGGGGAGTGCAAGGTGAGCTTTGTACGCGCGGCTATCACGTCATGAAAGGATATTATAATAATCCGGAAGGTACGGCCAAAGCCATTGATACCGACAAATGGCTGCACACCGGTGATCTGGCCATCATGGATGAAAACGGCTACTGCAAAATCACGGGCCGCATCAAGGATATGATCATTCGAGGCGGTGAAAATATTTACCCGAGGGAAATTGAGGAATTTCTCTATACCCATCCCAAAATCAAGGACGTACAGGTAATAGGCGTTCCCAGCAAAAAATATGGAGAGGAAGTGGTGGCATATGTTCAGGTTAAGCCCAGCGAAAAAATATCAGAAGAAGAACTGAAAACATTTTGCAAGGACAAGATTTCCTTTCATAAGATTCCGGCGTTTTTTTTCTTTGTTGACGAATATCCGACGACCGCCAGCGGCAAGATTCAAAAATACAAGCTGCGTGAAAGCGCCACCAAAGAACTGAAGCGTGAAGAAGACGCAAAAATTCAGATGGCCTAATTTAAACTGTCAGGGCGGCGAATCTTTGCCGCCCTGTTTTGTTTCAAATATGTTTTCCATCCCTGAAAAGGAAACCGTAGAAATTCGCCAGTCATGCGGTTACAGAAAATATGAGTGATCATATACAACTGCCACCGCCCGTGAATCCGTCATCGGAGGTAGAAAAATACTTCTGGTGCAAAAAACGCGATATGAATCGCGTGTTCGCCACCTGTGTAAGATGCAAACACTATCCCTGCGATTACTGCACACCCAGCAGAATCCGAGAACTGGCTAATACTGACTACGTTGTGATCGAAAGCGTAACCTTCATAAGCGAAAGGAGAAAATTCGTGTTGGCAAAAATGAAAGACGGCACTTATAAAGAGTTGGATATCGATATAAAGTCCCCGAATCCGGACCATCTGAAAGACGTTGAGGAGGTTTATGTTATCTCTAAAGTGCTGATTCCGGTGCTGACCCTTAGGGCTAAAAACGAAAGCGACAGCACCGAAACCATCCGCGATCCAGAACCAGTGGAGATTAAAGGTCGCCAGAGAAAAGAAAAAGAAACACAGAATTAACAATGCAATATGCTTTGCCGTTGTATCCGGAAAAGGGATACCGTACTCGGCGGCCTTTTATGATTTGGCGGCAGGCATCGTCGATTTCATCTTTACGTTATATATCTCGAGCCACCCCTTCAGAACTTCGATGTTCTTTTCCAATCCGGGAATTCCTGCGGCTTTTGCACCGGTTGTGTCCCTCAACAGATCGGAATAAGCACTAGCCAGCTCTTTTTCCTTGACCAAAAGCGCTTCGCTTTGCGCCTGGACTCGCTTCTGAAAAAAACTGCGCAGAACATCCATCGCTTCATCCTGGGTTTCGAATTCAACGTTGATTATACCTTTTAAATCCAGGCCCTTTACAGAAAAGGGGGGCATAGTACTGGATCGCGGAGAACTGACCCAACTGGATAAATAGCCTTCTACCAGGAAGAGTTCTCCGTCCCGAACCTTTAAATAATAGCTTTTGGGAAGTAACATAAATGTTGAAATGATTGCAGCGAGGATGGCAACCACCGGCAAAAAAATAATTACCTTTCTACCAATGAGACGTTGCTGCAGATACGGCAAACTTGATTGTTCCATGATTATCTCCTTTTTTGGGTTATTTTACAAACAACTACTTAAGATGACATTCTACCATATCTCGTCACTTTTGTGAAGTATTGTTTTTATCAGCACAGCAATCAGTCTGGAAACAACTGGCTGCCGTCCTGCGCTATAAGACCACAGCCTTGCGCCATGGAAAAGAGGGTTTCGACCGCGCAAATACCTTCTGTCCCGATATCCAGAGAGAATTCGTTCACATAAAGGTCAATATGCTGTTGAATTACAACTGGCCCCATTTCCTGTGCATGCTCTCTGATATATGGCGCTGTTCGTTCCGGATGGGCAAAGGCAAAAGCGATGCTCTCCTGAATCGCCTTCTCCACCTTTTTGACCACATCCAGTTCAAGGTTTTTGCTGGCGGCGATACATCCCAGTGGAACCGGAAGTCCGGTTTGCTGCTCCCACCACAACCCCAGATCCAGAATGCTGACCAGTCCATATTCCTGATAGGTAAACCTGCCTTCATGAATGATAACGCCGTAATCAAAAATTCCCTTTGACACCTCCGGCATGATCCGGTCAAATGTTATAGGGAACGCATTTGGCGGCTTGCCAAGGTAGAGACCAGTCAGCAAGCAGGCTGTGGTGTCCATTCCCGGTACCGCTATTGCGGAATCATGTAGCGACTCAATGCCGTATCCTGGCCTTGCCACAATCAGCGGTCCGCAGCCTCGGCCAAGAGCCGCTCCGCTTTTCAGGAGCCAGTAGTTTGATCTCAGATTCCCCATCGCTGCAAAGGAGAGCTTTGTGATGTCATAAACACGGCTCCTGGCAGCTTGATTCAGGGTCTCCACGTCCGCAAGGGAAATATCAAAGGATATGTCCGGGCAGGTAATATGGCCCTTGGCCAGCCCGTAAAAACCGAATGTATCATTGGGACAAGTGGAATAAGCCAGAGATAACCGGGTTGTCATGTTGCTCCTTAATGAAAAATTCAATCACATCCGCCGCCGCCAGCCCTGCCCGCCGGCAGGCAAGTGAAATATCCCACCTGGATAAGTCCCGTTTGCCCACCACATTGCTGACACAACGGATTTCCAGAAACGGCAATTGATAATAATGGGATAAAAAAGCGGCGCTGGCGCCTTCCATGGATTCAATACAGGGTGAAAATGCCTTGAACAGAAAATCCGCCCGTTCCTCCGAGCCAGTGACAGTCGATCCGGTGATAAACGGCCCCTTGAATACCCCAATTCCTTTCTGACCAAAAACCGCCTTTAACCTGAGAAATGTGGTCTCTGCAAGATTCAGGTCCAGAGGATAATTTTCCTTAAGCGCCTTTCCATCTATTTCAAGCACGGGAAAGGGCATTTCCTGAAGTGGCGCGTTATGCTTGCCGGTTTCAATGCCAAGGTGGACATCCACCTCGGTAGTGGCTACGGCGATATCACCGTTAGTCATGCCAAGCTGCCTGAACCCGCCGCCACAGCCTGTCTGAAGCATCAAAAATGGTCTTGTATTTTCCACGCAGGCGGTAATGGCCTGAACCGTGTTGACAATTCCCGGACCAGTCACAAGAATTCTCAGCGGCATTCCACATATTCGTCCGCACTGGACAGATCGACCGCCGATCATCTGAACTGATGGATGCGTGATGCGATCCAGTATCCCCTGTATCTCGGACACCACTGCCGCAAGAACCAGAATATAATCACTGGCCATTCAGAACTTTTCAACCCCTTTTTGAATCAGTTGCACCATATCTTCAATCCACCCCTGTATGTCTGTCAAGTCGCCGTTAAAAAGCCCGAGTCCGGCATCTATATAAGGGACCGCCTGGGCCTGAAGGAACCGGTCCATCACAGCATCTATCATGAAGGCAGCCCTGTTCAGATCGACATGATCGGCAAGTTCCCCCCTTTGCCTGGCCTCTTCAAGCAAGGAGCGAATATATTCGAGGCTGTACTGACGCAGCGCCAGCAACATGTCATTGCGGAAAGGAATGGTGTTGTCCGACAAAAGTTGAAGGTAAAGCCGGTAGAGCAGAGGCTGTTTTCGAATGAACCATGCGCCCGCCAGGAGGGTATCATTTAGACGCGAAGACAGGTCTTTGCGATGGGTATTGTCGCGCACATTCCGCAGATTGCCTTTGACCCTTTCGAGAGCGTGGGAGAATACAAAACGAAACAGCCCGTCCTTGGTTCCAAAATATTGAAACAGTGAGCCTTTGGCGATCCCCAGGCGCCCTACGATGCTGTTGATGCTGGCGCCGGCATATCCCTTTTGGCTGAATTCTTCCGAAGCGACGGTCAGAATGCGCTCTTTTTTTTCTTCCGGCAGGTTATGAAACCGTTCTGCAGCAATCACAGATATCCTTCCTTTTGTTTTTCCGCATTTTTCCATACCCCCAGAAAGCAGCCGAATTTTGAAAAAGACCCTGTGCCGTCAATCCACCTGCCCAAGGTGAACATCCTGAACCATTCTCCGCCTCCAGTGTTTTGTCGATAAAAGACGAGGCCAGAAAAGGAACGGTTATAAGATTATGAACTGGAACAACTCATGACCTTATAACATATATGATAGTATATATATACTACTCGATTATCAAGTTTTTTGCCTCGAAAAAACATAAGTACCTGATTTAATATGATATATAAAATATTCTTAATTTTTAATGAACTCAATAATATCAGCATGTTACTGAAAAAACTTGATCATCGAGTACTACTATTATTATTGTTATCAGCATTGCTTAACTCAGTTTGCTGAAAATACTGGTTTGAAATTCTACGCAACATTTCATTTTTTTCTCTGTTATTTTATCGGTGCCCTCTA
>SERZ01001412.1_pt1 | contig 13669 bp, 10 predicted proteins | sample 3171461 | NCBI WGS metagenome assembly SERZ01 (sample SAMN06051861, study PRJNA518727) | freshwater metagenome | biome: subpolar coniferous forest; feature: holomictic lake; material: water; isolation source: holomictic Lake 227, 6 m depth | place: Canada: near Kenora, Ontario | collected... | reverse complement strand
TTCGATCAACGCTAGAGTGCGTCGATCAAAGGCGCGGAAGGTCTCGTATCCCTCCAGCAGTTGCTCCATCTCTTCACGGGCGTCCTCAAGGCGCCCGGGCAGGAGCATCCAGAGGTCTTGCACGGGTGGCCCATTCATCATGTCATCGAAATCAATCAGGAAGACTCCAGTGTCTGGCCGTTCGAGCACATTGGTGTGCTGGCAGTCGCCATGTAACCGGATGGTCTCAACATCGTTGAAGAGCGGCTCGATGGTCTCCAGCAGGTCCGATCCGAAGCGCTCCAGCCGTTTTGCTTCACGGGCGTCCAGAAAGTCATGGCTGAGTAGGTAGTGGAGGTCGGCGGCCGTGGTGACGGACGGATGGAAAGTCAGACGTGCGGTGGCTTTTACCCGCTCGCCAACGCAGTGGACGCGTGCGAGCAAAGAGCCCAGCCGGCCCCACAGGGCGTTGCCGGGATCAGCGGGTTCGATGGGGCGTCCGCCACGTCGGGGAAAGAGCTCAAAGGCGATACCGTCGATATCGCCGAGTGTCTCGCCATTGACGAAAGCCAGTGGCGCGATTACGGGGATCTCGTCATCGGCGCAGGCTCGCACAAAGGCATGCTCATCCAGCAGCGCCTCACGGCTCCAACGTCCGGGCCGGTAAAATTTGGCGACGAGATGCTCACCCGAATCCAGCGCGATCTCGTAGACGCGGTTGATGTAACTGGGTAAAGGGCGGATAACGCCCGTGCAGCGTTGCCGGACAGCGTCCTCGACCGCATCCAGGACCCGGTCGGGCGTCAGTGATGAAAAATCAACATTCATGCGTGTGGACCCTCAATAATCATTGCTTCTCCCACGTTTTGACTGCACCCGGTACAACATGAAACAAGGGATGAGGTTCGGGTATCGCAATGCTTTCATATTTCTTGGCAACAGATGGAGATCGCACGCGTAACTTGGCATTCAAATGTCCCCATTCGAAAAGTAATTGCCCTTCGGTTTCAATGATAGGGTACTCCAGCCGTGGTGGTAGGATTTTGGAGGCATCAAAGCGATACTGGCGAGCACTGGCCTCTGCGGCCAAACCGTCTAGAAAAGTGGCAATCGCTGCAATCGGATCAACCTGCGCCTGGAAACGGATGAGCTGGGGATGATGCCGATAGCCTTTTGTTTTTCCGAGCAGCACCTTTTGAGCGAGCAACGCCTCTCGCCAAGCAGCTACAAGTCCTTGCGCATCAAGATATCGCGGGTGTAATGTCCACAGTCTCATAAATTTTTCCGAACAACTAGCATCCTATGCAATGGGTGGCAAGTATAAGACGGTTCGGAATTCAGCGCAAGCTGGAATATTTAGCCATGACCCTAGAGTCCGTTTTAGGAAGTCCCCTGCTCCCATAGCTTCAGGATCCCTGCGACGGAATCACGCACTTTCGTGCGGGCCGCACTTCGCTCGACCATACTCGAGAGAAGTTCATCATAATTCGTTTCCTGATGTCGAATATGGGCAGCCACGGCAAGCCGAATCGCATGGGTATCAAAATTCTTGGCTGCTTCACTGCGGCCGACACGACCACTGTATTTTCTGCAGGCGTGTTCTGCAATGAGCGTTTCCCTTTCACGCGGGCAGTTGGGATACACCTCGCGGACATGAGCGGCGAACCGTCTGATGTAGTCATTATCGAGTTCAGCACGGCGAAGAACCGCCTGGCCACGTCGTATCTCCCGTTTCGTCGTGTCAGCTTCACATTCCCGCTCAGCTCGTTCGAGGGCCTCATTTTCAACAAGAAGACCCTGTCGTTCGTAGCGTTTACGGGCACGACTCCATTTCAACACCACGGCAGAAAGACCTGAATATTTGCTGGAACGACGCGTGAGAGCCGTGTCGCCTGCAGGCAAGAACACAAGATGGTCCATATCCGCGCATGTCAAGCAGACTGCCCCCTTTTCTCCCTTGAGAACAATCCACGCTTGAGAACCAAGAGCTTCTCCACACTCATTACATGTGGACTCTCGGTTGGAAATGAATACTTTGAGATGATCGTCGTTTGATTTCTGCATTTGGCTCCGATCGAATAGTATTTTCATACAATATTCTAAAATTATAAGACGGTTCGGAAGTAAGCGCAAGAGAGAATTTGGCCGCGCGCGTAGCGCATAAAACGTGTTGCGATAAAACGTGTTGGAAGAGCCACATCGGACGGGAACAAAACATCTTATGATACTGTCACACCTTGCAAGGTGTGACAGTACGGAAAAAAAGGAGTGAATTGGGGAGATGAAAGGATAATAGCAAATATGGGTCTACCTCCCATGGGGTCATTTAATCGTTTACAGAAAAGAAATATTAACCCTAAAGATCATGCAGAGCGCCCCAGGAACAACAGCAGAAGTAGAACGACAATCTGACTCATTTCTTCCTTGGAATTGATTGTTGCAGGGACGATGTGGTATAATTGCGATTACTTTAAAGAGGGTAAGTTTATGGGTAGGAGTATAATTTTTGGGTTGTTGCTGAGTGGAATGATGATGACGTTCTGTTTTGCAGAGCGAGTGGATCCTCGGACGCGGACGTATCTGTTGCCGACGCGGGTGTTGTGGACCTCTGGCACGCAGGCGGAGGCTGCGGTCGGTGATGCGACTGTTTTACTGAAACCGAAATTGGGGCAGGTCCCAGAGGGACGTTTTTTGCAGGGCAGTGGCTGTCGTATGGAGAACAAGGGCGTGCCAGCTTCTATCGTCATGGACTTTGGCCGTGAATTGCATGGTGGAGTGAAGCTGATGTCCGGCGGTCCGAGCGGTAAGGGTGTGAAGGTACGTATCCGTTTTGGCGAATCTGTAGCAGAGGCGATGTCTGAATTGGGTGAGCGTGGTGCGTGTAATGACCATGCCATTCGTGATAGCGTCATTGATCTGCCGTGGCTGGGGACGCGTGAGGTCGGCGAGACAGGCTTCCGTTTTGTGCGTATCGACCTGGTCTCCAAAGGCGTGCTGAGTCTGGAATCGGTCGAGGCGGTTTCGATTATGCGTCCGATGGCGCAGCTCGGCTCTTTTAAGTCGAGTGATGAGCGGCTGAATATGGTGTGGGCAACCGCAGCGAGAACCTTGCATTTGTGTACGCAGGATTTTATCTGGGATGGAATCAAGCGCGACAGGCTTGTCTGGATGGGCGACATGCATCCGGAGTTGATGACCCTGATGGCGGTATTTGGTTCGCAGGAGGTGCTTCCGAAGTCGCTGGATTACATGAAGGCCACGACTCCTGCAAACGCTTGGATGAATGGCATGCCCTCCTATACCCTGTGGTGGGTGCGTTGCCAGTATGACTGGTATTTCTATACAGGCGATGTCGCCTATCTCAAACAGCAACAGAGCTATCTCAAAGGAGTGTTCGACAATCTGGTTAAGCACATTGATCAAGAGGGCAAATGCGCGACCCCCGGCGGATTTCTTGACTGGCCGACACAACACAACGGACCTGCTGTAACAGCGGGCATGCAAGCGCTCATGGTGAATGCCTTTGTCTGTGGCGAAAAGATGGCGGATGTGTTCAATGATCAAGCCATGAAGAGTGCCTGCACAGAGGCACTTGTCCGCTTGCGCTCAATCAAGCCTGATCCTGCAGCGAGCAAGCAGGCCGCAGCTTTATTGGTGCTCTCTGGTTTGCGTGACCCTAAGGAGATGATGAGCGACGTGTTGGGCAAGAATGGGGTGCAGGGTGTCTCGACCTTTTACGGATATTATATGCTCGAAGCCATGGCTCAAGCAGGGGAGTATCAGATGGCGATCAATACGGTCCGTGACTACTGGGGCGCGATGCTGGATATGGGTGCAACCAGTTTTTGGGAAGATTTTAATGTGAACTGGACAAACAACGCCTTCCGCATTGATGAGATGCCCGTGGCTGGCAAGAAGGACATCCATGGCGACTATGGCGAGTTCTGCTACAAGGGCTTCCGTCACAGCCTCTGCCATGGCTGGTCATCAGGTCCGGCGCCCTTCCTGATTCATTACGTGCTGGGTATCCAGCCCGTTGAAGCGGGCTGCAAGGTGATCCGCGTAAAGCCCAACCTGGGCGACCTGACCTTTGCGGAAGGATCGTATCCGACGCCGCTGGGTGTGGTGCGCGTCCGTCACGAACGCAAGCCCGACGGCACCCTCACCTCCGACATTAAAGCTCCTGAGGGAGTCAAGGTGGTACGGGAGTAGGGACGCGAGCGATCCCTATTCTTCCACGCCAGCCGTCTTGCGGAAGGGGGTGAAGGGGATGCCGGCCCAGGCGATGCCTTTGTGGTTGGAGAACTCCAGGGTGTTGAGACGGACGGCATGCACCAGGACGCTCAAGCCGGCCATTGCGAAGTTGAGTGCATGGCCGAGGATCAGGATCAAGGCGACAGGAATAATCTTCAGATAAATGGGTAAGTCGAGGCTTAGAGCCATCTCATTGAAGTTTTCTGCGACCTTCACTCCGGCCAAGCCAACGGCGAAGAGACGGACATACGAAATAACGTCCCCTAGGCAACTGATAATATTGAGTGGCAGTAAGCCGAGGTCAGCCGCGCCACTTTTGAGTTCGTTTTTCTTCAACATGAAGAGAATGATGAGCAGGATGGAAACGCCAAACACAATTTTCATGGCCAAGGGCATGGGCAGTACGCCGACGATGCTTCCGGACAGGAAGTACATGAACCAGATCACACCAATCCAGCCGACTTGAGCCAAAAACTTTGTATCTGGAAAAAGCACGATCGCATTCCAGGCGCGGGCGATGCTGAGATGGATCACGCCAAGCGTGAAACAGATGAGCATCATGTTGCCGTCTCCCTTGCCGCCTGGCAGGGTCAGCCAACGGCTTACGGTGTTCGACAAGACGACGGGATGGGTTCCAAACCACGTATTCGAGAGCGCGCCCCAGATGATAGTCCCGACGGAGAAAACCGTGAGCAAGGTGAAGGGCGCACGTGCCACAGGGTTTGCTTTTACCTTGGCCCGGCCCCACAAGGCCAGCCCAAGAATGATGAAGCCGTAACCGCCGTCACCCACCAGCATCGCGAAAAAGATGCTGAAGAAGGCGAAGAAAGGCAGGCTGACATCGGCCTCGTTGTAGGCCGGTGAGATGCCGAGCGCTTTAAAGAGCGTTAGCATGGGCGTGAGCCAGCGACATGGACGCAAGAGTGTCGGAACCCGCTCGGCTGCTTCAGGATCGCGCAACATGATTCCCCACGCTTGCTGCTTTGCTGTCTGACGCAACGCTTCCGCTTGGTCAGCAGGGCACCAACCGGTAATCCAGACCACAGCACCCTGCGCTTGCATGGTGTCCGAGGCTTCCACAAAAAGGCACTGATCCTTTAGAAGTTGCTCGTGTGCTGCCAGGAACGTCTGGGTATGGGCTGCCTCTTTCAGAAGATTTCCAATATCGTGCGCACGTGAAAGCATCTTGGCTTCCTCGGCTTCCAGCGTGGTAAGGGGTGTTTTAGGGAGAGGAATAATTTCAGCGTGTTCCGGAAGTTCGGGTTCGCCAATCTGCACGCAATAGGCGGTCTTGCCCTCCATGACACAATAGTGGGTCGGCACGGTTACGGGGCCTTGGTAACGGAAGAGGGTCACGGGAATACCATGGGCAACAAGTTTAGAGGACAACAGGACATCAAAGGAACCGAAGGGTTTTATGCGAGCGATTTCGCGTGCAAGGATGTCGGCTTTATTGACCAGCGTTTGGCGCATCTCCGCGAGATGGACAATGTTTGAAATTTGTTCCTCTTCTGTGCCAGCGATCGCTGGCAGGGGACGGTTTATCCATGCCTCAACTGCAGCGAGCTGTTCAGATGTGTGGGTCAGTCCAGATGCGTGTACAGCGGGTACAGGCTTCCCCGCCACCGCCGCTTCAATGATATGCTGGGCTTTCTGGTTGTGTGCGAGTTTCGCGTGTGCATCATGGAAGCGTTCAGAAGCAACGTGTTCGATGTTTAGATGGACAAAACCGCGTGAACGCAGAGCATCAAGTGTCTGTTCACGAGAAGCTTCGACGCAGAGCAAGGTTAGATGTTTCATCGGGACGATCATGCTGCATCCTCCTCGCTTTTGCTGGCCTTCTTACTGCGGCCTTTGGCTATCTTGCCCCGGGTGACAGAGGCGGTCTGTTGGTCGCCGAGGGCGATTTTGATTACCCGGATTTTCTCATGGCATTCTGGAATCTTAACCTTCTCAAACAGGTTGACGCGCTGGGAGGTCGTGTTGAGTTCGAGAGTGATCAATTCACGCTGACGTTCTAAAATAGTCCGCTCCGCTTTAAGCCGTAACATGCGCGTCACGAGGGTAATGGCGGAGTCTAGCCAGGCCGGCGTTTCAAAAAGGTCGAGCGTGGCCGAGGTCGTTTTAATCTCTTTAAAAACAGGGATGGCGACGCCGGCGATGTTACTCGTGGTGGTGTCAATGCTATGCACCGTGACCAGCTTTGTCGGGGTGTATGCGCAATCAGAAAAGAGCGACACCCAGGTGTCGAGTGATTTCCGTTCTGTTGCCTCTTGGAAGGCAACGTTTTCAATACGTGCAACGATGGCGGTTATTTCTGCCTGCAATTGTTGTTTTTTCAGTTGCAACATGGGCAAAAAACGTTTAAAACGCTTAAGCGCATCGCTTTGCGCTTTTAATTCTGTTTTTGTGAGTTTAACCTTTGCCATATAAAGTATTAAGATAACAAACTTTTCCTTTCGATTCCACCCCATATTTAGTACTTTCATACCTAAAAGGGAATCATGAAGTTTTTGTTTGCAGAGTTTGCGTTTTTTCGTAGCCAGAATCGCCATGTGCGGACGTTGTTGATCACGATGTTTATTTATTTTTTAACGTCGCCACTGCAAAATACTTTTTCCTGTGCGTATATCCTTCGGCAGACTCATAGCGTGAAAACCATGATGTGGTTTTTGCTGGCGCTTTATTCGGCCGTGCCTGTGACTTCCTGGATCGTGGGGCGCTGGATGAATCGGTGGGGCGCGGAGCGGATGCTAGCTTTTGGATTGGCGTTGACAGGCGTGTCCATGTTTACCTTGTCGCTTGTCAGCCTGAGCAGTGTATGGGCGGTCAGTCTCGTGGGTGCTGCGATTGGTGTGGCCATTGCCTTTGTCTGGGCCTCTCATAATTATTTAGTTTTTGTCTCAACGACGGACGAGTCGCGTAATTATTTTCAAAGTTTGGAACAGTCTTGTTTAACGTTTTGTTCGATGCTGTCATCGTTCGTGATTGGATGGTTTGTGAGCCGCGTGTGGACGCCGGAGATCTCCTATTTGATCGTCAAGGGGGTTGCCCTTTTGTTCACGGTGGCTAGTGCGATAATCATCATGAGAGACCGTTTCCCTATCCCCCAGAAGCCCGCGTTTGTATTTTTTCGCTATACGCCCTTGGCGTGGAAGCTTTTTGGGTTTGCCTTTTTGCGGGGGTTTACCCAGTTGTTTGCGATCATGGTTCCCGTGTTGTTGGTCTTCTGTGTCCTTCGACAAAATGAATTTCTATTAGGGAAGGTTCAAAGCATAGGGGCCTTGGTTGCTGGACTCCTGTTGTACATCGTGGGTCGTGTTTCCGCCCCTCGCCATCGTATCTGGCTCTATATTGCCAGTGCTGTCATGTATGCCCTAGGAGCCTGTGTCAATGCCGTGTTGAATACGGCTGCGAGTTCCCTCGTCTTTATTATGATCCTTCTCTTTTTTGGACCGCTGATGGATATGTCGTACACGACCCTCTTCTTGCGGGCTGCGGATAAGATTGCGGAAGAAGAAAAGCGTAATAGTTATACTTATATTTTTGCGCAAGAGTGTTTTTTTTATCTGGGACGATTGGTGACGATGGGGATGATTTTTGGTGCACTCTATTTCTCGGAAGAAAAGATTATTACGATTGCATTTCCCATATTGACGCTTTTTCATCTGTTTTCAATTCCGATTGCTTGGTCGCTCAGCAAAATGGAATTCTCGGAACAGTCCTGACAAGGGGAGGCGTCTTAAAATACCAGTTTTGGCCACTGTGGAGAATTGGTATAGCGCGCTAAGCTTATTTTTGGTTAAATAACCTTGTTCATCTTCACAGGGAGTGGGGGTGTTTCTCGTGTTGACGTGTGTGATGTATTCAATGACGGTTTTAAAGGAGATAGTTTATGAATGGTTTCCAGTTTTATAATCCTGTACGTATCGTTTTTGGCGCGGGCGAAGTTAAGCAGATTGGCGCAGAAGCCGCCGCGATTGGCAAAAAAGCATTATTAGTGTCATATGCTGATTGTGGTTTTATGAAAGAGACATTGGATCATGTCGTGGCGCTCTGCAAAGAGAAGGGCGTCGCGGTTGTTCCTTTTTATGCAGCGGTGGCGAATCCGCTGATGAGCGATATTGAAGCCGGCGCGAAGCTGGCCCGCAAGGAAAAGGTGGATTTGATCATCGGATGCGGCGGCGGAAGCGTGATGGACACCGCCAAGCTAATCGCAGCCGGGACGCTCTATAAAGGCGACCTTTGGAAGATGATGTATAGCCGCCATGATAGCAATGCGACGGTTCCGCCAGAGACAGCTTTGCCGATTATTCTCATCAATACGCTTCCTGCAACCTCCAGCGAGATGAATTGCGGCGCTGTTGCCACGAACACGGAGACCATGGAGAAGACCTATCTCTTCCATCCGTGTATTTATCCGAAGGTGTCGATTCTTGATCCGGAACTCACGACCTCGTTGCCTGCTTATCAAACGGCCTGTGGTGTGGTGGATTCCCTTTCGCATGTCATTGAAATTTACTTCACCTGCTCGAATGTTGTTCCGATGCAGGATCGTCTCATGGAAGGGATTATGAGCACGCAGATGGATCATGTCGGTAAAGTATTGAAAGATCCTAAAAATGTTGCGTTGCGCGGTGATCTGATGTGGGAAGTCACGCTGTCATGGAATGGCTGGATCCTTCCGGGTACGGGCGGGTTCACGCCGATGCACATGATTGCGCATGCGATGTCAGCCCGTTGGGGTGTGACACATGGCGCATCACTCGGTATCGTGATGCCAGCCTTTATGAAGAAGACGTGGCAGGTCAATCCCGAACGTTATGTCCAGTTCGGCCAGCGCATTTTCGGCAAGAAGATGACGCCGCTCCAAGTGATTGCGAAGTTCGAGAAATTCATCTCTGGCCTCGGCGTTCAGACCCGTCTGTCGCAGTGCCAGGGTGTTCCTGCGAACCCGAAGAAGGTTGTGAAGACGTTGCTGGATGACTGTGTCCGCGTCTACTTCGGAGCGAATGGCAAGCTCGCTTCAAAAGTGCCGCTCTCGAAGAAAGCCGTCAAGGAGATCATCGAGCTCTGCTTCTAACAGACTTTGTGTTAACGGTAAAGGAGGAATTGTATGACACGTGAACAACGCGCACTGAATGTGCTTAAGGGATTGCCGGTGGATTATCTGCCGAGTCAGATTACGCTTGCTGATCGTACCAAGGATGGTGCAGTCGCCAAAGCGTTAGGCTTATCCGGTGCTGAGGCGTTGGATGATTACCTGGACAATCATCTGGTCATCTCGCTGACATTGTGTGATACGCCTCTCTTTTACCGTAATGACAAGGCGAAGATGGCTGAGCTAGAGGCTAAGGGCTATGCCAAAGTCGATACTGTCAATGGGATTGTCTATGATAGCTGGGGCATGGGCGTTAAGATTGGCGAGGAGGGTTTCTTCGCTTGCTATCATCCGCTTCAAGGCAATGCCGTGAAGAACAAGATGGCGGCGCCCTTTCTCCCAGATGGCTTTGATCGTGCGATCCTCGATATGCCGTTTGCCGAGGCCGCGCGAGCCTATCAGGCACCCGACGCAAATCGGCCAGATAACTTGGATGACATGCTTCGTGACCTGAAGGCAAATGCACATGGTGAACATTTGGTCGTGCCGTCAGGCTATCTTGGCATCTACGAGCGTTCCTATTGCTTGATGGGCTTTGAGGAGTTCATGATGGAGTCCGTCACTGACCCAGAGTCCGTTGCGATTCTGATGGATAAAATTACGGACTACAAGGTTGCGACTGCCAAACGCAAGGTGGCGGCTGGCTTCAAGTGCGGGCATCATGGCGATGATCTGGGTTGCCAGGTGGGTACGTTGGTCTCGCCGAGCCAGTTTCATGACCTTATTAAGCCGCGCATCGCGCGTCATTTCAAAGTCTTTAAGGATGCGGGTCTGCCCGTGATGATGCACTCGTGCGGGGATATTACGCCCTTCCTTCCTGATTTGATCGAAATCGGTCTGGACATGATTGAGCCCGTGCAACCGTGCATGGGGCTTGAGCGCATTAAACAATTATTTGGTGACCAGCTCTCCTTCTGGGGCGGTATCGATACGCAGGAAATTCTGCCGCATGGGACACCCGCAGAGGTGGCAGCGGAGACGAAGCGTGTGATCAGTATTTTGGGCAAGGGAGGCCGCTATATCATTGCGCCGTCACAGGAAGTGATGGTGGATGTTCCGGCTGCCAATATCGCGGCGATGCTGGCGACGATCAAGGCGGAACGCGGAAACATGTAGGGGCGACGTACGGGCGACCTACAGGTCGCCAGTCGTAGGAGAAATGTATGAACTATTTAATGGGCATTGATGTCGGCACAACAGGTACAAAGGCTGCTATCATTGATGATTCAGGGAATTTGATTGCGCAGGCATATCGCGAATATACATGCACGTATCCGTGCCCTGGCTGGGTTGAGCAGGATGCAAATATGTTGCTCGAAGCGACGTTTGTCGTGGCGGCTGAAGCTTTGCGCAAATCAAGTTTGTCGCCGGATATGATCTGCTCCATCGCCTTTTCCGCACAACGGTGCTGCACGATTGCGGTTGGCCGCGATGGCAAGTTGGTGCGCCCGATGATTTCATGGCAGGATAATCGTACGGCGGAAGAGATCGAGTTGATCCGCAAGGAGGTCAACGATGATGATTTCTATGACATCGTGCGCTTTCCGCAAAGCACGACCTGGATGCTTTCGAAGATTCTGTGGCTTCAACGCCATGAACCTGAAACATGGTCTCGTGTGCACAAAGTTGTCCAGTTGCATGACTTCCTGCTCTATTCCTGGGGAGCTGGCGAATTCTATGTCGATCATTGCGATGCGGCTTTCTACGGTTGCTGGGACACGGCGCAGTTGAAGTGGAGTGACCGTCTGTTGAAGGTCGGGCATATTACGGCTGATCAGCTTTCAATTCCACGTGCCAACGGGGATCGTGTCGGTGGCGTCTCCGAGTTGGTGGCCAAGTCGACAGGACTGAAGGCTGGAACGCCGCTCTGTATCGGTGCGGGTGATCAGAATGCAGGCGCACTGGGCGCGGGCGTTGTCTGTCCGCACCTGCTCTCGGTTTCGTTGGGTACGGGTGGCGCAGTCTGCGCCTGCGTGGATCATGCGTTCCATGACGCCTCGCGCCGGACGATGGTCACAAACCATGTGATGAAGGGGTTGTGGCTAGTTGAAGGCTATCAGGCGGGTGCCGCGAGCGTCTTCCGTTGGTTTCGTGACCAGTTTGCAGAATTGGAGTCCGCGTATGCAAAAATGGCGGGTCGCGATACGTATGATATTTTGACCGAATTGATCAGCAAGGCACCTGTGGGTTCGAAAGGGTTACTCCTGATGCCTTACTTTGCAAGCGCTGGAACGCCTCGCTGGAATTCCGCTGCGCGTGGCACCTTGATCGGGATGACCTTTGCACATGATCGTTATTGTATGGCTCGTGCCTTTATTGAGGGCATTACGCTGGAAGTACGCGATATGCTGGAGTCGCTGGTGAAGGCGGGAGTGACGTTTGAGCGCGTACATTTGCTGGGCGGTCCGACCAAGTCGGCGCTGTGGAATCAAATTCAGGCGGACGTCTATGGCCATCCGGTCTGCACCTTGATCAATGGCGATGCGGCTGTCACAGGCGCGGCCATCCTGGGCGGTGTCGGGGTTGGTGTCTTCAAGGATGCTGCCTCCGGTGTTGAAAATCTGGTGAAGATGAAGACCCTGTATCGCCCAGATAGTGTCAATACCGCGCGGTATAATGATCTCTACGACGTCTATAAGAATTTGTACACGGCTCTTGACAATGCCAAGATATATCAGCAAATAGCCGAGTTTCAACGTAAGTATGGAGAGTTAGAAAAATGACACCACGTGAACGTGTACGGGCGGCATTGAAACATCAGGCACCTGATCGGGTCCCCATTGACGTATGGGGTTCTGCAAGTCGTTTGTGTGACCGTCTCTACTTTGACATCGTCCGTGACCAGAAGTGGCAGGATCTTGGAAAGTTTGTCAGCGCGAGCCGCTCGGGTAATTACATGGATGAACGTGTCGCTGACATCGTCGGCTGTGACTTTCGCCATATCCAGTTCGGTAAAGCGAAATATTTTGCCCCGACCGTGGATGCTGAGGGTGTGGAGTTCAATGAGTGGGGCGTGGGGTTCAAGAAGGTCGGTGGCGAACCGATGATTGCGAAGGTGCCCTTCATGGATGCAGATTGCAGCCTGCTTGAAAAGCACCGTTGGCCAAATCCGAAAGATCCCGGACGTATGACAGGCGTGGTCGACTCGGCCAAGCAGTGGGCGGAAAACACGCCCTATTTTGTCGGGACGAGTTCGTTGGTTTCGGGGCTTACGTTGGATATCGGGCCCTATCTGCGTGGGTTTGAGGATTTCTTTGTCGACCTCTATGTGAACCCCGAATTTGCAAAAGCGCTGATTGCCAAGATCACGGATGTGCTGATCGAGATGCACGAATACGCTTTGAAGCCGATCGCGCCGTATATCGAATGGGTGGAGTTCTCCAGTGATCACGGCATGCAGGACCGCCCGCTTGTGGCACCGGAGATCTACCGCGAATTCTTTAAGCCTGAATATAAGCGCCTCTTTGATGCAGTTAAAATGTTTGCGCCAAAGGCAAAAATCTGGATGCATTCGTGTGGTGCGGTTCGTGACCTTATTCCTGATTTTATCGAGATGGGCGTGGACGTTCTTAATTCGTTGCAGCCCCGTGCGGTTGGGATGGATCCCTTTGAGTTGAAGAAGGAATTTGGCAAGGACATCGTCTTCCATGGCGGACTCGACATGCAAGGCGCATTGTCGGGGACGGTGCAGGAGGCGCGTGACGAGGCCAAGAGGTGTCTGGATGCCTTCAATCATGAGGGCGGCTATATTTTTGCGCCGAGCAACCATTTTATGCAAGACATACCGCTGGAGAACTTTTATGCGGTATATGAAGTCGCAATGGGAAAATAATCTGTAGGGGCGACTTGCAAGTCGTCCGTACGACGAGGATAACATGACACAGAAGAAAAAACACGACGCATCACTCCCAAAAAAGGAGCAGTTGCTGGATATGTATTTGAAGATGTCGCAGACGCGACTGTTTGAAGAGAATGCGGCTCGCCTGTTTTCATTGGGCAGGGTGCATGGAACCGCTCACTTCTGCATCGGCGAAGAGGCAGCCGCTATTGGCGTGACCACCATGCTTCATCCCGATGACCTGATTTACGCAACGCATCGCGGCCATGGCCAAAGTATTGGCAAGGGCATGGATATTGGACGCATGATGGCTGAGTTTCTGGGTAAGGCAACAGGCTTCTGCAAGGGCAAGGGCGGCTGTATGCATATCGCTGACTTGTCCAAGGGCAATCTGGGCGCGAATGGCATTGTTGGCGCGCAGTTCCCCATCGCTGTCG
>SERZ01001406.1_pt1 | contig 13694 bp, 13 predicted proteins | sample 3171461 | NCBI WGS metagenome assembly SERZ01 (sample SAMN06051861, study PRJNA518727) | freshwater metagenome | biome: subpolar coniferous forest; feature: holomictic lake; material: water; isolation source: holomictic Lake 227, 6 m depth | place: Canada: near Kenora, Ontario | collected... | reverse complement strand
ATCATATTCTCCTTTATTTGTTTTGAATCATGCAGACATATTGTCATACAACTCAGTTATACTGCAAGTGGGTGAAACTTGCACTGTTGAACCCCCACCCCCAACCCTCCACCGCTGGAGGGAGTTGCAGGTGGAGCCAGCATCCTGTCGGCTGCAGCAGCCGGCAAGATACTGGCTCTACGGCGAAAGATTATGCCCGTTCGCAGTATATGCCATCAAATTAAGACTTTTTACGATCGTTTCAAGTCTTTTTCAGTTCCGTATGTTCTTTCCAGAGCTTATAAATTGCCGGATATACCAGAAGCTCCAGAAGAAATGAAGTGATAAGACCGCCGATCATGGGTGCTGCTATCCGTTTCATCACGTCCGCCCCCGCGGAGGTGGACCACATAATGGGCAGAAGACCCATGAAAGCAGCGGTAACGGTCATCATCTTGGGCCGCACCCGGCTGACGGCGCCATGAATGATCGCTTCATCCAATTCTACGAAAGAATTCAGCTTGCCCCGTTTTTTTGCATCGTCAAGTGACAGGTCCAAAAATAGAAGCATGAAAACTCCGGTTTCGGCATCAAGACCCAGAAGGGCGATCATTCCCACCCATGCGGCGATGGAAACATTGTAATCCAGAAAGTAAAACAGCCATATCGCGCCGATAGCGGAAAATGGCACGGCCAGCATGACCACTGTGGTTTTGAAGGCCGATTGCGTGTTCATGTACAGTAAAAAAAAGATGAGAAGGAGCGTAACGGGTATGACAATCCTGAGCCGTTCCCGCACCCTTATCATGTTTTCGTACTGACCACTCCACTGAAGCAGATAACCTGGTTTCAGCGAAACCCTGTCGTGGACCCGCTTTTTGGCCTCCTCCACATAACCACCCACATCCCTGCCGGAAATGTCCACATAGACATAACCGGCCAGAAATCCGTTTTCATCCCTCAGCATGGCCGGCCCCTGCGCCAACTTGATGTCTGCGAGCTGAGAAAGCGGAATCTGGGCGCCAGTCGGGGTCGGAACCAGAACCCGACGGAGTTTGTCCATATCCTCGCGAAGTTCGCGGGGATAGCGCAGGTTTACCGGATAGCGTTCCCTGCCCTCCACTGTGGTGGTGATATTTTCACCACCGATGGCACCGGTAATGACCGACTGAACCATGGCTATGGTCAGACCATATCTGGCCAGTTGATCCCGGCGCGGCTCAAAATCCACGAAATAGCCGCCGGCCACTCGCTCGGCAAATACGCTCCGGGTTCCCGGAATATCGCGAATAGCCTGCTCCAGATCAATCCCGATACGCTCAATCTCTTTTAAATCCGATCCAAAAACCTTGATGCCGACAGGAGTGCGAATACCGGTTGTAAGCATGTCTATCCGCGCCTTGATGGGCATGGTCCAGGCATTGGAAACCCCTGGAATTTGAAGCGCCTTGTCCATTTCGGCAACCAGCTCTTCCCAGGAAATGTGATCCGGCCAGATCGGGCGAACTATAGATTTCATCCAATCCGGAACCAACGCGGAATACCACCTGTCTTTTCCTCTCCACTCAGTTTCTGGCTTAAGAACCACGGTTGTTTCCATCATGGAGAAAGGAGCCGGGTCCGTGGATGTATCCGCCCGCCCGGCTTTGCCAAAAACCCGCTCCACTTCCGGAAATGAGCGCAGCACCTGATCCTGGGTCGTCAGGAGTTCCTGGGCCTGAGCCACGGAAATTCCGGGAAGTGTTGTCGGCATGTAAAGGATGGTTCCTTCATTCAAAGGCGGCATGAATTCAGTACCAAGTTTCAGATAAACCGGCATGCTAAGGACAACCATCGCAACCGATGCGGCGATAACGGATTTGGGCCAGGCCAGAACAAAACGGCAGGCAGGCCCATAGACTTTGAATATAGCCCGGCTGATGGGGTGAAAATCTTCTGAATAATAGGTTCCTACCAACGCTTTCGTGGAAAGCTTAGAAAGCCATTTGGGCGAAAATGTGAACGGATCCATCCTGGTAAATAACATCCGCATGGCTGGGTCCAGGGTTATGGCCAGAACTGCGGCAATCGCCATGGCCAGATTTTTTGAATATGCCAGAGGCCGAAACAGCCTGCCTTCCTGATCCACCAGCGCAAAGATGGGAAGAAAGGCTACTGCTATTACCAGAAGCGAGAAAAACACCGAAGGCCCAACTTCCATGAGAGCTTCCAGTCGCACCTTGTGAAAGTCCCCTTTTTTTCCACCCGCCTGCCAGTGATAGAGCTTGTTGTATGCGTTCTCCACTTCCACGATGGCGCCGTCCACCAGAACCCCGATGGAAATGGCGATGCCTGCAAGCGACATGATGTTGACCGTGACCCCCATGAAATAGAGCGGAATGAATGAAATCAGGACAGATACCGGGATGGTTACAATGGGCACAATGGCGGAAGGAATATGCCAGAGAAAAACAAGAATGACAAGGGAGACGATTATCATCTCGATTTTCAGCTCGTGGCCAAGGGTATCCAGAGCGCGGGTAATAAGGTTTGAGCGATCATAGACGGGAAGAATATTCACCCCTTTGGGAAGATAGGGCTCAAGCTCCTTAAGTTTTTCCTTCACCAGATTGATTACGTTGAGGGCGTTTTCTCCGTGGCGCATTACTATTATGCCTCCCACGGCATCTCCTTTTCCGTCCAAGTCGGAAATCCCGCGACGGATTTCAGGCCCCAGCTCCACCCGGCCAATATCTTTCAGAAGCACCGGCGTACCGTTAGGGGTGACCTTGACCACGATACTCTCAAAATCCGCGATGCTCCGGCTGTATCCCCTGCCACGAACCATGTATTCAGCCCCTGTAAACTCAATCAGCCGGCCTCCCACCTCGTTGTTGGACTCCCGAATGAGAGATGAAAGCATGCTAAAGGAAATTCCGTAAGCCGACAGCCGGTTGGGATCCACGGTGATCTGGTATTGTTTGACAAATCCGCCGATGGACGCCACCTCCGCAACCCCAGGCACCGACTGGATGGCGTATCTCAGTGTCCAGTCCTGATAAGACCGGAGCTGATCCAGGGAATGCTCACCGGAGCTGTCCACCAGAACATACTGATAGACCCAGCCAACACCAGTGGCGTCAGGGCCCAGCTCCGTCCGCACTCCTTCTGGAAGCCGGGACTGGATTTTGGAAAGATATTCCAGAACCCGCGAACGGGCCCAGTAGATATCAGTCCCGTCTTTAAAAATGACATAAATATAAGAAAAACCAAAATCCGATAAGCCGCGGACAGCCTTTACTTCGGGAGCGCCGAGCAGGGTTGAAACGATGGGATAGGTTACCTGATCCTCAATGATGTCTGGAGAGCGATCCCACTTGGAGTAAATTATGACCTGGGTATCGGACAGATCCGGAAGTGCATCCAGGCGGATGGTTTTAAGCGCATAAACTGCCATTACCATGACGGCGATCGTGAACATGACAACCAGCAAGCGGTTGTTAGCGGAGAATTCGATGATCTTTTTTATCATGGCCTGTCCTATTTTTTCGCAGCCATTGCAGCATCGATAAGGGCGCTGAGACGGGACTCGGAATCCAGCAGGAAATTGGCTTTTATCACCACCCGGTCTTGAACGTTCAAACCCGATAGCACCTGAGTTTTTCCTTCGCTTCTAACCCCTGCCTTAACCTCCCGTGGCTCGAATCGGCCTTCGCCTTTGTCCACAAAAACCACTTGGCGGGTTCCAGAATCCATGATGGCGGAATCGGGAATGACGATACCCTCCCCATAGTTGATCATGAGATTGATATCAACAAACATGCCAGGCTTCAGACGATAGTCCTTGTTGTCGAAATCAAACCGGAGTTTCAGGGTCCTACTCTCGCGGCTCAGGTATGGATATATATAGGCGATTTTTCCGGCAAGCCTAAGAGACGGATCAAATGATGTTGTCAGAACGCCCTCCTGTCCGACATGCACATCAAGGGTTTCGTACTCATAGACCTCTGCATCCACCCAGACAACCGACAAATCCGAAACCGTGTAAAGTTCCATTCCCGGCTTGACTTCCTGGCCCGGAAATATGTCCTTGGCAGTCACAAAACCGTCCGCCGGAGAAAGAAGAGTTACCGTACGCTGGGGTTTTCCGCTGCTTTCAAGCTCCCTGATGAAATCCGGCGGAACATCGAATAGCTCCAGCCGGCGCTGTGCGGACTGGTGCAGTCTCTGAACTGATGTCCGATCTCCGGCATCCGGAGCTGGCCGTGAAGCCGATTGCCTGGTTTTGATGAATTCCTCCTGACTGCTCAAGAGTTCCGGTGAATATATCGAAAGGATGGGGCTGCCTTTTCTGACGAGCTGCCCGGTGTAATTGATCAGAAGGGTTTCCACCCAGCCTCCGACCTTGGTCTGCACCCGGTGAATGCGGGTCTCATCCGGCACAACAAATCCTACGGTACGAAGAACACGCTGGATTTTCTCCTGTACAGCCGTAGCAACCTGAACGCCCGACAGTCTTATTCCCTGCTCCGTCATAGTAACCACACCAAGGCCAGAAACCTTGGTTTCCTCATCGAAAAAATCATCGGCTTGCTGCTGTGCGGATTTGATTGGGGCTCTGGCATCGTCCTCATAAACCGGAATATAATCCATTCCCATCTCATCCTTGGCAGGGGCCGGCGAGGTAATGGCCGGATTCATGGGGTTCCGGTAAAATAACAGCTTATGGGAGACTGAAGGCTCAGATGACTGTTTGTTCACCCCCTGCTGATAGCCCAAGCGCCATGAGGATACGCTAATGACAAGAATCAACACAACCAACATAGCCAGGATGACTTTTAAAGGCATTTTTATCATTCGAAATCTCCAACTTTATCAACCTGAGGGAAACAGAAAAACCAAAATACCGGAAAACTCTTTTGACCGACTGATAACCATTCACTTCAACCTCCCCCCTATGACATATAACAAACTGAATTTATTATGTCTGACTTTGGACAATGAGGGAGGAGTGAACGTTTACTGCGCTGGAATTTTTCAATGACTGGGATGCGGTAGTGGCGTTTGTCAAAGTTTCTCACGCGAAGGCGCAAGGGTGCGAAGAAAATTTTTTCGTGTATTTCGTGTGTTTCGTGGTTTAAAGTATTCCCACGGTAAAAATTAAAAAGAGCGGCCATTGCTGGTCGCCCTTCTTGCATTATTTGTCATGATAAATCACCACGTCACCTGACGGTGTACTTGAGCAACCTTCCAGAGCAGGAATAATCCAGCTCGCGAGTCACTATCCTGGATATTTTGCCCGTTTGCATATCAATCCTTCTGACAAATATGACCACCTTGTTGTTGCTCAGATAGTTGTATGTCCCGACAACCACTTCGGGCTGAACATACTCTTCCTTCTTGATCTCATTTGCCTTGCGCGTCAGCACTACCAACCCGTTTTCTGACAGTTTGAAATATTTTGCAAACTCAGCCTGGACGATCTTGTAGCAACAGACATTATTGAGACTGGCCCGCATCAATTCACCCATCAGGATACCAGATTGATTGGGAATGTATGTCTGGATGTCGGCAAAGTCGGTAACAAGCACGGTCTGTCGGTTAATTTCATCGCGATTTGTGCAGTTATGTGCGGCACCTTTATCGTCAGGTATCCGCGTCACAGAATCGGAACAGGTGTCAATGCACAGTTCGGCGGCAATATCTCCAAAAAGTGCTTTAAGATCCGTAGAATCCAACAAAACAGGTAAGGTCTTGCCATAGCAGCGCACATAACCTTCTTGTGTCGCCAAACAACCCATCAAAGTAAAAAAAAGCACACTGCACACTATAACGACAATACAATTTCTAATCATCATCGCACACCACTCAAAGGAGTATCTCCGACTATTTTCATGGGCTGAATATTATCTGTCAAGGGCTGAATATTATCTGCATTGAACAACAGTGCATCGGTAAACCAGTTGGCTGGCATATACGACTGAGCCGATGACGCAACCAGCCCGGTATTAATGTCGATCACACGTGAATTAACAATTATATGGCCATCCACCACTGAATAAGTTCCAGTAACAATACCACCTACCATGTAAATATCCTTGATTTTTTTTATGTCACGACTCAAAGAAAACTCACCTGTTTCATTGATGATTATGTCTTTGGTTAGCCTAACTTCAAATATCTTCCATTTACGCACCTGCAATTCGTGGATGAGATTCTCCGCCACAAGCCTTCCGAACGGAGTTGTTTCCGAAAACTTGTTGAGATTGATAAAACTAGTGATAATGAAAGTATTTTCAAGACTCTCACGGTCAACGTTCCGCTCAATCTGATCCGCCATGAAAATAATCTGCGAATTAAATCTTCCAGCAGTAGAATCAGTCTCTGGCACCCGTAATTGTTCATTAATAACGTATTTTTTACTTGGATCAATATAAACAACATTTGAACAACCGGCAAGAAATACGCAAAGTCCCGCCATACAATATAACGCAATCAACGAAAGTTTCAGCGTTTTATTCACCGGCCAGCCTCCTTAACCCTGTCTTTTGGCATAGCAATATTACCGCCCTCTGGAAGTGTCACAGTGTATCCACAGTGATCCTCTTCATAACTGTACTCTATACTCCTGTAAGAAACTGGATAGCCTACTGAATCGCGGCTATTACAATGTGAATTGCAATTATTCCGATACTTACAGCAATTCGACTGGCCCGAGCGATCCCAAGCGACACTATATGTTTCTTGAAAGCAGAACGCGTCGTTATCACACCGGGTAATTTTCTTACCGTGAAAATCATCAACCATGTAAATTGGTGGCGAAGCACAGCCTGAAACACACCCAATTAGCGATATGAGTAACAGTAACTTTTTCATGCATCCCCTCTTAAAAATTTTCTGATTGTTTCTCTGTATGATTTCATGCTTGGTTCGTATTGTCAAGCAACATAACAACAATCCGATAAACGTCGATATTAAAATTTGACAGGATGAACAGGTTAAAAAGTTTTAAGATTAACACTATCCCTTGAATTCAAAGATGTTCCAACAATTTCTTCCAAGTCGGCCCGCGCAATACCGATTTCGCTTTTTTTCAGCTCGCTGGTCAGACGGGCTTCAAACCATGTCATGTAAAATTCAATGACATCCCGCATCTGTGCAACACCAGCTTCATAACGCAGGTTTGTAGCTTCCGCGGAGAGCCGGGAAAGTTCCCTGATCTTTTTTGTATAAAGCCGCTCTTCCCGGATGGCCAGATCCAGCTTGAACCATCCTTCCCTGACCCTGAAACGCATTCCGTTTTCCGCATTTTTCAGCTCTTTTCGCAGTGCATCTATTTTTTCCCTGGTTTCCCGCAGATAGGCATCTTCGAGGCCAAACCACGGATTTTTCGGCAGACCCTCTCCCATGTAAGACTTGGCTACATCAGCAAATGGCGCCTCTGTTTTGATCGTGCCCACCTGAATGACAGCCTTGTTTTCAAACAACGACAGGTTCTGGGTAAAGCGGGGATATATCTCCGTTTCCGCCATCTCGATCATCCGCTCCATTCCGCCGATCCTGGCCCGGATGGTTCTTAGTTCCTGGCTTTGCTCCATGGCCAGATCAGACATCTTGTCAATGGCCGGAAGTTCCCGGCGAGGCTCGCGGATCGCCGGAAACCCGATTTCCGATCCGGGTGTGAGATCAGCTATTTTTAGAATATTTGTCTGAAGGCTTTTCTGCCCTTCTTTCAGCGTGTTCTGCTCTTCCCGCAGTTTCCCATGCTGAATCTGAACCCGAATTACATCCTGAAGTGTTTCCTTGCCGACCTCATAACGTTTCCGAGCCGAAAGCTCAAGCTGATCGAGAAGCTCCAGCGTAGCGCCGGTAATCTCCTGCGCACGATGGTTATAAATCAGATTCCAGAAAACCCGGCGGCTATCTGTAACCACGGTTTTTCGGACGGTCTCAAGTTCTTCACGGGCGATTTTAACTTCCTGATTGACGATCTCTCCCTTTAAGGCCATTACTCCGGGAAAAGGAAATTTTATTGCGGGTGATTCCTTGTCCGCCATGTCTCCGACTCCGGTCATTACCGCCTGGGTAAATGCAGAATACTGCCTGAGAATTTCATCCAGGTTTGAAATCTGGGTGTAGGACTGGAGCTTGCTCCGAAAAGTCTTTTCAGCGGAAATTACCCCGGAGTTTCTAAGAAGCGCCAGTATCTCAAGTGTTTCCATAGTAAATCCGGAGGATAGCGCACGGACGGCAGCCGCTGTATCACGGGCGGCAGGTTCCAGGCCGGATAACTGGCCCGGAGCCGGTGAAAAAAACCGGGTATCCGCTCCAGGAGCATTCAGCGCAGCCTCCCATTTACGGCTCATCTCAACGAGCCGCGCTTTCTGATTCCTGAAATCGATGTCTGCCCGCGAATCCTCAATTGGCTTGGGTATCGGGGATATTGGGGGAGATACTATGGCCGGCGGCTTGTAGGTTTCATAGTCCGCGGACATTTTCGGATAATGAGAACAGGCAGGACAGAAAACGACTACTGTCAGCAATAAAGCGCAAGTCCGCAAGTTCGCACCAACAAAAGCAGCAAAATTCCGGCGCTTCCCATCTTTGGTTTTTTCGCTCTTTGAGCCTTCCAGTCTTTGGCCTTTCCGCTCTTTGATTCTTCGGCGCATTTTCATGGTTTCGCCTCTGGCTGCGGCAACTGCTGATCATCTTCAGGTTTGTGGGTGAGGCTAATTCCGACGATTCCCTCCAGCTTGGCCAGGTATTTGCCATAATCGGCCCTGGATCTTGCCAGAGCAAGCTGGAAATTGTACCAGACCGCTTCTGTTTCCACAAAATCTGTAAGACTGCCCTGGCCCTCGCGGTTCCAGATTTCGGCTGTCTCCATGGCTTTTGTGGCCTGTGGAAGAAGCTGATCGCGATAAAGGGTAATGAGTCTGTCTGCGTTTTTAAGCCTGAAAAACGTTTCACGAATCATTGCGCGTGCTTCGTTGATCTGGACGTTTATCCGAGCTGCGGCCTTTTCTGTTCCTGCGCGTGCTGCTTCCCGCCTTCCAGCGTTTTTATTCCACCAGATCGGAAGGGTCATGCCGAACTGTATCCCGTACATGTTGTTTGCAGAAGCATCAGGCGAGTCCGGAGCATCGTATTCGTACTTAAATCCCACCATAAATTCGGGCAGGTTCTGGAAGCGGGCCACATCGGCTTCGGCGCGGGATTTGTCCGCTCCAGCAGCAGCCACCCGGATTTCCTCCCGATGGGTCTCGGCAAGGGTATAAATGTCACTCAGTCCATAAGCCAAAGGTGCCAGGGGTTCATCCTGCAGGGGACCGATTTCCGCTTCAGGCAAACGATTCATAAGCGCGTTCAGACGGGTGATCTCAGTTCTTTCGAGTTCCTCCAAAAGCAACATGTCGTACTGAACCTGTCCTGATTGGGACTGAGCTTTCAATACATCGTAAAGAGCAGTCCGATTTTGGGAATATGCCGTTTCTCCGATTTTTCTGATGTGTTCAAGCGCCAAGCGGTTATGATCGGCGATTCGGACCGCCTCACGAATGTATTGAAGTTCGTAGTAAGACTCACGAACCTTAACCGCCAAATCCCTAACTGTTCGGTCAAGCTCCAATCTGGCCATATCAGATTCGGTTTCAGCCACTCTTCCGGCGGCAGCCAGTTTCCCCGGAAATGGAATTATCTGTAAGAACTCTGTTTCAAATCGTTTATTGCCCCAGTTTCTGGAAGGATCAGACGGCCAATATGTTGTCGTGAGCAGGGGGTCAGGATACCCGGTATCCACCCGGTATTTTTCAATAGCGACCCGCCATGATGCCTTTGCCTCCTTTACCACCGGACTTGATTGATAGACTAATGACAACAAGTCTCGCAGGGATGGTGATCCGGCGATACGGGCCTCAAGCACATCCGGCTCATCCGCTATAACCTTAGCTGTCTGAGCAAAGGATACGACAATCACTAAAATGATCATCGACGGAATTGCAAAAAACTTCGGCCAAACAATATTTCGAAAAAAATTTGGGGGCATATCCACCCTTTCATTTCTACGGTCTTCTTGACCGAATTTCTCCTCTTACATTATTTCGTGACCCCGTGAGGGAACTCCACAAACGTTTGGATGAACTTGAGATTACTTCTCAACCACTCATTGACAAGCTGATTCATGTCAAGTCCTTTTTTCGTCGCAACTATTTGAATGAAGTCCGTAAGATCGGGATCAAGATAAATCGGAATGTGGAATTCTGCGTCAGGATGATAAAATTTCCCACGTTCACCTTTGGAAAAATCATATTCTTTTTTCATAAGTGGCCCTCCTCGTATTGCATTCGTTCTTTTTTGGTGGCCTTCCGGGCAGAAATCATCCGAACTGTCCAGACTGTTGGGGTCATTTCCCGAAATGTATGGGATACCACCAACAAAATCCCATTATCGTCTCTGCCAAGTGTGATCCATCGATCCTCATGCTGACTATGTTCCTCATCAAACAGAGCAATCATGGTGGAATCACGAAAAATTGTTGTCGCTCGTTCGAAACTGACCTGATGATCACAAAAATTTCGTTTTGCTTTCGTGGGGTCCCATTCAAATTTATATAGCACTAATCACCTCTTCAGTTTACTATCGTGACTATCGATCACATAAACTGCTTATTTGACATTATTAGTATGACTCCTTCTCTCCTAAATTATTTTCCTTCACAACGAAAAAAACTGGTCGAGTTATCGGTATGTGTAGTCTTTCGAATGAATATATGGGATTTATATCATGCATGCGAGACGGAATGCAATGCCGATAGAAGAAATACGGTTGTACTGCGCCAACTCGCGGATATCCCAATCAAAATTTTCTCCCCGGCAGGGGGATCATTTTCAATATTCCAGGAAAAAGTTAAGCATACCTGTAAACAACCGCGAAAAAAGAACAGTATCAATATACGGATTGTTGAAGACGATTTCACCAGACGGCTGCTCCTGAAGGAAGTGCGCAAATGTTGCTTTTGAAGTTGATCTGTGCAATATTAAAGAGGTGATCAGCAACAGGGTCATACCGAATGATACCAAAAATCCCGGAACTCCGGTAAAAAAAACAGACCAGTCGGTGAAGCGGACGACGGGATAAGCCACCGCAGCTTACTTTGTTCTTAGCTGAAAAGAGAGAGAATAAATGTCGTATAGTAACTTTACACTGAAAAGAATAAAAGCAGAATTTGACATTAATGTTGTTGAGAACAGAGATTTGTTCTCGATGATTGGCGAAGTTGAAGTTAGCAATTATCTGAAAACGACACTGAATTATAATGTTCCTCTGGCTCTTGCTATCAGTACGGAAAAAGCACGTTCCGAAATGATTATTTCCAATGTGTTGATAGAATTAAAAAAACTTTTAAATGATGAAATTGGTTTGTTTTCAGGTATAAACCTTGATATTGATAAAGACAGAGACCTGAATGGTTTTTGTGATTATATTATCAGTAAATCGTCGGAGCAGTTTTATCTTAATTCTCCTATTGTTGCAATTGTCGAAGCAAAAAATGAGCAACTAACATCAGGTCTGGGGCAATGCATTGCAGAAATGATAGCCTCAAAAATCTTCAATGAAAATGAGGGTAATAACGTTGATAAAATATATGGTGCTGTCACTACCGGCAATACATGGAAATTCCTTAAATATATTGACAATACAGCCTATATAGACAAACTCGAATATCATATTGCAAATGTAAATATGATCATGGGAATTTTTGTGAAAATGGTGCGTCAGGAAGCTTGAAGTTTTTTTGAAACTAACAATCGTATGAAGGAAAAGCAGCATAATTCGATGGCTTACTTTTTGCTGTAAATCACCTAACCCTAAAGCTTCAATCGAATAGCCTACTGATTAAGGATTGCTTCTTTCCATGATTATTTGTCTTGACAACTTTACTAATTTAATTCAGATTTTCTAAAACATATGGAGGTATTACTGATGATTGAAAGAGGCCATTACGATGGATTCGGCGGCGCCTATCTTCCGGAAATTCTTGTCGCCACCTTCGAGGAACTCGTAGAGACATTTCAAAAAGCAAAAACCGATCCGACTTTCTGGCAAGCTTATGTGGACTTGATGTCAACCTATTCATGCAGGCCCACCCCCCTGACATTCGCCGGGAATCTAACCCGGCACTTTGGTGGCGCACGCATCTACATTAAACGGGAAGACCTGAACCACACTGGAGCGCACAAGGCCAACAATGTCATGGGCCAGGGGCTTCTTGTGAAACGCATGGGGAAAAGTCGGGTTATCGCAGAGACCGGAGCGGGCCAGCATGGGGTGGCGACCGCCACAATGGCCGCCAAATTCGGATTTGAATGCAGCATTTACATGGGTGAGGTGGATGTCGAAAGACAGCGACCAAATGTTTTCTGGATGGAACGGCTGGGCGCCGAAGTGATTCCGGTTACAGAAGGGTCCAGAACCCTAAAGGATGCCATCAATGAAGCCTTCCGCGACTGGGTTGCGAACATGGATACAACCCACTATGTGCTGGGAACCGCATGTGGTCCGCATCCCTTTCCGGAGATGGTCTCCTATTTCCAGTCCATCATAGGAACAGAAGCCCGCGCACAAATCCTTGAGCGAGAGAAAAAACTCCCGGCCCGCGTGTATGCCTGTGTTGGCGGCGGTTCCAATGCTCTGGGCATTTTCAGCGGCTTTATGGATGATCCTGTTGAGCTTGTGGGCGTTGAGGCCGGTGGTAAAGGTCTGGATACGGGGCAACACGCCTCCAGGCTTTGCTCGAAAGATGCCAGCATCGGGGTCGCCCAGGGGTATAAGACCTATTTTCTTCAGGATGCCGACGGCCAGATGAAAGAAACTCACAGTGTTGCAGCAGGACTTGATTATGTGGGAGTTTCGCCCATCTTGGCTCATCACAAGGAAACAGGCCGGGTGCGATTCGAGGCGGCAACCGACCGGGAAGTGGTGGATGCTCTTTCACTGACGATCCGCATGGAAGGGGTGATTCCGGCTCTGGAGTCCGCTCATGCTTTTGTCCAGGCATTCAAGGAGGCTCCAACCTTATCCCCGGATCACAGTATCATCATCAACCAGTCGGGAAGAGGCGATAAGGACATCTTCACCATTGCCGATGCATTCAACGACCCTAAATGGCAGGCGTTCATCATCAGAAAGGCAGGTCAATATCATGCTTGAATCATACTTGCGGGACAGATTAAAACAGCGGGAAATCCTTATCATGACCCATATCGTGATCGGATATCCGTCTTTTGAGGAATCCTTCAGGATCGTTGAAACTATGGTCAATGCGGGAGTTGATCTTATGGAACTGCAGATCCCTTTTTCAGAGCCCATTGCAGATGGACCCGTCATTCTTCATGCCAATCAAAAGGCGCTGTCTGGGGGAGCCACTGTTCAGAAATGCTTCGATTTTGCCCGAAAAGTGACCAGTACCTTTGATATCCCTTTTCTTTTTATGAGCTACTACAACATCCTGTTCAAATACGGAGTGGATCGTTTCAGCGAAAGGATGGTCCAAGATGGTCTTCAAGGCGCTATTGTTCCAGATCTGCCGCATGAGGAGGGTGCAGACTACCTCGGAGCCATGAGCCAGCACAACCTGGCGCCAATATTCATATTTTCTCCCACAACTTCCGATGAACGCATGAAGGCCATCGCATCCTTTGCAAAAGGCTTTATTTACTGCGTCGCCAGAAAAGGCG
>SERZ01001404.1_pt1 | contig 13707 bp, 8 predicted proteins | sample 3171461 | NCBI WGS metagenome assembly SERZ01 (sample SAMN06051861, study PRJNA518727) | freshwater metagenome | biome: subpolar coniferous forest; feature: holomictic lake; material: water; isolation source: holomictic Lake 227, 6 m depth | place: Canada: near Kenora, Ontario | collected 2013-06-25... | reverse complement strand
CAACAAAGGAAATCAGAAAGCTGCCAGAGCCTAAGCGGCTTGTGCCAATTATCGCGATAAGCGCTGACACTACAGGGGAGCATGTACATAATTTTAAAGATTGCGGGTTTAATAATCAATTACCAAAGCCAATTGATTTTGAAGAGCTCGCTCGATATATTGAACTTTATAAAATAGAACCGATAATGTGAGTAATGACGGTTTCGCCAAGCTTCTCATTAATTCTAAGTAGAGGACAAATTTTTAAACTGTTTGAGTAAAGTTCAACCTAATATCCATAAGGGGTAAAGCAAATGACTAAGCGTTATAATAATTTACCAACGATTATAAAGGCCCCGCCTAGGCTTGCGGCGATAATCTTTCTGTGTTTGATTGTTGTGTCATCTATACTATTCACGACAACTGATAATCTCACCAATGATAGAACACATGCACGGTTTATGCTTCTAGTATCTGAAATTACGACGGCAGTCAGCAACCGGATGGGGGCCTATGAAATGGTTCTTAGGAGTGGGGCTGGGCTGCTGTCGGCTCGGCCAAATGTGTCTCGGCAGGAATGGCATGACTTTGTAAGCACTCTCAATCTTCAGATGTATTATCCAGGAATACAAGGTTTTGGATACAGTACAGTTATAAGAGCGGATGAAATGTCAGCACATATTAGGGGCGTTCGAGCCGAAGGGTTTCCAAATTATATGGTTAGACCCGAGGGAATTCGCGATCTATATACGTCAATTATATATCTCGAGCCCTTCTCCGATAGAAACCTGCGGGCGTTCGGATTTGATATGTATTCTGAGTCAACACGGCATGCGGCAATGAGTCGCGCAATTGACACAGGTGTTCCTTCTTTGTCAGCCGCGGTAACATTGGTCCAGGAAACAAATAAAGACGTCCAGCGTGGTGTACTTTTGTATCTTCCGATTTATAAGAAGGGGGCGCTCACAGCGAATGTTGATGAAAGGCGGTCGGCGATACAAGGGTTTGTATACTCTCCATTTCGATTAAATGACCTGATGCGTGGGATATTGCCACAGGAAGCCCCTGGCATATCCTTTGATATTTTCGATACGTCAGAGGCTTCTGCGCCTAGTTTAATTTATACATCATCAGGCCGTGACCCCGGCCAAGAATATTTTTCAAGCAGTTCTAATGCGATGAATGAGCTATATTCATTGATGATAGCTGGACGTAAATGGGAAATTCGCTTCAAATCTACAAATGAGTTTAGAGCATTTGAGGAGAAGATTCTTGCTCCGACGATATTATTGGTGGCGCTAATTATAAGCATTCTGATATATATTGTCGTAGCCACAATAATGAATCAAAAAAGGGAAGCGGATAAGGCATCCATCGAGCTTAGTTCTGCTCTTGATAAGGCCGAGGCGGCTGCGAGAGCTAAATCCGTTTTCATTGCCCACATGTCGCACGAAATCAGAACCCCACTTAATGCCATAATCGGGTTTAGCGGTCTTGTATATCGATCGGTAAAAAATAGCACGCATCTTGATCAGCTTGGCAAGGTGCAAACAGCATCAAAACATCTTCTTTCGCTTTTGAATAACGTCCTAGACTTAGCGAAAATTGAAGCCGGCTCCATTACATTGCATGAGAGCGACTTTGGCATTCATAGTCTTGTTGATTCTGTTGCGTCGCAACTACAGTATAACGCCGACGTTAAGGGCATCAGGCTGATTATTGAAATTGATAATAAAGTGCCAAAATTTATTCGTGGTGATGAATTGCGCATAAAACAGGCGCTCATTAATTATGCGGGGAATGCCTTGAAATTTACCGAATCCGGAACGGTAATTATAAAAGTTATTTTCCTTCGGGCCGTTGAGGGTCGCACAGAAATCAGGTTTGAAGTTCAGGATACCGGCATTGGGATTGATAAAGATGCTATAGGCCGGCTATTCCAGGCTTTTGAGCAAGCTGATCACACAACCACAAAACGTTATGGCGGGACAGGCCTAGGCCTTGCAATAACTAAAAAACTAGCTTCATTGATGTCCGGTGAGGTTGGCGTCACAAGTACGGTAGGGGAAGGGTCTGTGTTCTGGTTTACGGGGCAATTTTCTCCCGTAAACCCAGGCAAAGACGTTGATGTACTCGAACATAATGACGCTGCGACATCATTAACTCTGGATGAATATGCAACTTGCAAAGTCCTATTGGTTGATGACACCGAAGTTAACCTAGAGGTTGGTGCTGCCATTTTGGCGGAAATGGGGATGCCGTGCGTAACGGCTTCCAATGGTTTGGAAGCTGTTAATTGTGTAAAAGTTGGCGATATCGATTTGGTATTGATCGATATGCAAATGCCGGTAATGGACGGGCTAACTGCCACACAGGAGATACGCAAAATACCCGGAATGGCAAAGCTTCCGATTATTGCCCTGACGGCGAACGCATTCGATGAGGATCGACAGCGCTGCGTTGAGGCTGGTATGAACGACCATATTGGCAAACCGGTGATACCTGAGGCACTTCGAAGCATACTTCTTCGTTGGCTCCCTAAAAAACAAAAGACAATCAATACGTCGACGTTAATTAATGATCAAGGTGCGCTAAGGATAAACGATATTGGTTTGTCAGCTACATTAAATCGTGCCGAAAATCTAAACAATGACGCAATTTCTATTTTGCGAAATATTGATGGAGTTGATGTTGATCTTGGATTAAAACTTGTTCCAAAAACTGATCTGTATATTCAGGCAATAATACGCTTTGGATTGGAATGTGATGCAACGGTTGCTGATATACGTTCAAACTACGATCTTGGAGATCGTGATGCACTGCGTAAAGCTTTTCACACGTTAACAGGTAACTGTGGTATGTTCGGACTATTGAAGCTTCAGCAAGCTTCGCGAGCAGTTCAGGATGTTATCAAACGAAATGAAAATTATAGCGTCATTGAATCGAGAATCAACGAATTTGTTTTTGAATACGAAGCCTTGTCAACTGCATTAAAGCAACAGCAAGATAATGTGAGAGTATGAATATGAAAACAATCCTGATTGTTGACGACTCTGAGATGGCGGCTATTGGTATCTCGGCAGCGTTCCCCAGTGAATACCGGATACAGGTTGTAACGGACGGGTTGCGCGCTATTTCAGTCTGTCAAGGAAATAATCCACCTGATATATTATTACTCGACGTCTCAATGCCTGAGATTAATGGATTCGAGGTTTGTCGTAGGTTGAAAGCGGATATTCGGTCAGCCAGTATACCAGTGATTTTTATCACAGGTATGATTTCACCAGATGACGAGGAGAAGGGGCTTCAAGTTGGTGCTGTTGATTATATTCATAAGCCATTTACCCCATCTATTGTCCTAGCCAGAGTAACAACACACCTTGCACTTCGCGACTCAATGGATGCGGTGAAACTTCAGCAAGATAGATTGATTGAGTTAGAACGTCAGCAAGCAGAGGAGCAGATTGGTGAAATTCGCAAGAGACTCGAATATGTAATGGCTGCAACAGGTGAAGGTATTTGGGATTATAATATCGGTTCGAGAACAGTGTGCCACAATGCGACGTGGTGCGACCTTCTAGGTCTGGACAATTCCTACCTCGAACACAACCTTGATGTGTTTGCCAAAATCATTCATGAGGACGATCGAGAGACCGTTTTTCAGAGTATAACTTCTGCCATTAAAGGGTGCCGCAAATACACTAGTGTTCATAGAATGATACGATTTGATGGGACCGTCATTTGGGTTTTGGACCGGGGACGCGTTGTCGAATGGGATCAATATGGTAGCCCAACTAGGATGGTTGGAAGCATTTCTGACATTACAGCTGAAAGGCAAGCCGAGGAGGAAATAAAAAAAGGCAAGCATATGCTTAGGACTATATTAGACACGACAAGTGAAGCAATATACGGAACTGATCTAGATGGATTATGCACGTTTTGCAACGCCGCATGCCTAAGGCTCCTTGGGTATGATTCAGAGCAAGAACTTATTGGCAAAAATATGCATGATCTAATCCATCATACAAAGAGTGATGGTTCATCCTTTCCAGTTTGCGAATGCAGAATTTTTCAGGCATTTACCAAATGTGAGCCAACTCATGTTGATGACGAGCTTTTATGGAGAAAGGATGGCGATTCGTTCCTTGCAGAATATTGGTCTAACCCTCAAATTGTGGATGGGATATTGGTCGGCGCAGTCGTAACATTTATCGATATAACACAAAGAAAAAAAAATGAAGCAAATTTAGTATCCGCATTAGTAGCAGCGGAAGCTGCGAATATAGCTAAGAGCCAGTTTTTATCTAACATGAGCCATGAGATTAGAACCCCAATGAACGGCGTTATTGGCCTTAGTCAGTTACTTATCAATACAAAACTGGATGATAAGCAGCGCGATTATTTGGCAAAGATTACAGCGTCTGGTCGACACCTAGTGTCAATTATAAATGATATTCTCGATTTTTCGAAGATTGAAGCAGGAAAGCTAAAGCTCGAACAAGATGATTTTCGACTTGATTCAGTTATTGATAACGTTGCAAACCTAACAGCGTTAGAGTGCTCAAAAAAACATCTTAGTATAGTCTTTGTCGTGTCGCCACATACTCCTTTTATATTAAATGGAGATGCAATTCGACTGGGGCAAGTACTGATTAATCTTGTTAGCAATGCAATTAAATTCACTAGTGATGGTGAGGTTATTGTATATATAGCGGCGGTTGAGCATTTCTCAGATACTATTCGACTTAGGTGCTCAGTCAAAGATACCGGAATCGGCTTAACGGATAGCCAGCAATCAATGTTATTCCGCCCTTTTTCGCAAGCGGATGCATCAACAACTCGCCAATATGGTGGCACCGGTCTCGGTCTTGCTGTAAGTCGTCACCTTTGCGAGTTAATGAGTGGTGGTATTGACGTCATTAGCCAGTTTGGCTTGGGCAGTACTTTTACTTTTTCAGCTGTTCTTGGGTTATCAAATGATCGACGGTCGGTTGTGGAAGTTGTGGGGACAACGTTTTCTGGATTAAGGGCACTGGTCATACAAGAAAACCGTACATCGCGTGACAGCCTGGTCGAGACATTATTAGCTTTTTCTATATTTGCTAAATCTCTTGACTCGCCCCTTGATTCCTTTGAAGAGCTGATTTCCGCCAAACAAGCAGATGCTCCATATGATATTATAATTTTTGATGAACGAATGGTTGAGCTTGATGGACTTGAAGCCGCGCAAATTGTTTTAGGTGACCAAACATTTTCACCATCGCCGAGGATATTTCTTACGGTTGGCTTTGGAAATACCAATTTAAGCGCCCAGGCAAAAAGCATTGGTGTCGCTGCCACGTTAGAAAAGCCATTAGGTACTGTGCGTTTAATTGAAGCCATCGCTTCCGCTTTCGACCGCCCTATTTTGTTTCCGTTGGATCGCAAACCTCTTGGGGTTATTGGCCCCCATGAAGGATTAAGAGACGCGATGGTACTTCTAGCTGAAGACAACGAGATAAATCGTGAGATCGCTTTGGGTCTTCTGTCCACATTTGGAGTCAATGTGGAAATAGCCTTTAATGGTAAGATGGCAGTAGACATGGTGAAATCTAATCCTGGGCGTTACCATGCAATATTAATGGATATACAAATGCCTGTAATGGATGGTATTGAAGCATGCAAAATAATTCGACAGTTTGAAAATACGCAGACATTACCAATCATTGCGATGACTGCTCATGCGCTTGATCAGGAACGGGATCACTGTTTCAGGGTTGGAATGAACGATCACATATCAAAACCAATTGATGCACAAACGCTATTCAACAAACTTATTCGCTGGCTATGCCCTGAAATGACCAATGTTTCTCAGCAGCAAGTTCAAAACGTTGGTACATCCTTCTCAGATGATTCCTGTTTGCCAGGTTACCTACCACCATTCGAAATATTAGAAGCTCTAAACCGTGTTAATGGCGATAAGAAGCTTCTTCGCTCACTTCTTTTAATGTTTAGGGATCGTTACAAGGGAGCTCCTGAAGATATTCTACGTCTACATAAAAATGGACCTAAGAGCGAGTTAATTCGGTTTGTTCACACTATTAGGGGTGTTTGTGCATCGTTAGGGGCGTATGAAGCTTTTAAAATTGCTCGTAATGTAGAAAATGCACTTAATTTGGATATTGAATCAGATATATCCGCTGATGTGCAAGAACTTTCGGACGCCTTGGGGTTTGCGTTAAAAGCCGCTAATACCATTTAGGCTAAACGTAGGATTGAAAATAACTTGCGGGGGAAGCACAATGCTCGACAATATTCACATACTCGTCGTCGATGATGCAGAATATACCCGGACTATGACTCTTTCTATGCTTCATAGCATCGGATTTCATACGATTTCAGAGGCAGACGATGGCCTTGTTGCGCTAAGTGCAATTCGAAAGAGTGATATTAATCTGGTCTTGCTCGACGTTGTTATGCCAAATATGGGTGGTCTAGAAGTTCTTCGTGAAGTTAGGGCAGACAGTGCAATTTCGAATTTGAAGATAATACTTGTAACTGCGGCTGCTGATGCCAAAACTATATTGGCTGCGCGGCATCCCTCAACGAAAGCTGATGCTGTTATCGTCAAGCCCTTCTCAGTTGCGACGTTGAAACAAAAAATTCAGGCTGTGTTTGAAGCGGGTACAATCAAAAAATAAAAACTGATCGCTATACGATCTGAATTATTAAATGGAGATGTGTTGTGACCTCAAAAAATAGCCTAATAATAAAGTTATCTTCAGTGGTTTTTGCCGCCTTTATTTTTGGTATTTGGATTGTTGCCTATGAGTTGTCGGTGATTGACTACCAAGAAACAATAAATCGAGCTGAGCGTGATGCGACTAATCTTGCACGGATACTTTCGGAACATGTTGAAAAAACAATTGTTGGAATTGACTTTGTATTGCTACATTCTGCAAAAGATTTTATGTACGGACGAGCTTCGCATGATACATTTGTTGATCTCTATCAAACAGCCACACGCATGGACAATACGCTTATTCAAATTGCGTATGCAAATGATAAGGGAGAGGTAGTTATTTCAAGTTCAAACGGAGTTTCTGGTGCCAGTATCGCCGACCGTGAGCATTTTATTGTACACAAAGAAAAGACTGTAACGGGGCTTTTTATTAGCAGGCCTGTTTTTGGTCGTGTTTCGCAAAAGTGGTCCATACAACTTAGTCGAAGAGTCGAAAACCAAAATGGTGAATTTACTGGTGTTGTTGTTGCCTCAATTGACCCTTTTTATTTTGGAAGAATATTTAACGAAATAGAGGTAGGGCCGAATGGACTAATTTCTATTTTTAAGCCAGATGGCAATATGCTTGCACGAAAGGATATGACGGCGACTGTGTTGCAAACAAATGTGTCAGGTTCAGAGTTATTCACTGCGGTATCAAATAATAAAAAGGGCTTTGGTAGATTCAGAAGTCAAATTGATAATTCAACACGTTTTGCTGCTTATCAGCAACTTAGTCACCATCCCATATATGTTGCAACTGGATTTGATTCAGAAAACTTTATGCGCGAACATTCAAAGCGAAACTTCTACCTTGTGCTTGCCAGTACATTGATTACTATTCTTATTTCGGGAACTTTCGTCGGGGTTTTGTTACATACAAAATCAGTACACAAAATTAACAAGGAACTAAGTGAAAGCCAGCAATTGGCTAACGCTTCAAATCAATCCAAAACAATGTTTCTGGCGAATATGAGTCATGAGATTAGGACTCCAATGAATGCTGTCCTCGGTCTTTGCGATCTTATTGCCAAAACACAACTAACGGATAAGCAAAAGGACTACTTTCTCAAAATTTCGGCATCAACACGAAGCTTGTTGGTAATAATTAATGACATTTTAGATATTTCCAAAATAGAATCGGGTGAGCTACAACTTGACTGTGCTACATTTAGCTTGAGTGTTGTTTTGGAGAATGTTGCTAATGTCGCCGCTTATTCCGCTACACAAAAGCGAATTAACCTCGTATACGATGTTGGTGCTGATGTTCCCCTCTTATTCAAGGGAGATCAGGTAAGGCTCGGGCAAATACTTATAAACTTGGTAAATAACGCTATTAAATTTACACAGGCTGGAAATGTAATTATTTCCATTAAGGTTGACCAAGATTTCACAAATGGTCATAGGCTATATTTTTCTGTTAGTGACACCGGGATTGGAATGACCTCAGAGCAACAGCAGGCAATCTTCAGGCCATTTGTTCAGGCTGATAATACAACAACACGTAGATTTGGCGGAACAGGTCTTGGGCTTGTTATCTGCAAGCGCTTATGTTCAGCTATGGGTGGCGAAATTCGTGTTTCCAGTCATCTAGGGATTGGAAGCACATTCTCCTTTGATGTTATTTTAGGCTCTGAACCAGGATCAAAAACAATTATAGAGCTTTTAGATAAAAATATCGCATCGGCAAATTTTTTAGTTGTTGATGACATCGAACCAGAACGTACTGCCGTTTATAGTTTCATAAAGGCAATGTCCCCGAATGTCACTGTGGCCGAATCTGGTATGGATGCACTTGAGGAAATAGCGTTATCTGTTGGACTTCATAAACCGTATGATGTTATTATAATTAATGCTTTTATGGCTGATATGGATGGGCTTGACGTTGTGAGAATTATAAAATCTGATCCTTCATTAAACCCCTGCCCAAAATTTGTGATTATGTTCCCATATGGTTATGATGATTCTCAGAAAGTTCCAGATGAGCTTCATGAGTGTCAGCTCATAAGCAAGCCGCTTTCAAACATTAGGCTTATGGCCTCGATCGCTGAGTGCCTCGATCATAAAATTGATATTTCCGCCTTCATTAATACAATCAAAAGTGACCAAAGTGCTATAAAGTTTATTGATGTTAAAGCGCTACTTGTCGATGATAATGAAATTAATCGTCAAATTGCGAAGGAGTTGCTAGAGCAAGCTGGTATCAATGTTGAGATGGCCACCAACGGTTTAGAAGCAGTTAATCTAGTTAACGGCAATCCTAATTACTACGACATAGTTCTTATGGATGTTCAGATGCCTGAGATGGATGGTATCACGGCTACAAAAATTATCAGAGAGACTTTTAGCGCAAATGATTTACCGATAGTTGCGATGACCGCTCACGCTATGGAGCAGGAGCGACTTCGCTGCCTTTCAGCAGGCATGAATGACCATGTTTCGAAGCCTATATCAATTGATGCCCTACACAAATCCCTATCAGTATGGCTTAGGGGGAAGGTCTATTCCGACTGCGTTACGGATCGTAATTATCAAACTTTTAACGTGTCAGACCCTGACATATTAGATGATGGACTTCCACATAATTTACATCCATTCGATTTGCCATCTGCCATAGTCAATGTAAATAATAATCGTTTGCTTATAAAATCAATGTTAATTAAGTTCGTTGAGTTATACGAAAGTGCCCCAGTCGACATACTCAATCTTTTTGAGAATGGAAATCTTAGCGAATTACAGCGCCTGGCACACACGCTAAAGGGTGTCGCTGGCTCTTTGCAAGCTAAAGCGGCCACAATCGATGCTGCCTCCCTTGAAAAAGCGTTGATGAATGGCTCATATAGCGAGCTCAAAAGCCTAGTTGAGGCCCTAGCCTTATCTCTTCAGGAGGCTTTGACAGCTGCTCGTACTATTAAACATGATACATAAGAAATCAAATTCAAATTCAAAATCATGTATAGATAGTTGGGCGATTTAAACTCTTTTTTTGTGAACGGGGGGGGGATTAAATGTAGACTGTTGGTGTCTAGATGTACCATTATATTTTCTGATCGAATGCCTATCTAGCAGGTAGTCATGGATTGTACTAAATGGGAGTCGAACAGTGCAAGAAGATTCGTTGAAAAAAGCCTGCATACTTGTTGTCGACGATGTCGATCTTCATTGTGCGACCGCCCAAGGAATGCTTACGAATATCGGCGTTAAACACATTATGTTTGCCAACAATGGACATGATGCACTTGACATAATAAGATCAAGAACGGTTGATATTGTTTTGCTGGATTATTTAATGCCTGGAATTAACGGTATAGAGGTTCTTAGGATTGTTAGAACTGAAGAATCTATTGCAGAATCACTCGTTATATTAACAACGGCGGCGAATGAAACTAAAGTTATTGTACAAGCCAGAGCAAGCGACGCGCGCGTTGATGCGATTCTTATTAAGCCCTACACTGAAGGTTCTTTGCATTCTAAGTTAGTTCAGTTGCTTGGGCGTCGTAAGCTAAGATTGTGAAATTGTAATTATAACCATAATACGTATTCAGACTACATTTCGCCGCTGCAATGATAAGGGGATTGGATTATGACCGATCAAATAACATAGAATGTACTTGTGGTCGATGACGATTGTGTGTCGCTTCACTTGGTATCTAGCATTCTTGCCCCGCACTACGATGTTCATACTGCCGACTGCGCGAGAATTGCGATTCAAAATATTCAATATCACCGGTATGATATTATCATTCTCGATGTTGAAATGCCTGATACAAACGGATTTCAACTTTGTAAACTTATTCGCGCAACCAATCTAAATGGGGGAGCGCCGATTATATTTATAAGCTCCTCTGACAAACCCGAAGACAAGGTTGCAGGCTTTAGATCAGGCTGCGATGATTATATAACGAAGCCGTTTATCTCGGATGAGATAATTTGCCGCATTAAGAATCATGTAGAGCATTACCACCTTAAGACTGCCCTCGAAACAAAAGTATCTGAAAGAACTGTGGCTCTCAGTGATGAGATTGAACGAAGGAGGGTAGCTGAAATTCAGTATAAAAAATTATTTACTGCAATCACACAGTCGCCTCTATCAATCATGATTGTTGGTACAAATGGGCTTATTGAGTATGTGAACCCTCAGTTCACGCGGACCACCGGATACACTCCGGATGAGTCAATTGGTAGAAATCCAAGGTTTCTTAAGTCTGGATACACATTACCAGAAGAATATGACGTTATGTGGGGCTGTATTACAAATGGAAATATATGGACTGGTGTTTTTTGCACGCTTTGCAAGGACCTTTCGGAGCTTTGGGAAAATGTAACCATTGCGCCTGTTGCTTATGATAATAATATAATCACACATTATATTGCGATTAAGGAAAATATTACAAAGCAAAAGAAAATCGAAAATGAGTTTTTGGCGACAAAGGAAATTGCTAAAAGCGCAGAGAGAGCTAAAGAAAGTTTTATACAAATGATTAGTCATGAGCTTCGGACGCCACTTAACTCTATAATTGGTTTTGCAGACCTCATTTCGATGGAGCCCTACGGGCCACTTGGTGATCCTTGATATCAAGAATACTCGAAACGGATATCTGAATCTGGGCGTCGACATTTAGAAATGATTAAGCAGCTTATTGATCTTTCGCTACTTTCAGCGGGGCGGTATACCGTATCGGATGATCTATTTGCTATAGAAGAGGCAATTAACTTTGCCCTGAAGTCCGCTTTACAGAACGATAAATCAATTTGCCACAATATTACACTTGACATTAATGGAAGTCCCTTAATTAGAGGGGACCAAAAGGTTTTTGAACATGCGCTAAGTAACTTGATTTTAAATGCTGCAGTGTTTACCCCAGAAGAGGGGAGGGTTGTTATATCTATTAATTGTGGTTGGCGAGGCTCCCTTGTTGTAACAATTTCCGACAACGGGCCAGGGATGTCCGACAGTGACTTGAAAAGAGTCTTAGAGCCATTCACGCAAGTTGATGATATTTTAACGAGGAGCGTGAATGGATTAGGACTTGGTTTGCCGCTCTCAAAGTTAATGTTTGAATTGCATGGCTGCTCGCTTAAACTCGAAAGTTGTGCAGGTCGTGGTACGAACGTAATTATTAGAATTCCCCAGGATCGGATCATTAGTATGTAGGTTTGGCTAATTAATCCCCTGTGTGCCAATCTTTGCATTTGATGGCTATATCTCTAAACATCATTAACGCGATAACTATTTAAATAAATTTTATATTTCAGGATTTAGCGCTAATGCCTCTGCAGTTTTGATAATGCATGACTAATGGATAGTTTTTGTATTTTAGAGATAATGTCTTCATAACGAAATTCGAATAGTAATTTCGTTGTAATAAATTATCCAACCACAAATTTTAACATATCAATTGTTTTCGCATCAAACTTCCTGTGAGACTCAATCTCTGATATTGCCCCCTGTTTCGAAAGCGGGAGTCTATTAGACGATGTCTTGTCAGTCAGGTTTGCGTAAATATCAAGAACCGATGAAATCTTCCCACCCTCCGAAATTTGGTCTCCATATAACCCAAGGGCTCCGGATCCATCGTATCGTTCATGGTGCTCCCTTGTAATATTAAGCACAATGGAAGATCGATGCTTAATTGACTTCTTAAGTAGCTCACATCCAGACAAAACATGCTGGGTGTGAACACGACAGTGATCGTCATGAACCCAGCGTTCGCCGTCAAAAAACATACCATCGCGGGCCGTTAGGCCAATATCATGAAGTATTCCAGCAGTGGCATACTCACGCAGTGTTTTATGATCATAATTGTTTTTAATGGCATACATAGCCAAAAGTGCCCCCATTCGAAGGCTATGGATAAAGGACTGACCATTATCCTGCTTTAATTCAGAAAGAATGTCGACTAACTGCTTATCTTCGAGAGCCTGTAGCGTTGTCAGCGCATTTTTCGAAACCTGAGATAGCAAAACTCGTCGCCCTGCAGCAGCCTCCTGGAATGCATAGCCAATTGTTGATGAGGTTGTTCTTATCAATCGTGCTTGAAGTGGGGAAAGGCATCCCCAGTCAATCTTTATACTCGATCCTGATTTTAGTCGATTTACTGATTCTGTTACGCGTTCGTAACTGAACGGCTTAATCATATAGTCGTCAGCACCATAACTGGTGGCGATTCGAAGCATCTCCTCGTCTCTTGATGAGGTAAGCATTGATATGCCAATGTGGTTAAACCTAGGGTCATTTCTTATGTCCCTGATAAAGTGGAGCCCGCTTTCTCCGTTTAAGTCAATATCAACGAACATCATATTGATATCAACTTCGTTAAGAATCTCGTAGGCTCGCCTTGTGTTAGAAGCGGAGTGTATAATAGCTCCATTATGCTCGCACATATGCTTTATGAGATGCCTTATCATCTCGCAGTCATCAACATGTAGGACACTTGTCTTTTGTCTCGGAGTCGCCATCACAACCGCCACGTGGAAAAGCCGAACAAGTGTCAGATAATTAAATAATCTCAATGTCTACTAGATTGCCATCCCATTCGATTACACCCAATAGTTCGGTTGCCTTAAATACTCTGTTTACTTGGCCTGATACGCCAATAATTTTCATCGAGCAGCCATTCATCTTTGCGTGCTCGGCCATAATAATCAGCATCCCAACGCCAACTGAGTCAATAAAGCTTACATTAGCGAGGTTAACAACAATTGATCGTAACGATTGGTTGATTGTTTTGCTAAGCTCGATAAATGTTTTGCTTGCACTATATGTTATACTCCCAACTAAGTTGACAGTGAGGCAGTAATTTTCTGTTGATAAAAAGTACTCCATGATCATTCACCAAAAACTAAGGAGAAACTGATTCAGTGACAGCAATTTGACTAATTTACTCGCAACGCGAAACATTATTTGGGCAATATAGGACAATAACACCCAGATATACATCAAGCATTTTTAATTGAATACAGACAGA
>SERZ01001400.1_pt1 | contig 13723 bp, 11 predicted proteins | sample 3171461 | NCBI WGS metagenome assembly SERZ01 (sample SAMN06051861, study PRJNA518727) | freshwater metagenome | biome: subpolar coniferous forest; feature: holomictic lake; material: water; isolation source: holomictic Lake 227, 6 m depth | place: Canada: near Kenora, Ontario | collected... | reverse complement strand
GCCCTTTCTGTCATTCCTAAACATTCCCGGTTGCGGCGTATTGTCGCTACGCCTCCAGCGCTCTTTTCCTGTCTTCAGGATTCAGGGATCGTTACCGCATCATGGAGGCGTATGGTCGATTGGTTTCGACTCGGGGATTTGGGCAGAATATTTTTCCGCCGCGGTCATCGCGGCGGGGCGGTCGGCGTTTTGCATCGGGTCACCCTGCTAGTTTGGAATAGCATTGTTGCGTCCGCAGGTTACCCTTGCTCCGCTGCCCGAAACGCGGTACCTACCGCCCGAACTGCGAGGGCGGTCCGGCGCGGCTTCACTGTCGCCATCAGCAGACGAAATCGGCAAAAACCACACACTTGGGATATCGTTCCATGGCACGCAATAAGATTGCGCTCGTTGGCGCCGGCCAGATCGGCGGCACGCTGGCCTTGTTGGCCGGCCTCAAGGAACTTGGGGACATCGTCCTCTTCGACATCGCCGAAGGCATGCCCGCGGGCAAGGCGCTCGACCTCGCGCAGACGGCGCCGGTCGAGGGCTTCGATGCCAAGCTTACCGGCGGCAACGACTACTCGATCATCGAGGGTGCCGACGTGGTGATCGTCACCGCCGGCGTGCCGCGCAAGCCGGGCATGAGCCGCGACGACCTGATCGGCATCAACACCGGTGTCATGAACACCGTTGGTCAGGCGATCGCCAAATACGCGCCCAACGCATTCGTGATCGTGATCACCAACCCGCTCGACGTCATGGTGTGGGTGCTGCAGCAGGTTTCCGGCCTGCCGGCCAATAAGGTGGTCGGCATGGCCGGCGTGCTCGACAGCGCCCGTTTCCGCCATTTCCTGGCCGACGAGTTCAAGGTTTCGGTGGAGGATGTCAACGCCTACGTGCTGGGCGGCCACGGCGACACCATGGTGCCGCTGGTCCGTCACTCAACGGTGGCCGGCATCCCGCTGACCGAAGCGGTCAAGCAGGGCTGGACCACCCAGGCGCGACTCGACGCCATCGTTCAGCGCACCCGTGACGGCGGCGCCGAGATCGTCAAGCTGCTCAAGACCGGTTCGGCCTTCTACGCCCCGGCGGCGTCGGCGATCCAGATGGCCGAGAGCTACCTCAAGGACAAGAAGCGGGTATTGCCCGCCGCCGCCTGCCTCAACGGCGAATACGGTCTCAAGGATATCTACGTCGGCGTGCCCGTGGTCATCGGCGCCAATGGCGTCGAGCGGGTCATCGAATACACCCTCAACGATGCCGAAAAGGCGGAGTTCGACAATTCGGTCGGCGCGGTGCGCACGCTGGTCGATGTCGTCAAGAAGCTCCAGAGCGAAAAGAACGGCTGATGCAGGAGGGCGGGCGTGGTTCCGGCGGCGCCCGCCCGATCTGACCCTGACCCGCGAGCGCTCTCTCTGTCGTGACGTGTCTGAAGCCCTGGCTCAAACCTTTCACCACAAAAGACGGTCACCATGAACATTCATGAATACCAGGCCAAAAGCCTGCTGAAGAAGTACGGCGTCGCGGTTCCCCGCGGCGGCGTCGCCTATACCCCCCAGGAGGCCGAGGGCGTGGCCCGCGAACTCGGCGGCCCGGTGTGGGTGGTGAAGTCGCAGATTCATGCCGGTGGCCGCGGCGCCGGCAAGTTCAAGGACAACCCCGCCGGCAAGGGTGGCGTCCGGGTGGTCAAGACCATCGAGCAGGTCGGCCGCGATACCCTCGAAATGCTTGGCCATGTGCTGATCACCAAGCAGACCGGCCCCGAGGGCAAGGAAGTCAAGCGCGTCTACATCGAGGAAGGCTGCGACATCAAGCGCGAGCTGTATCTCTCGATGCTGATCGACCGCGGCACCTCGCGGGTCACGATCATCGCCTCGACCGAAGGCGGCATGGCCATCGAAGACGTGGCCGCTGCCACGCCCGAGAAGATCATCACGCTCGCGATCGACCCGGCGACCGGCGTCCAGCAGTACCATGCCCGCAAGATCGCCTTCGGCCTCGGCCTCGAGGGCAAGCAGGTGCAGGTCGCGACCAAGTTCCTGACCGCGATGTACAAGGCGTTCACGGACCTCGACGCCTCGATGGTTGAAATCAACCCGCTGGTGGTGACCGGCGACGGTCAGGTGATCGCCCTCGACGCCAAGATGGGCTTCGATGACAACGCCCTGTTCCGCCACAAGGACATCGAGGAACTCCGCGACGAGTCCGAAGAGGATCCGGCGGAAATCGAAGCCAACCGGCACAGCCTCAACTACGTCAAGCTCGACGGCTCGATCGGTTGCATGGTCAACGGCGCCGGCCTCGCCATGGGCACGATGGACATCATCAAGCACTACGGCGGCGAACCGGCCAACTTCCTCGACGTCGGCGGCGGCGCCACCCGCGAGCGCGTCACCACCGCCTTCAAGCTGATCCTCTCCGACAAGAACGTCGAAGGCATCCTGGTCAACATCTTCGGCGGCATCATGCGCTGTGACGTGATCGCCGAAGGCGTGGTCGCGGCCGCCCGCGAAGTCAGCCTGCACGTGCCGCTGGTGGTCCGTCTTGAGGGCACCAACGTCGAATTGGGCAAGAAAATCATGGCGGAATCGGGCCTGCCGATCCTGTCGGCGGACAATCTCGCCGACGCCGCGGAAAAGATCGTCAAGGCCGTGAAGGAAGGTGCATAATGGCTGTCCTGGTAAATTCTCAAACCAAGGTGATCTGCCAGGGCTTCACCGGCTCTCAGGGCACCTTCCACTCCGAGCAGGCGATCGCCTACGGCACCAAGATGGTCGGCGGCGTCTCCCCCGGTAAGGGCGGCTCCACTCACCTCGACCTGCCGGTGTTCAACACCGTCGCCGAAGCGGTCGCCACCACCGGCGCCAACGCCAGCGTGATCTATGTCCCGCCGCCGTTCGCCGCCGATGCGATCCTCGAAGCCATCGACGCCGAAATCCCGCTGGTGGTCTGCATCACCGAGGGCATTCCGGTGCTCGACATGGTGACGGTCAAGCGGGCGCTGGTCAATTCCAAGACCCGCCTGATCGGCCCGAACTGCCCGGGCATCATCACCCCCGACGAGTGCAAGATCGGCATCATGCCCGGCCACATCCATCGCCGCGGCAAGATCGGCATCGTGTCCCGTTCGGGCACGCTGACCTATGAAGCGGTGGCGCAGACCACGGCGGCCGGCTTGGGCCAGACCACCTGCATCGGCATCGGCGGTGACCCGGTCAACGGCACCAACTTCGTCGACTGCCTGGAGTTGTTCCTGGGCGACCCGGAGACCCTGGGCATCATCATGATCGGTGAAATCGGCGGTGACGCCGAGGTCAACGGCGCCGAGTTCCTGAAGGCCAACAAGGTGAAGAAGCCGACGGTCGGCTTCATCGCCGGCAAGACGGCGCCTCCGGGCCGTCGCATGGGCCATGCCGGTGCGGTGATCGGCGGCGGTCACGACACCGCCGACTACAAGATCGAGAAGCTGAAGGCGTGCGGCATCACGGTTGCCGATACTCCGGCCAGCCTTGGCAGCACGATGTTGAAGCTGATGAAGGGCTGACCCCGGGTCAGTCTTTCGGTTCCGGATGCGCCCGCGCTTTGTGCGGGCGTGTTCGGGCCGCGCGCGTTCTCCCGGCAACCTTCTGGAAGAGGACCCGAGACGCTCGGGTCGGGACCATGACAGGCACCTTCGAACAATCCTCGTTCCTGTACGGCGCTAATGCAACCTTCATCGCCGAGTTGTATTCGCGTTACCTGAACAATCCGGCTTCGGTTGATCCGAGCTGGGCTGGCTTCTTTTCGGACCTGAACGAGGATGGCCGAGCCATCCTGGATGAGTTGCGCGGGGCCAGCTGGGCACCCAGCGATCACACCGTGATCGGGCAGGAACGCAGCGCCGGCGTTGCCGCCTATGCGGCTGCGCAGCCATCTGCGTTGATGGCCGAGGGCGTCGGCACTTTGCCGACCTTCTTCACGGCTCACCAGTCGGTCGATCAGGTCCGTGCCGCGATTACCGACAGTTTGCGCGCCTTTATCCTGATCCGGATTTACCGGGTCCGCGGTCACCTGGAAGCGCGGCTCGATCCGCTCGGCCTGGAGAAGCGCGAGCGTCACCCGGAACTCGATCCGGCGACGTACGGGTTCGGCCCGAACGATTGGGACCGCCCGATCTTCATCAACTATGCCTTCGGGCTCGAGAGCATGACGCTCCGCCAGTTGATGGATACCCTGAAGGGCACCTATTGCGGTCATATCGGCGTCGAATACATGCATATCCAGGATCCTGAGCAAAAGGCCTGGATTCAGGAGCGCATCGAAGGGGCGCGCAACCATACCGATTTTACGGTCAACGGTAAGCGCGCGATTCTGGAACGGCTGACTGCGGCCGAGGGCTTCGAGCGCTTCCTTCAGATGAAATACACCGGCACCAAGCGCTTCGGCCTTGACGGCGGTGAGTCGCTGATTCCGGCGCTGGAACAGATCATCAAGCGTGGCGGCCAGCTTGGTCTGCGCGATGTGGTGGTCGGTATGGCCCATCGCGGCCGGCTTAATTTGCTCGCCAACTTCCTCAGCAAGCCGTTTACCGCGATTTTCCATGAATTCCACGGCGGTTCGGCCAATCCGGAAGATGTTCAGGGCTCGGGCGACGTCAAATACCATCTCGGTACCTCGACCGAGCGTGATTTCGACGGCAATACCGTTTCCTTGTCGCTGACGGCCAATCCGTCGCATCTGGAAGCGGTCGACCCGGTCGTGATCGGCAAGGTGCGGGCCAAACAGGAGCAGATGGAAGATCACGACCGGACCAAGGTTATCGGTCTGCTGATCCATGGTGATGCCGCGTTCGCCGGACAGGGCTTGGTGCCGGAAACTCTGATGCTGTCGGAGCTGAAAGGGTACCGCACCGGCGGTACTATTCACGTCGTCATCAATAACCAGATCGGCTTTACCACCAATCCGCAATATTCACGCTCCGGTCCTTATTGCACCGACGTGGCGAAGGGGGTTCAAGCACCGATTTTCCATGTCAACGGCGACGATCCCGAAGCCGTGGTTCATGTCTCGCGCATTGCCGTCGAGTTCCGGCAGAAGTTCAAGAAAGACGTGGTGGTGGATATGTTCTGCTACCGTCGGCACGGGCATAATGAAGGCGACGAGCCGGCCTTCACCCAGCCGATCATGTACAAGAATATTCGCAATCACCCGACCACCCGCGAACTCTATGCCAAGCAATTGGTCAAGGAAGCGGTGGTAACCGAGAGCGAAGCGCAACAGATGGTCACGGCCTTTATGAAAAGGCTGGAGGATGATCATAAGGCGACCAACGGGTACAAGCCCAACAAAGCCGATTGGCTCGAAGGGCGTTGGGCCGGCTTCCAGGCGACCCGGGGCGAGGAAGATCATCGCAGCCACACGTCGGTCGATAAAGAGACCTTGCGCGAAATCGGCAAGGCCCTGGCCACGGTGCCGCAAGGCTTCGATCTCAACCCCAAGATCGCGCGTCAGCTCAAGCAAAAAGAAGAAATGCTGGAGACCGGCGAGGGCATCGACTGGGGCACCGCCGAGGCGCTGGCCTATGGCTCGCTGCTGATCGAGAACACGCCGATCCGTCATTCCGGCCAGGATGCGGGGCGCGGAACCTTCTCGCAACGTCATGCCGTGCTGCACGACCAGACCGACGAGACGCGCTTTATTCCGCTTAACCATATTCGTCCGAGCAAGCAGGAGCGGCTGGAGATCATCGACAGCCCGCTGTCGGAGTTCGCGGTGCTCGGCTTCGAGTATGGTTATACGTTGTCGGCGCCTTATGCCCTGGTGTTGTGGGAAGCGCAGTTCGGCGACTTTGCCAACGGGGCGCAGGTGATTCTCGACCAGTTCATCAGCTCGGCCGAGTCGAAGTGGTTGCGCATGTCCGGGTTGGTCATGCTGCTGCCGCACGGCTACGAGGGTCAGGGACCGGAGCATTCCTCGGCTCGCCCGGAGCGCTACTTGCAGCTGTGCGCCGAGGATAACATCCAGGTTTGTAACATTTCGACCCCGGCCAACTACTTCCATGTGTTGCGTCGGCAAATGCGGCGGCGCATTCGCAAGCCGTTGGTTATCTTTACGCCGAAGTCCTTGCTTCGTCACAAGCTGTGCGTGTCGCGCCTTGATGAACTGACCGTCGGCACCGCCTTCCAGCGGGTGATCCGGGAAACCGCGCTTGATCTGGCCCCGGGCGAGGAAGTGAGGCGGGTGGTATTGTGCACCGGTAAGGTCTATTATGATCTACTTCAGGAGCGGGAGGCGCGCGCACTCAAGGACGTGGCGATCATTCGGGTCGAACAGCTTTACCCGTTCCCGAAAACGCCGCTGACCAACGAGCTGCGTAAGTATCCGAACGCCGATGTCGTGTGGTGTCAGGAAGAGCCCGAAAATATGGGGTATTGGACATTCATGGATCGTCGGATCGAAGGCGTGCTGAGTGAACTCGAAGGCAAGGCCAAGCGGCCGAGTTATGCCGGTCGAGTGGCAGCGGCGTCGCCGGCAACCGGTCTTGCTAAAAACCACACTAAAGAACAGGCCAAGCTTGTGGATGACGCGCTGACCGTAAGGTGAGCGCAGCACCTCGGGTCATTAACTGCATTCGTCAGGAACCAGCTATCAGAGGATCGTGATGGCGACGGAAATCAAGGTGCCCACCCTGGGCGAGTCGGTGAGCGAGGCTACTGTCGCGCGGTGGCTGAAAGCTGTGGGTGCGACGGTCGCGGTTGACGACCCGCTGGTTGAGTTGGAGACCGACAAGGTCACGTTAGAGGTTAACGCGACCGCCGCCGGTACGCTTAGCCAAATTTTGGCGCCGGAGGGCTCGAATGTCGGCGTCGGCGCCGTGCTCGGCGTGATCGGCGAGGCGGGATCGGCCGTTGCGGCCGCTCCCGTGGCCGCTCCGGCTCCGGCGTCCGCTCCGGCCGCGACGGTAAGTTCGGCCGCCGACGTGCTGTCACCGGCGGTGCGCAAGCTGGTTGATGATAACAAGCTCGACCCGTCGAAGATTGCGGCCAGCGGCAAGGACGGCAGGCTGACCAAGGAAGACGTCCAGGCCCATCTGGCGGCCAAGGCCGCTCCGGTTCCCGCACCGGTGGCGGCGCCCGCGCCGCGCCCGGCTCCGCCCCCGCCGCCGCCTAAGCCGGTGGTGCCGTCGGGTCCGCGTCCGCGCGCAGATCGCGAAGAGCGGGTGCGCATGACCCGCCTGCGTCAGCGGGTTGCCGAGCGGCTGAAAGAGGCGCAGAACAACGCGGCGATGCTCACCACCTTTAACGAGGTGGATATGAGCAATCTGATGGCTCTGCGCAATCGCTATAAGGACAATTTTGAAAAGAAGCATGCGGTTCGGCTCGGCTTCATGTCGTTCTTCGTCAAGGCGGCGATTGCCGGTTTGAAAGAACTGCCGGCGGTCAATGGCGAGATCGACGGCACCGATATCGTCTACAAGAATTACTATGATATCGGGGTCGCGGTCGGGTCGCCGCAAGGTCTGGTCGTGCCGGTGGTGCGGGATGCCGACAAGCTCAGCTTTGCCGGGGTCGAAAAGGCGATCAACGACTACGGCAAGAAGGCGCGCGACGGTAAGCTGGCGATCGAGGATTTGAGCGGCGGCACCTTTACCATCTCGAACGGCGGGGTTTACGGCTCGCTGATGTCGACGCCGATCCTCAACCCGCCGCAGTCCGCCATTCTCGGCATGCACAAAACCTTCGATCGGCCGATGGCGATCGGTGGCAAGGTCGAAATCCGGCCGATGATGTATTTGGCGCTGAGCTATGATCATCGAATCATCGATGGACGCGAGGCGGTGACTTTCCTGGTTCGCATCAAGGAAGCCATCGAAGACCCACAGCGTTTGTTGCTGGAAGTCTAAGTCGCGCTGCAAGAGATCAAGGGGGCATTGCCCCCTTGATTAGTATTATTCTTCAGGGAATTTTGCGAATGTCCGACCAATCCTTTGACGTTGTCGTTATCGGTGCCGGCCCCGGCGGTTATGTCGCGGCGATTCGTGCAGCGCAACTCGGGCTGAAGACCGCGGTGGTCGAAAGCCGGGACACGCTGGGCGGCACCTGCCTGAATGTCGGCTGCATCCCGTCCAAGGCGCTGCTGGTCAGCTCTGAGAAGTTCGAGGAAGCGAAGCATCATCTCGGTCAGCACGGGGTTAAGGTCGGCTCGGTAGAACTCGACCTGCCGACGCTGATGGCGCACAAGACCAAGGTGGTCAAGGATAATACCGTCGGCATCGAATTTCTGTTCAAGAAGAATAAGATTACTTGGTTGAAGGGCATCGGCACGATTGCCGCCGCCGATACCGTGACCGTGACCGCCAAGGATGGCACCGGTTCTTCGGTCAAGGCAAAGAACATCATCATCGCCACTGGCTCGGACGTCATGCCGCTGCCCGGCGTCACCATCGACGAAAAGACCGTGGTCTCTTCCACCGGCGCGCTGGCGCTCGACGCGGTTCCGGGTCATCTGGTGGTGGTCGGCGGTGGCGTGATCGGGTTGGAGCTGGGCTCGGTTTGGGGCCGGCTCGGCGCTAAGATCACCGTGATCGAGTTTCTCGACCGCATCCTGCCCGGCATGGATGGCGAATTGTCGAAGCAGACTCAGCGCATTTTGACCAAGCAGGGCATGAGCTTCCGCCTGTCGACCAAGGTGACCAAGGTTGAAAACACCGGGGCCGGCGTGACCCTGACGGTTGAGCCTTCGGCCGGCGGCGCCGCCGAAACGGTCACGGCCGATGTCGTGTTGGTGGCAATCGGACGCCGCCCCTATACCGATAAGCTTGGCCTGGAGTCGGTCGGCATTGAAAAGGACGGGCGCGGCCGGGTCAAGGTCGATCACCATTTCCGCACTGCGGTGCCAAGCATCTATGCCATCGGCGACGTGATCGAAGGGCCGATGCTGGCGCACAAGGCCGAAGACGAAGGCGTGGTGGTGGCCGAAATCATTGCCGGTCAGTCGGGTCACATCAATTACGACGCGATCCCCGGCATTATCTATACGTCACCGGAAGTGGCCTCGGTCGGGAAAACCGAAGAACAGCTAAAAGAAGCCGGCATCGCCTACAAGGTCGGCAAGTTCCCGTTCACCGCCAATGGCCGGGCGCGGGCGATGGCTTCTACCGATGGCTTCGTCAAGATGTTGGCCGATGCCAAGACCGATCGGATTTTGGGGGTCCATATCCTTGGTCCCGACGCCGGGCACTTGATTGCTGAAATTGGCTTGGCGATGGAGTTCGGCGCGTCGGCCGAGGATGTCGCCCGCACCTGCCATGCCCACCCGACGCTGAGTGAAGCGGTCAAAGAGGCGGCTTTGGCCGTCGATGGTCGGCCGATTCATGTCTGAACGGCTGCCCCCGAGATCCGTCATCGTGACCGGATTTCCGCACAAGGAATTTCCGCACAAGGATAAGGGGCGGCCATGAAGCTCGGCGTTATTGCGGTCGCCCTGTGCGGGCTTGCAGCCATCATTGCTCTGATTGCCGGCAACGATGCCACGGCGGTGTTCGGCGCCGTGGCCGGAGTCGGCTGGGGCTTGGTTGCCGTGGTTTTGGTGCGTGCGACCATCGTCAGCACATGCGGCTTCGGTTGGGCGCGCCTGATCAGGCCGCTCGTGCCTTGCCGCTTACGGACATTTCTGTTCATTCGCTGGATCCGCGAGGCGGTCAATGTGCTGCTGCCGGTTGCCGCGGTCGGCGGCGATCTGGTCGGCGGCCGGGTGCTGACCTTTTGGGGGGTGACCGGGGGCTTGGCTGCGGCCGGTATTCTGGTCGATTTGCTGCTTCAGGCCTGCGCGCAGGTTCTTTTTACTCTGACCGGCTTGGGTTTGCTGTTGGCCGGGGGGCGCGGCGGTGACTTCGCCGGCTGGGTCATCGTCGGGTTGCTGGTGGCGGCGGTGGCGTTGGGCAGTTTTTACGGGGCTCAGCGCTTCGGTCTGTTTGATCTGTTCGAGCGTTTGATGCTGAAAGCAGCCGCGCGCTGGCCGCAGGCCTCGTTCGGAGGCGAGTTGCGCCTGCATGACAATATTCAGGCGATTTACGCAAACCGCGGGGCGGTGCTCAGTTCGTTTCTGCTTCATATTGTCGCATGGTTTATCGGAGCGGCCGAAATTTGGATCGCTCTCTATTGTATGGGTACGCATCCGACCATCGTTGAGGCGCTGGTTTTGGAGAGTTTGGGCCAAGCGGTGCGCGGAGCGGCGTTTCCGGTGCCGGGCGCGCTCGGTGTTCAGGAGAGCGGTTTCCTGTTGCTCGGCCAGCTTTACGGTATTACGCCGGAAGTCGCGATTGCGCTCTCTCTGGTCAAGCGGGTGCCTGATCTGGTACTGGGAGTTCCCGGCTTGGCAGCGTGGCAGTTCCTGGAGGCGCGCCGACTGCTTGAGCGCCGGAAAACAAGCATCAGCGCTGTTGCCGACCCCCTTAATTTGCCCACCGAATAGCAGGCCGTCATGACCATCATGCAGAAACTTTCGCCGGAATCCGGAGAATCCCCCGCGCCGCACAGCCCGGAGGCCTGCCCGGTCAATTCCCATAATGAATGGGATCCGCTGGAGGAGGTGATTGTCGGCCGGCTCGACGGAGCGGTGATCCCGCCTTATCACCTGACCGTTACCCTCAATGTGCCGAGCTTTACCGGCAAGCTGCACCGGCTGGTCGCCGGCTGGCGCTACCCGAAGTGGATGGTCAAGCTGGCGCAACAAGAGCTTGACGGCTTTATCAATATTCTCGCGGGCGAAGGCGTAAAAATCCGTCGCCCCGATATCATCAATCATCGGCGCCGTTTCCGCGGCATCACCTGGTCGAGCACCGGCTTTTGTGTTGCCTGTCCGCGCGACGGGTACTTGGTGATCGGCGACGAAATTATCGAATCGCCGATGTGCTGGCGTTCGCGTTATTTCGAAGGCGACGCCTATCGGTCTTTGTTTAAGGAGTATTTCAACCAGGGTGCCCGCTGGACCAGCGCGCCGCGGCCCGAATTGACCGACGAGCTGTATAATTACGACTATTCGATACCCGGTAAAGACGAGCCGTTGCGGTATACTATCACGGAATTCGAGCCGGTGTTCGACGCCGCCGACTTCGTGCGTTGTGGTCGTGATCTGTTCGTCACGCAAAGCAACGTGACCAACAAGGCGGGTATCAATTGGCTGCGCCGCCATCTGGGCGACCGCTACCGTATTCACGAGATCGTCAGCCTGTGCCGTCAACCGATGCACATCGATTCGAGCTTTATTCCGATGGCGCCGGGCAAGGTGTTGGTCAATCCGGCCTATGTCGATATCGAGCGGCTGCCGGAAGTTTTGAAGAAATGGGACATTCTGATCGCGCCGACGCCCGACCCGGTCGAAGGTGTGATGAGTAAAATTTCAATGTGCAGCCCCTGGACCAGCATTAATACTCTGATGCTTGATGAAAAGCGCGTGATCGTCGATTCCTCGCAGCCGACTTTGATTCGTGCTTTCAAGGATTGGGGTTTCGAGCCGATTCCGGTTCCTTTCCTCAGTTATGGCCCGTTTGGCGGAGCATTCCACTGCGCAACACTTGACATTCGGCGCCGGGGCACGCTTCAATCTTACTTCTAGGAGATTAAGGTGTGGGGCCATGAGCGATCCGGTGGTGGATGAGTGTATAGAAACCTTTGTCGGTAAGGGCAGCGCAAGCTTTACTAAATCGGCACCGGTCCTTGCCGCCGACGTTATCCGGGTTGAGGATATGCACACGGGGGCCTTTCCGGCCACGCTATGGAAGGGCTCGGTCAAGTTGATTTCCTATCGGGGGTCCCTAACCTGGGCTCCCGATAATACCAGATCGAAATTGGTGATCGGCCGCGCGAATACCAGCAATTTGGTTATCGAGAGCGACCTTATTTCTCGTATTCACGGCTATATAACCGTAATCGATAAGGGCTGTGTTTATATCGACCAAAGCCGCAACGGCACTTTTGTTTTGACCAACGGGGTGCTGACGAAATTAAACAAAAGCGGCATGGTCCTTGAGGGGGTCGGGACTTTGATTCTCGGCTCCGATCCGACCGAGACTCAAATTAATCGGATTTTGAAAATCGAGTTCGAAATTTCCGCCGAAACCGGATAGAGGCCGGATATCGGGCGGTCCGGGCCTTGCATTCGCAGGCCGTGGGCCGTATCGTTCGGAAGCCGAATAATCAGTCATGGAAAACGCCATGGCGCCGTCAGGCCCCGCCGTCATTCGCCCCCGGACGCTCTCGTTCCAGGGTCTTATCCTGAAGCTTCAGAATTACTGGGCAGAGAAGGGCTGTGTCATTCTTCAGCCCTATGACATGGAAGTGGGGGCGGGGACGTTTCATCCCGCCACCACCTTGCGCGCGCTGGGGCCGCAGCCCTGGAAGGCCGCCTATGTCCAGCCCTCGCGCCGGCCCAAGGATGGCCGCTACGGCGAGAATCCGAACCGGCTTCAGCATTATTACCAGTATCAGGTGATTCTGAAGCCCTCGCCCGCCGATGCTCAAGAACTGTATCTCGACAGTTTGCGCATGCTGGGGATCGATCCGAATCACCACGACATCCGCTTCGTCGAGGATGACTGGGAAAGCCCGACGCTGGGCGCCTGGGGCCTGGGCTGGGAGGTCTGGTGCGACGGCATGGAGGTGACGCAGTTCACCTATTTCCAGCAGGTCGGCGGCATCGAATGCGACCCGGTCGCGGTCGAGCTGACCTACGGGCTGGAGCGGCTGGCCATGTATGTCCAGGGGGTCGAGAACGTCTATAATCTCGACTTCAACGGCGAGGGCGTCAGTTACGGCGACGTCTTCCTGCGCGCCGAGAAGGAATACTCGGCCCATAACTTCGAATACGCCAACACAAGCATGCTGTTGCGCCACTTCCAAGATGCCGAAAACGAGTGCCAGGCTTTGCTGGACCGCAAGCTGGCGCTGCCGGCCTATGATCAATGCATCAAGGCCAGTCACCTGTTCAATCTTCTCGATGCGCGCGGCGTGATCAGCGTGGTTGAACGCGCCGCCTATATCGGCAAGGTCCGGGCGCTGGCCAAGGCGTGCTGCGAAGGCTGGTTGGGCAGGGGAGCGGGGGCCTGAGCGCCCCCAGGGTCGCGCCGATGGAAGAGGAACGCAAGCGGCTGGCCGACTGGTATATCGAGCGGCGTATCGAGCTGTCCGACTTCCTGGAAGATCTGTCGTGGGAGCTGATCGTCGCGACGTCGGCCGCCGCCGACGAATATTATAAGCAGAGTGACGGCGACCTGATCCGGGATCATGCCGACCGTCTCGAGTCTTTGATGGCCATGAAGCGCGCAACCGAAATGTCGTTGGAAGCGATCAATCGCAGCATGGAAAATCTGAGCCGCATGGAAGAAATGAACCGCCAACGCGCCCGCCGGGGCAAGTGACGGCGCCCATTACCGGATTGACGGAACCAAGTCATGGCCGAACTTTTCGTTGAACTCTTTTCCGAAGACATTCCGGCCCGCATGCAGGCTCGCGGGGCCGAGGATTTCAAGCGGCTGGTTACCGACAAGCTGACCGCCGCCGGCCTGAGTTTTACCGTGGCCGAGGCGCAATCGACGCCGCGCCGGCTGGCGCTGGCGGTCGAGGGCTTGCCCGCGGCGCAACCCGATCTGCGCGAGGAAAAGCGCGGGCCCCGAGTCGGCGCGCCCGAGGCGGCGGTTGCCGGTTTCCTTAAGGGTGCCGGGCTGAACAGCTTGGACCAATGCGAGCAGCGCGACACCGGCAAG
>SERZ01001392.1_pt1 | contig 13748 bp, 16 predicted proteins | sample 3171461 | NCBI WGS metagenome assembly SERZ01 (sample SAMN06051861, study PRJNA518727) | freshwater metagenome | biome: subpolar coniferous forest; feature: holomictic lake; material: water; isolation source: holomictic Lake 227, 6 m depth | place: Canada: near Kenora, Ontario | collected... | reverse complement strand
CTGTCGAAAAGCAAGCCGAGTGGGACTCGCTGATCAGCGCGATGGAAGCATCGTCTGTCAGGGAAAAAGAGGATGAAGCCCATGCTGTTGAGGTGTTTGAGATTCAAGTCACCCGTTGCAAACTCAATGGCGCGAAGTCCCGCGAAATGGCCCTGCGCTGGCTCATGGAAGGTTCACGCGCCGACGGCGACTGGGAGTATTTCTGCTTCCTCAACGGTCTCCCCTACACTTATTTCAACACCAAATCGGAAATCTACGCATGAAAACCAAAATCAAACAACCTGACGCCAAGATCGTCGCATCACTTGAAGCCCTCAAGGCTGAACTACTCAAGCGCGATTATGACGCCGATGGCACTCTGCGCGAAATCCTGTTCAAGATCAATTCTTGTCTGTTCGATCAGTACCCAACACATCCGCGCGAAGTAGCATGAAAGACGCAAAACTCTCGGTCTGTATTGTCGTCAATGGCACAGCATATCGCACCGCGCACACCGCAGCAGAAGCGTATGCTAAGGAGCAATGCTACAGACTCCGACAACGGAATAATGATTCCCTAACAACCGAATCCGATCGGCGCCTCTACAACTATGACTCTCATGTTGGTAAAGCATACAGGCGAATTCACCCGATCTTCAAAAAACTTTTCAAGGCAAACTAATGTTTCTTGTCAAAGCTGGTACGGTCATTCAGATCGAGGCCCCAAAATCTCAAACCCATTGGCACACGTCGGGATGGGTTCCTTACACCACGAAGGAAGATAAACTCTACGATAAAGAGGAAGTCTGGGATTTAGTTTCGGTTCACAATGACTGTGGTGATGTTCCACCATGGGCCGAGCGAAACATCTTGGATGGTTATGTCGTGATCAAACGCGCCGGCAAGTACGCCATGGTGCGCCCGGCTAACATTCAGTATCTGGATTAACCAGATACTTGACACCTTCTCTAAATAGTGTTATACTGACACATAGGAAAAACTAATGGCAACTCGTAAAATCAAAAAGACCGAAGATCATTCACAAGTCAAGGCGCTAAACCCGCGTGACGCCGATCAAAAATATATGGGCGACGAACCGCTATTTGCGGAACAACCGATGCCCGAAAATCGTGGCTCTGCCATTGCCCGTTCACTGAACTGGTATCACCGCTTCTACTCCAAGAAAGACGCCCGCGATATGCTGGCAACTTATCTTGACTTCCATGATCGCGTTGCCGATGGCAAGGTCATGCGTAAAGTTGACGATGCTGAATTCCGTCTGCCCACTTTCGCATGGTTGTCCCGTATGGTCCTGCGCGGCCTTGATCTGACTGAACATGAAATGCTGGCTCTGGAGAATGAAATCACCAGGTTGCTTCAAACTATTCACAAGCCCGAAGTAAAGAGCGCAAGCCAATTCGGCAAAACAACGAAGTCTCCGGATCAAGTTGCCACAGCAAAGAGCAACATCCAGGAAACGATGCGAGAAAAGGCGCGTGAAGCCGCAGGTGAACTTGAAGGTCTCTTTGACGAATACTTCCTTGCTGGTTCCCCGACAAAGCATTCCCTTCGTCCGATGGATGAAGTCTCCAAGAAGAATGTGCTGCCTCATCACATCAGCATGATCACCGAAGTCTGGATGAAGAAACTGAACGAGATGAAGGAACTCCTTGAAGGCAAGGACGCTCAATTGGTTCAGGCGTATGCTCATTACTCCAAGCAACAAATCAAGAACACCATCAAGTTCATTGAATTGGTTCTGAGTGATCTGAACAGTTACATCAGCGTCAAGAAGGCAGCGAAGGCTCCCCGTGCCCGCAAGGCAGTTCCGGTGGAGAAGCAAGTTTCCAAGATGAAGTTTCTGAAGGCGTTTAAGGATCTTGCGACAAAGGTGGATCTGATCAGTGTGTCTCCGGTGAAATTGCACGGATGCTCTGAGGCGTATCTGTACGATACCCAGTTGCGTAAGTTGACCTATTTGGTTGCTGACGATTACTCCAAGACACTGACGGTCAAAGGAACAACGATTCTTGGGTTTGATTCTGTGAAGAGCCAGACGAAAACTCTGCGTAAGCCGGCCGAGCAACTGAAAGAAATTATGGGCAGCAAACCCGCTGGTCGTAAGTTTTTTGAGTCAATCAAGTCAGTTGGTATCACCCCGAAGGGTCGTAGCAACGAGCGCACGATTATCGTCAAGGCTTGGTAAAGAGAAATGGGGGCTTCGGCCCCTATTCCTTCGCCTATTTTCTTGTGTTCTCTTCCTGAATAGTGTAAAATATCATTTTAGGAATAACATGATTGATCTGAATAAGTACGCTGAATTTGTCGAGGCTATAACAAGCCCGGCAAGCAATGACCTTCCCTCTTTTATCAACTCCGTACATAGGGTTGAGGTCAACTCTGATGTGAATGTGCCACTACTGCTGACTGGTGCCATGGGTATGTGTGGTGAAGCAGGTGAGTTCTCTGAGATTATCAAGAAGGTGGTGTTTCATGGTAAGGAATTGACTCAAGAGGTTCATGACCACCTTGTCAAGGAACTGGGCGATGTAATCTGGTATTGGACAAACACATGCCGGGCACTGGGTGTATCACAAGAGGAAGTGATTGTCAGGAACATGGAAAAGCTGATGCCGAGATATCCGGGCGGTGTCTTTTCAATTGATGCCAGCGAGAACCGCAAAGAAGGCGATATCTAATGGTCACCGACCTGCTGCCAAAATCCGAGGCAATAACTTTCAAGATGGGCGCCTCTGAAATGCTGCGAATTGAGAAAGATCGGTTTGTTGTCCGTGGTGTTTCTATCGGGAGCGAACACGAAGCCGAAAAAGTATATGGCGCCTTCAGACAATGGCTCACCTGGGCCCTACTTCAACAACATTAGACATGGCTCCTTCTCTGATAAATAGATTATCAGGGAAACACTATGGCCTCAGGACTATCATTAGACGAATTAAAACAAGAGATGTTTTCCAACCTGGGGTACAGGTTGGGTTCAGGCATCGTTGACATTGAACTTGACCCTACTCACTACGAAGCAGCATATCAATATGCCATAAGAGTGTATAGGCAACGGGCGCAAAACTCCACAGAAGAAACTTACACCCTGTTCACCACAGAAAAAGATGTGGATACATACACCCTTCCGGAGCAGTTCATCAACATCAGATCATTGTTCCGTCGCACCGTTGGGCTTGATACAGGACCGGCATCATCCTCATTTGATCCGTTCAGCAGCGCCATTCTGAACACATATCTGCTGAACTACAATGCAGCAGGTGGACTGGCAACGTATGATTTCTACGCCGGGTATGTAGAACTGGCAGCAAGGATGTTCGGTGGATACGTCATCTACACGTTCAATCCAGTTACTAAAGTGATGCGTATTGTGCGTGACCCTAAGGCAACTGGTGAAAAGATTCTCATCTGGGCCGATGTTCTGAAGCCAGAAGAAGTCCTGCTGAAAGACCACGGATCAGGTGTTTGGATCATGGATTGGACACTTGCCGAACTCAAGGTTATGATAGGACAAGCCCGTGAAAAGTTCAGCACCATTGCAGGTCCTGGTGGTGGTACCACTCTCAACGGCGCTGCAATGAAGTCTGAAGGAGAGAAGATGAAAACTGATTTGTTGGAAGACTTGAAGCGGTTCGTTGACTTTTCACAGCCCCTTACCTGGGTCATCGGCTAGGTATTACTTGGCTTATTGGATAGCGGACTAAATACAAGTATGAAACAAATACTTGAAAGCATATTAGCAACCGATACCAGTTACAACAAGTCAGCAACCAAAATGCTGCGGAGAACACATCCTGACCTTTGGGTTCGGATAGTAGAGACTACTTCTTTCCTCCCAGTTACCGCTAAGCCGAAGCAACGGATCTGGCATATCCTAAATGAAACATACGAGATACCTAGCTGTCCTATCACAGGACAGGAAGTAAAGTGGCAAGAAAATAGATATCTCACTACCATAAATCGTCGCGCAAAAACTCTACTACAGCATAGTCGCGGGGATTTCGCAAACGCGAACTCACAAGAACATTCGGAAAGTCGTAGGCAAGGAAATCTGCAGGCGGTGAAAAATGGCCGGAAATACCGGGACAAAAGCACCTACACCGATGAGCAAAAGCAAAAGTGCCAGACAACCTGGATTGCGAAATATGGGGTTGATAATCCGTTCAAATGCCCTACTATAAAACAACATCTTCGTGCTATGCGAAAAGCACAGGAGGATGCCAAGAATATAGACCGCACCGCCTTACAAATCTACTACAACGCAGTGAAGTTAGTTACAAATGAAAACTGGTATAAGGAGTTCCTGAGAATAAACGGGGAAGGCCCTTGCAAACGAAACAACACCGTTCATTTGGATCACATATACAGCATCAGCGAGGGGTTCAAAAACAACATACCGCCGTATGTAATCGGTCACTGGACAAACCTTAGGTTGCTTCCAAAAATAGAAAACTCTAGTAAAGGTGCTAGTTGCGCCAAGACTATTGATGAGTTATTTACTGACTTTGAAACCTGGGTAATCGGATAAAATAGTCCTTGCTTTCCTATAGCAGATATTGTATAATATCTGTTCACAGGAGCAGCATGAACAAAATAATCTCAGTGGCGGGATTCATCGGATCCGGTAAGGATTCAGTCGCCGACCATCTCATCACCAAACACAATTTCAAAAAAATGAGCTTTGCCTCAACCCTCAAAGACGCAGTGGGCGCCGTCTTTAGTTGGGACCGAGAAATGCTCGACGGTCTCACTCCGGAAAGCAGGGCATGGCGCGATCAACCTGATATCTGGTGGGCAAAACGTCTAAAAATTAAACATTTGACACCGAGGTGGGTACTCCAGCAATGGGGAACCGAAGTATGTCGCGCCCATTTCCACAATGACATTTGGGTGGCTGCTGTAGAAAATCAACTACGATCAACTACTGATGATATTGTCATTACTGATTCCCGCTTCAAGAATGAACTGAAATGCATTAAGAATGTTAACGGCATCACCATCAGAGTTCACCGTGGTCCGGAACCCGAATGGTATAAAGCAGCCTCAGATTACAACAAAGGACCTGACGGAAACTGTGGATGGGCCATTGGTAAAGCGGTGCTCGATAAGCACAAGGTTCATGCAAGTGAGTATTCATCAGTGGGGCTGAAATATGATTACCATCTGACCAATGATGATACTCTGGAAACACTCTACTCAAGTGTAGACGCAATCCTCAATCAACTATCAGATCGCCCCGCTTCCAAGTAACTTGTTTGCGTTTGACGACCTCAACGCAACATAGGCAGATCGTCCTCAGATTTGCCAGATCAATATTCTCCAACTTGCCGTCTATGTGAAAGACTGTGAGTTGGCTTGGATATACGGAATGAAATCCGCATAGATCACACACCACCTTCTTTCTGTACTTGCTCTGCTGCCACTGCGGCCTCCGTGGACCCAGCTTGGCGTTCTTCCTGTTGCACTCATCGCACCTACTTCGGTAGTGAATCACTCCCGCCGCATGATAGTTCACGGCACGAAAGTTCTTGTTACACTGCTGGCAGATAGGTCTCATTCAATATTTATCAGAAACCTTCGGAAGGTACCATTTCCGTTATTACAGACGCTTTTTATGACAAAATGATAAATATCTATATGCATTTAGGGTGTAACCCTCATAATATTACTTAAAGGAAAAATAAAATGGCATTAACATCACCAGGCGTAGAAGTCGTTATTAGCGACCAAAGTCAATATCTTCCGGCAGCACAGGGTTCAGTACCGCTTGTGGTGTTGGCAACAGCACAGAATAAGGCTGACGCTTCGGGTGCGGCAGTTGCAGCAGCAACTACCGCAGCGAATGCCGGCAAGTTGTATCAAGTGACTAGTCAGAGAGATTTGGTTAATCTTTATGGATCACCATTCTTCTACAACACCACTAACGGAACACCTATTCAAGGATACGAACTCAATGAGTATGGCCTATTGGCTGCATACTCAGCATTGGGTATTTCTAATCGCGTTTATGTACTTCGTGCCGATATTGATCTGGCAAGTTTAGTTGGTAAAACTGGTCGCCCAACTGGCGCACCAGACAACGGAGCCGCTTGGCTTGATACCACTACAACTACGTGGGGTATCTATGAGTTTAATGCCACAACAGGGGCATTCACTAATCAGTTGCCATTCGTAATCACTGATTCAGCTGACTTGACCGCTGGAGTTCCAAATGCAAGTTTAGGTAATATCGGTGATTATGCCGTGAATGCCATTCAACTTACAGGTACACCAATATCCAGTCCTGAATACTTCCACAAGACACCGAGTAATACATGGGTTCAAGTTGGTTCTCCTGACTGGAAAATGTCAGTACCTACATTGCAGGGTACTAACAACCCAGTTTCTACATCAGGAACATTTACTATTTCTCTTGGTGCATACAACGTAGTTCCGACTGTACCACAGGCACTTATCACTGCCGTGGCCACAGATAATTCCGGCATCGCAGGACTAATCAACGCCTTAGATTGGACTGACCTTTCAGCCGCTGTTGTGGATAGCAAGTTGTGCCTATACACCACAAGTAATTTCATTACAATTACTGTAGGGTCAGGAACAGTTCTGGCAGACATTGGTGTAACTGCTGGTGTCTATAATAGACCTTATATGTCGTATGGCACTTCGGCTCAAATGCCGCTGTGGCAAATCGGACAGACAACTCCGAGACCAACTGGTTCAGTCTGGATTAAGGTTGGTGCCGCTGGCATTGGATTAAATCCCGTGGTATCTGTCTATAATTCTACTGTTGCAGCATGGGTTAACAAAAATGTTTCTCTGGCAACGTCAGATTGGTTGGCGACAAATGCGCTTGATTCAACTGGCGGAAAGGCAATTCCAGCAGGAACAATATATGGCCAGTATTCGTATGATGCTCAAACAGTTCGTGCTCCGGTTTATCTATGGGAAAGATTTGCAACTGGTCCTACAGTGATCACCGGTGACACAATCCCTGCTTTCGCATCAGCTGGTTACATGAATGTATATGTATCAACTCCTAGTAGTAATTCACTTTCGGGCCCGTACCAAGTGACAGTTGGCATTTCAACTGCACCTACAGCGGCAACAAACTTCGTCACTGCTTGGCAGAGCGCAAACATTCCGTATACTTCAGCTAGTGTTACATCTGACGGTAAGTTACAGATAACTCACACTGCCGGTGGAATCATAGAAATGGACGATGCGGTAACTAGTGGATTTGTAAATACTGGAACATCGAATGGCTTCATTGCGGCCGCAGGATTTGTTGCAGGTACAACCTCAGGATGTAAATATGGTCAGTTGTCAACTGTATCTGTGGTAGATGCTACTACATCCGCTGTTAGTGGTATTGGCACTGGATTAACTGCAAGCGTAGATTATAATGCATCCGGGTTTATTGGATTTAATATAGGTGGTACTGGTAGCCCAGCGGGATATGTAGTTGGTGATAAGGTTAAGGTTCTCGGAACTGCTCTAGGTGCCGCCTCTCCAGCAAATGATCTACAACTAGTAGTTACGGCTCTCAGTGGAGTAGGTGTACCTTCAGTGTTAACTTACTTTAGTGGTGATGCTCCTGACATTTACATGACCCAGTTGTCAAACTGGAGAGAGTTCACATATACTGCAAATGAAGGTCAACTCGTTGCTGCCCCGGCAAATAACTCAAACTGGTTCTATAGTGTCACTGATCAAGTTGACATCATGGTTCAAAAGGGTGGTGCATGGGTAGGATACGGAACAACTAACTTCAGTTCATCTGGGTTCCCAATGACCGGCGCAAATGCAACTGATCCCGCAGGTCCGATTATTGCTGCTTCAGCCCCAACACTACAAAATGGTGGCACAGCATTAGTATACGGTGATCTATGGATTGACACAAGTGATCTGGAAGTTTATCCAGTAATCTCTCGCTGGCAGTTGGTTGACACAGTTGCCCAATGGGTGCTGTTAGATAATACTGATCAAGTGGGTTCAACCGGTGTTCTGTTCGCAGATGCACGTTGGGCAACATCAGGTTCAATCAGCCCAACTGATGATCCAATAGTATCCATTGCAACTCTTTTAGATAGTAGTTATACTGATCTAGATGCACCGGATCCAACTCTATACCCAACAGGTATGCTGTTATGGAATACTCGTCGCTCAGGTTACAATGTGAAACAGTTCAGAACGAACTACTTCAGCAATACGAACTTCCCTGGTGATTCGTTACCGGCGCAGAAAGATGCATGGGTAACAGTCAGTGGTAACCAGTCAAACGGTTCGCCATATATGGGACGTAAGGCTCAACGTGCCATGGTCGTTCAGGCACTAAATGCTGTTGTGGCAACTAACACTGATATTCGTGATGAGGACAATGCGTTTAATCTGATCGCTGCACCTAACTATCCAGAGTTACAGCCAACTATGGTTGCGTTGAATGCCGATCGCGGCGAGACTGCGTTTATTGTTGGTGATACTCCGATGCGTCTTGCTGACGATGCCACTGCAATTCAAGCATGGGCAACCAATGCAGCAGGTGCAACTTCAACTGGTGAAGATGGATGTGTTACTCGTAACACGTTCTTAGGTTTGTTCTACCCAAGTGGTATCACTAATGATCTGTCTGGCAATCTTGTTGCTGTACCATCTTCACACATGATGCTCAGAACATTACTGCGTAACGACAACATTGCTTATCCGTGGCTTGCACCAGCTGGCACTCGTCGTGGTAACATTGAAAATGCCACTAACATCGGTTATCTCAATGGTCAAACTGGTGAGTTCCAAACTATCAAGACTCGCGTTGGAATTCGTGATGTGCTGTACACCAACTTCATCAACCCAATGGTGTTCTTCACCGGTGTTGGTCTGTTGAACTACGGTAACAAGTCCAGTTATGCTTCATCAAGTGCGCTTGATCGCGTTAACGTGGCTCGTTTAGTTGCATACATTCGTCGTCAGTTGACATTAGCGGCTCGTCCGTTTGTGTTTGAACCGAATGATGCGTTGACCAGACAACAAATTGCCGGAGTTGTTCAAACTCTCATGGTTGATCTAGTGGCTAAGCGTGGTCTGTACGACTATCTTGTGGTGTGTGATGAATCAAACAACACTCCTGCAAGAATAGATCGTAATGAGTTGTGGATTGATGTTGCAGTGGAGCCCGTGAAGGCCGCTGAATTCATCTATATTCCAGTTCGCATTTTGAACACAGGTGAATTAAAAGCCTAAGGAAAATGGAGACTCTTCGGAGTCTCCATTAAAAGATAAATAATACTAATAGGAGAATTACATGGCAACAGCCTCACAATCATTGTTTAACATGACCGTAGCATCTGATAATGCAGGCGGAAATCAGGGCCTGTTGATGCCCAAACTTCAATTCAGGTTCCGAGTTAACTTTTTAAACTTTGGGTTAGGCTCAGGTTTAGAACTTACTAAACAAGTCATTGACTGCAACAGACCTAATCTGTCCTTCGATGAAATTAAAGTGCCGGTGTATAACTCAACGTTGTATCTTGCAGGAAAACATAACTGGGCTGACTTAACTTTGAACATCAGAGATGATGCACAAGGTGGTGTGTCCAAAGCAATTGGTCAACAACTCCAGAAACAAATGGATTTTGTTGAGCAAGCAAGTGCAGCTACTGGTCAAGATTACAAGTTCCAAATGAACATTGAAATTCTTGACGGTGGTAACGGTGGCACCGCAGTGGGTGTTCTTGAAACATGGGAACTTTATGGTTGCTGGGTCAAAACAGCAAACTATGACCAACTTGCATATGCCACAAGTGAAGCAGTTAAAATTGCTCTGACTATTAAATTTGATAATGCAATTCAATCTCCATTGTCAAGCGGTGTCGGTGCAGTCGTCGGACGTGCCCTCGGCGGAGCATCTACAACTGGTATCGGGTCTGCGGGTTAAACTCATACACTAGGAGTGTATGTCGTTTCTACCACCTAATCTTTTACAGGACGCTGTCGGAGCTTTCTTCGGCAGCGATTACCTCCGGGATTACACCCATGCTTCAAAGACATTTAGGGCGGACAATTACAAGAACGCACCTAAATATAAATTTCTCTTCCATGTTTATTTTGATGTAAACACGGAGGCTCTACCTAACTGCCCTAATCCAACATGGGGACTATTGGTAAAATCAATCAAGTTACCAAGTTATACTTTCACTACGCATGAGATGAACCAGTATAACCGTAAACGAATTGTCCAGACTAAAATTAAATACGATCCGATTGACATTGACTTCCACGATGACAATGGCGACATGATTCGTAAGCTGTGGTACAACTACTACACCTATTACTATAAAGATGCCACGCATATCCAAGGGGGAATGGGAGGCGCATCATCAAGTCAACTACTACCAGGAACGACATACAACGAGCGAACTCAATATCAACCGTCAATAACAGGATATGATGATTGGGGATTCTCAGGAGAACCGTCGTCTGTGTCTGGTGGAACTAAGAAGATTCCATTCTTCAAGAACATTACAATCTTCGGAATGAATCGTCATAAATTTTCTGCATATACTCTTATCAATCCGATAATTACTCGATTCGGGCATGACACATATTCGTATGCTGATTCTGGTAGTGTCATGGAAAATAAAATGACCATTGATTATGAAACGGTTAAATATTACGACGGTGACATAGCCGGACAATCTCCTAGTGCTATTGTTACTGGGTTCGGTGATGTTGCTAATTACGACCGCACAAAAAGTCCGATATCAATACCTGGGTCCCAGAATTCTATTCTTGGTCCAAATGGTTTAGTTGATGGTGGCCTTGGTGTGCTAAACGATTTACAGAACGGAACATTCTCCTTGAACACTCTAAAAACTCTCGGAACTACGATAAAGACAGCATCATCTATGAATCTGAAACAAGCAATCATAGGCGAAGGAACCGCGCTTGCCACACAAGCATTAGTTGTCCAGGCTGGAAAAGTAGATATGAATAGAAACCTCTTGAGCACTTTCCCGAGTTTCCCTGGCGTTGCTGGCAAGACACCTGCTAATGTTGTTACGACTCCGGCACCAGTCATCACCATTACATAATCATGGCAAAAATAGTAGACTCCCGTAACACCATCGACCAGACGATCAAAATATTTGATTCGTTCTATGCATGGAATTCCATTGTAAATGGCAATGAATTTGATATTGTCAATGGATACTTCACCTCGATTATACCGAGCAAGAGTATCGCAGGTAACTTCACCGCCATGTTATTCAGAATCTCTCAAGAAACTGGCATCAATGTTTTGGAACTACTTGGGTACATCAAGGGTACTAATAAGTTGAAGATGAACCAGATTCTGGCGTACTATCTCAATAGTTTCAAGTCAAAAACATCGCTATACGGGGTTGGAGTAATTCCTCAACCTAATCAACCGGTGTCGCGCAACATCGTCCTTTGATATGAACAGAGGTAAGTATGCTCAGGGCTTATTCACTCCTAAGAATCCCAAGAAATATATAGGTAAGGGGACACCGAAATATAGGTCAAGTTGGGAGATGGCCATGATGACCTTCTTTGACAACAATGATCACATCCTACACTGGGCCAGCGAATCAATATCTGTGCCATATCGTCACCCGTTCACCGGTAAGATCACCAACTACATTCCGGACTTTTTCTGTGTGTATGTTGATAACAAAAATAAGCAACATGCCGAAATCATTGAGGTGAAACCAAGGTCACAAACTATTATGACTGAGGCTCGTAGCAAAGGTGATCAACAACAGGTCATCATCAATACTGCTAAATGGCAAGCCTGTCAGGCATATTGTAAACGAAATGGCTTCACCTTTCGCATCGTAAACGAGCAGGACATTTTTGCTAATGGCCGTCCAACGCGATAAATAGGGTATGTCTAAAAAATTAGAAGAACTTTTCTCCCTTCCATCCTCAGAAATAGAAGAACCACCAACACCTGATGTTGCTACTTTGGTCACCATTGACGCCCTTTCAAATCTGGAAAAGATTGAATCTGCTCTGCCTGTAGTCCGCGGACTTGAAGCAGCAGATAGTGATATGGATGAGTTGGCTGACCTGGCCAAGAACTCATATAAAGACCTCATGGACCTCGGACTTCAAGTTGAAGCACGATTCTCCGCTGAGATTTTCAACTCAGCAGGAACCTTTTTAGGGCATGCCATCACTGCTAAAACAGCAAAACTGAACAAGAAACTCAAGATGATTGAACTTCAACTGAAGAAGGCATCACTTGACCAAAAGGTTTCCAGTAAGGTTGAGGAACTTGAATCAACCCCACTTGGAGACGGAAAAACTCTGGATCGTAATGAACTTTTGAAGATTCTGTCTGCCAAAAATAATGAATAGTGATAAATACTTATATATAGGAACAAACATGATCAGCCTAAAACAATACATCGTGGAAAGCGTCAGGTCGTATAATTATACGATCAAGATCGCCGGAGATGTCGATAAGAACTTCATTGAGATGTTCAGATACAATCTGAATAAGTTCGATCCAATCTCCATTGGTGATCCAACTACGACTCCGATTCAAAAGGATCCGTATGGTTTCCCTGGAGTGACAAATCAACCTGTGACAATCATCAAAGCCGAGTTCAGGTATCCTGCAACTGAGCCGATGATTCAGCAGATTGCTATGTTACTCGGACACAATATTAATCTGGTCAGAGTAGTTACTTCTGACTTTGATGACAGTATCAACTCTGAGGCAGAGGGATATGCAAATCAAGCAGATCACAATCCATTGCTGAATCACGCTGAGTTGGAAGACAACGGCAAAGAGGCTTCTAAAGAATACGGAGAATCTTATCTGAGTTCCATCAAGAAACAATCTGAAGGATCAAAGATTGACATTCCATATGCAGGTAAAAAGACGCCAGATGCTTTTGATCCATTCAAGCAACCTGTAATGGACAAAGCGGGCATCAATAGCCCGATGAGTAAGCACACACAACCAGCAAGGCCTGCGACAGGCGCATCCAAATAAGGAAATATATGAACATTTTAGACATGATGAACAAACTAACTGCGCTTTCGCAACCTATCGTTGAAGCAAAAGATGAAAAGACTACTCACAAGGGTGGCACTGTTACTTCTGACGAAAAAGGATCAAAGCACAAAGGTAAATACGGCACTGCTTTCCAAGGTGACGAAGATGATGAAAAGACTGATGACTATGGCAAGAAGAAAGCCAAGAAAGCAGTTGAGCCTGCTGAGAAGCGTGGTCGTGGTCGTCCAGTTAAACCAGAAAACAAGGCAGCAAAAGATAAGCCAGATTGGTCCGGTTTCGGTGCTAAGAAGGATGTCAAACTGAAGCCGTGGGACAAGAAGAAAACAACAAAGCACTCATTGAAGGACTGGATTGAACACGCAGAAGCAGCATTGAATGAAGCCTCTACGTTAACTCAAGCACCGCTCCCTGCAGGCGGCGCATCTTTCAAGAATGCCCAGGGTCAAACTGTGGCACAAACTACGAATCAACAGGCAACTCAAGCGGTGGCTTCTGGTTCTGTAAATGTGGCTGATCCATCTAAACCCGGTCAATTGAAAGAAGTTGAGAAGAATCATATGGGTGAAACTGAGTATCATGGATACTACAAATGGAAAGTGGCATGCCGCAAAGCAGGTGCCGTAGAGTTTGTGGGTGATCGTGATATTGACGAAGGACATGACTCACGTGGTAAGGCAGTCGGTGAATGGGACGGCGTAGTAGGTTCAGTGTAC